>Ga0181537_10002436_pt1 | contig 16308 bp, 11 predicted proteins | sample PEATcosm2014_Bin_39_FD_119765 | JGI IMG/M metagenome (GOLD analysis project Ga0181537, IMG submission 119765) | Peatland microbial communities from MTU Mesocosm Facility, Houghton, MI, USA - PEATcosm2014_Bin23_10_metaG | ecosystem: Environmental > Terrestrial > Soil > Wetlands > Peat | place... | reverse complement strand
TTTCGTTCGGAGTGATCCAAGTCAGCCGGCGCAACAAAGTCTCTGGTAGTTCGCGCGCCGGCGCCGGATCGAGCATCAGCGGAATGTCATGGTGTTCGGCGAATTGGGCTAAGTACTCTATCGTCTCCAGAGGAATCTCAAGCTGAGCTAGTAGAAATCCAGCGTGCTTGAGAATTGACGCCGACTGTTCCAGCCGCTTCGGAGTGAGTTGGCCATTGGCGCCCGGCACCACTACGATATTGTTCTCCCCGCGCAGGCCGATTGTGATCAAGGCCACGCCCGACGGTCCGTCCACTGTAGTCACACAAGTTGTGTCCACCCCCGCGCTTTCCAGTCCCTGGCGCAACTGCGTTCCAAAGGCGTCACTGCCAACATGGCCCACCATGGCAACAGGGTAGCCGAGCTTCCCCGCCGCGACGGCCTGGTTGGCGCCCTTTCCACCGAAAAATGTGTTGAAGCGGGTGCCAATGATCGTCTCTCCAACCTGTGGAATGCGGTCCGCTCCGACTACCAGATCGAGATTGATGCTGCCAACGACAACGATGGGTTTCTGCATAACAATTCGATTTCAACTACTTCAGCGTGGTGCGATCGCGATCGATCCCAGCCCAAGTGCAAGAAGATAAACCTGGCAGAAATCAGTTGTGCGGGACACCGCAGGAGCGCTGGCAAATTCCTTCCAGATCAATACGCCCCACACTGCCGACACTATCGTCTTTGTTTAGTGATGAGGATCTCCGCTTCCGTCATCGATGCCAGGCGAATGTCGGCAGTCCAATCGGAAGCATGGGCGAATGAAGGCCACCTCCACAACGGAGGTTCCCGGCAATGCAAGAGTGATGTTACTGCTGTACGGTTGAGTGGCCACCGATTCACCCGAGTTCGTAATCGTCGTGATAACCACGCTCTCAGGCACCCTCGGCAGATTCGAGACGTCGAGAGTCACCTTTTCCGATTTTCTCACCACGCTGTGGATCAAAAGAATCGAGCCGATCAAAGTGCTGGACGCGGTCGTTCTCGGCGCGGTCGGAATTACAGCGAACGGCACCACTCGCGCACTGTTCGAGGTGGTCGTCGCGACTTCACTCCCGATAAAGTCGTGATTGAGCGCCCTTACTAAGTACGCTGAAGGGAAGTATGCAAAGTTCTCATCCTGCTCGCCCATCATGCCGTAGAGGTCGTCGCTGCCGTCCCATCTCGCCGTCCCTGTCGCTCCCGCGCGCAGATACGAGACCAGCATGAGCGCGTCATACACGGCCTCAGCCGCCGTGTGAACCCGATTGTCCGGCGGATTCCAGGCCGACCCATTCATGGAGTATTCATCGACATACATGGGAATAAGATGTCCCAGATCCTGCTGCAAATATGCCGCCATCAGCGTGACCAGCGGGCTGGGCTTTCCTTCATTTCCGTTTTGCCAGATGGAAGCAGTCGAGAAATACGGGGTCTCTACGCAGTACTCATGCCAGGAAATGAAATCGAGCGGGTTCCCCGCGGCCTTGACCGCCAGTAAGTAATTGTCGGTTTCGGGGTAGCCCGCATAGGAAAAGGCATTGCCCGCCACCTGAATGGTCGAATCCACGGCTTTCATCGCGAGCGCCGCCAATGACACGATTCGCCCTAGCGTCTTGCCGTCTCCGCTGTTCATGTACGCGCCTTCCATCTCGTTGAGCACTTCGAACATATCCACGTGCAGGCCGCCGGGATTCTCTTTATTGATAATTCTCACTAATTCAGCGCAATAGCTGGCGAAGGCCGCGTAATAGGCGGGCAAGAGTTTAGAGGTGTTAGGATCCTGCATGTACGCGGGGTAGCTCCCGATGGTGACAATTACATGCGGTCCATAGGTCGGATAGCCTTGAAACGTTTTCTTGATGGCAGCGGCGTCCCAGGTCTCGTTGGGCGCGCCCATATTCGAAATCCAGCAACCTTCATACTGGGCCGCATCGCAGTACTGACCGCCCCAGATTCGGAGGAACCGCGGCGCAATCCTAGCCATCTCCTTTTTAAAAGTTTGGTTCCCCGGTGTGCTCACGATTGCCCAGTCGGTCACGTCGGCATTGATGCCAAAGCTCGCGCTGGTCGAAGTGATGCCAGTGAAAGACGCGAAGTTTGCGGTGACATTGATCTGTGCAAGGGCGGGCGCGACGAGACATCCCAGCCACAAAATACCGATGAGAATGCGATTCCACCTCTTCGTAAGTTCCATGCTTGCTCGGTCGCCCTCGTAAAAGAAGGCGAGGAACGGATTCGCCTCGGATTCCATGACGCGTCGCGCATTCAGCCGTTCGCCCAGGATGTGGGCCAGCGTGCTCTTACCCCACCCTTATGGGCCACGGCTTCTCTAGAACACAATCTTTCCCGCAACCTGGACGATGCGGGCTTCGTTTGCCCCATTCACCATTCCAAAAGGAAATTGCGCGCTTCCGCTGGGATAGGTTGTAATCACGCTATTCCAATTTGCATGGTTGAAGGCGTTGAAGGCGTCCGCGCGAAACTCCAGGTGCAGGCTCTCACGGATCGGGAATGTCTTAGCCAGCGAGAGGTCCGCCCTATTCTGGCCCGGACCTATTACCGTTCCCAGACCAGAGTTACCCCGAACATTCTTTGCCGGCACTGAGAAGACCGAGGTTTTGAATTGATGATAGAAGCTCTTATCGCCGTGACTTATGTTGGGATTGCCGGAGACGTTCAGTTCATCAAAACCTGCGCCATCCTGGGCACTCGAGCCATAGCCCGAGGGACAGATGGCCGTGCCCGCGTCGGCGCTGGGACAAGCCACACCTGGACCGCCATTCACTATGGTGAGTGCGTCGCCGGACTCGAGGGTCATGGTACCGGCCAGGCGCCAACCGCTTAGAGGCAGTCTTGCCCACACCGGCCATGCCTTGCCATACTCCGGCGACCAGATTCCGCTGAGGACAAAACGCTGACGATGAGACGCGTTGGCTTCGCCACGGTCGTAGATGTTCGGATACTGAAACCCGCCATAGCCAAAGCCCGTAGTCCCGTTCGCCCCGAGAGTATTGACGTACGGATAGTCCGATACGGTTTTTCCCCAAGTGTAGTTGCTGATGGCTTGAAAGCCTCGGCTGAAATCGTGCCGGTATTGCACGATCATCGCGTTGTAGAACGAGTTCAGGCGAGGTCTGATCACGTAGATATCACCGAAATAGTTGAGATCGTTGGGATTGTTCGGCCGCGCCATGTCGTACGTGGGGTCGTTCGAACCACCGCCGAACTGCCATCCCGTTTGATAGGGGGGTAAGTTGATGTTGGTTTCCTGCGTTCCCTTGCGCCCCTGGACGCCCGAATAGGACAAGACAAACACATCGTGAGCCGTCACCTGTCGTTGCACATCGAGGAGCATGCGCTGATAGTAGGGTAGCGGGGTCGATTTCTGATCGTAGTAGGTAAGACCGGCTAATGCTCCGGCGCCGTCCGTTCCCTGGCCCGTGCCAGTTGGATCCGGGAAAGACCCCAATGTGGTGCCGACCGGTGTTGGGAAGATACTGGAGAGGGTCAGATATGGCGTATCGGGAGGCTGGCCCAGAGTCGTATTGTCTACGTTGTAATTGACTGCGCTTGCAGTTCCATAGATGGCATAGCCGACGTTGGTGGAGATCTGGGTCGCGCCCGCGTTATAGAAGATACCGTATCCCGCCCGGACAACTGTCTTCTGATTGGGACTGTAAGCGATGGCGATGCGCGGGGCGAAATCCCGCTTGTCGGCGGACCGATAGCGATTGGGCAGTCCGGCGGCGATACCGGGATACTCCAGAATAGCGCCGCTGGGAGTGCCCGGAGCATTGCTGTAGATCGCGCAGCAGGGAGCAATCGCAGGATCAGGAGTATAGTCCGGGATACTCAAGTCCCAGCGCAGCCCCGCCGAAATCGTCAGCTTTGGGTTGAGACGGAATTTGTCGTTGACATAGAAACCCCAATAAGGAAACAAGATGTTGTAATTTGGCGAGGTGGCGTTTCCGCCGTTGATGGTGTAGCGCACCCACATATCGCCGGGGAGCCCCATCACCAGATCCGCCATGGCATCGCCGCCCTGGTAACCCATAAGTTCACCGCTGCTGCTGAAGGCATTGGTGCATATGCCGGAGTAGGGATTGCAACCCGTTCCAAACTGCACATTGCGCGCTACGTCCCAGTCAATCTCGCTCTTGCGGAAGTAGTTAAAACCGGCGGTCACGGTATGCCGGCCCCGCACCCAGTCCACATTGTCGGAAAACTGCCAGGACTCATTCTCCGCGCGGAAGAACTCAGCGATTCCCGCAGTCGGGTAGTTGCCCGCGTAAATACCGAAAACGCCGTGCGTTATCCCGTCGCCGGTATTCTGAAATGCGCCGTTCAGGGGATTGCTGCTGCCATTGAAGTAGCTCAATTGGCTACTGGAAGCGGTGAGCAAGGAGCCGTCGCCGGTTCCGAAGATAAACTCATTGGTCAGGTGCGGTGTGAAAATGTGAGCGTAGTTCACCGTTATCAGGTAGGACTTGTCTTGCACCGGATAGGTGTAGAGCGCGGCCGGCTGAATGCCGCCCTCAAAGTTATTGCTACCACTTGATTTGGACCAAGTTACGAAGATGTCGTCGTTGCCAGTGATTCTTCCGTCAAAGCGTGTGTCGATGTGGTAGTTAGAGATTCCTGAACTCTGGTAGGAAAAATAGTTGACCTCGTTGCTGGGAGTGTTTGGGATGTTTGGCAAAGGATAGAGAGCATTCATTACGGTCGCCGACGCAGGATTGACCAACCCCGGTACTTGATCCAGGCGATTGCCCGCAATTGGCGGCCGCGAGCTGACTCCGGTCGAAGGGTCATAGGTGGTTAAGAGAGGGTTATACAGCTGAACGAGGTTTGGATTGGCTCCGGAACCCCCATCGCAGGCAGGCGTTCCGCACAGCAGTTCGCTGAAATCTCCGGTGCGCTCCGCGGCGGAAGGCACGGAAGCAGTGATCTCAGAATTGCCGTCGCGCTCGCGGAAGTCTTCGTAGTTGGCAAAAAAGAACAGTTTGTTTTTGAATCCCGGGATGGGGATGGGACCACCCAGGTTCCCGCCGAACTGGTTACGGATCAGGGCGGGCTTGATCGCGGGCGTGCCAATGGTAATCAGAGAGTACGCGTTCGACCAGGGGTTGACGGCATTGAGGTCGGTGTTCTCCAGAAAATCGTAAGCCTCGCCGTGAAATTTGTTCCCCCCACCTTTGGTTTGAATGTTCAACGCGGAAATATCATGGCCGATGGCAGCGGAGAAGTCCGAAACCTGTATGGTTCCCGTGCCAATCGCTTCCGCAGACGGCGCGAAGCTGATGCTGCTCTCGTAATTATCGTTGGCGTTGACCCCGTTGATGTAAAAGCCGTTATCGCGAGAACCTTGAAAAGACCCGCCGGTGGTAAAAGCTGTTCCGCCCATGGCGAACTGTGAGCCCACGGAAAAAGTTCCGCCCGGGTTAACGTTCGACTGCGGATAGGTGGCTACTCCGGGCGCCAAGGCCGCGATCGAGGTGAAGTTGCGCCCGTTCAGGGGCAGGTCCTCAAACTGACGCGCCGTGACGTTTGTGTCTACACTCGCCCCCTCCGTCTCTAACCCTTCTTGCTCGGCGGCGACAGTAACCGTTTGCTTTACAGAGCCTGGGTGCAAGTTGAAATCGTAGTTGGTGACTGCTCCGATATTGACTGTGATCGCCTGGGATTTTTCGGATTCGAATCCCTCGAGGGATGCGGTCAGCCGATATAGCCCGGCGGTAAGGTTGTCGAACTCGAAATGGCCTGCCTTGTCCGCCGTGATTTGACGGCTTTGGTTTTGCGAATCAAGCAGAGTGACCTGCGCGCCAGCAACAACGGCGCCGGAAGCGTCGAAAACACTCCCGGCTATGCCGCCGCGCTGGGCAAACTGCGCGCCGGCGTGCGGAGATGCTAGCGCAAGGAGCAGAGCGAGACCGAGAACCCGAACGCTCAACCAGGCAGCGAACGGAAAGGACTTCGTAGTGAGGTCTAATCTGCGGAACTTGCAGGAGGCCAGATTCAGAATGAGCAAATTCCGTAGCAGAACCGTGAACCGCGACGAGGGGGTTCGCAAAGTAGTATCTCCTGGGCCGGCACAGGCTCCACAATCCATCGTGAGACGCCTGTTTTGAAACGTTTCAAATAAGAAAACAAAACAAAACTTACTCCCACTCGTTCGCAATTGTCAACCCTGCCAGCGGCGGGCCGCGGCGGGCGCGGCGGGCGCGGCGGGCAGCCAGGAAGAGCAAATAGATTCGCTGCAACTCGTAGGCCTGATGAGTGCCGTCCAAGGTCTTGAGGATCCTTGGTATGTCCGGCCGGGAGAGCGCGTCTTCGACACCTTGGCGAAACGCCCAGAGTTGCTCATCCTCGCCGTTTGCCTCAACGATGACTTCGTGGATGAGTGCGTCCAGTCCCGTCAAATTCATCCTATGGTCTCAGCCGTGTGGGCAAGAATTGCGAGGTCTGAGCGAGGTCAGTCAAAACGGTATCTCCCAGTCCTCTTGCCCGGACAAATCTGTTCCTTCCCAATCCTCTGGGACCTTGACTTCCGCTTCTTCCGAATCGGATTGGACGAAGACTTCCCTAGGCTCCAGTCCCAGGTGTGGGCAAAAATCAAGCCCGTGTCCTCCAACTTGCGCAGCAGTTCCGGATGCTTCTTCCCAAGGAATTTGAGTCTTCTGGTTTTGTAGGGCTTTAGCCGGGCCACTTCCAGGACAATCTCGGCGAGACTGGCGACCTGCGGATTGTCCGACTTCGCCATTTGTCCCAGGCGAATCACATTCTTTTCGGAGATGTGCGACTGATTGAGAAACTGGAAGATATCGTCCTGATCCTCGATGGCTCGGCGCTCGGTCTTCGGCTTAGCCTGGCAGCGCTTGCACACATGAATCTTGTGACCTTTGCCCGAGAACTGCTCGTTCGGCCGCTGACGCCCGCAGATTCTGCAGTAATGCCCCATGCCGATCAGTTATGACTACAAGGCCCCTCAGAACAAATTTCGGTTGCGCCGATCCTACGGGCGATTGTTACGAAAGCTGCACTTATCCGGACCCTGCTTCAATTTTCGCGCAATCGATTTCTTGCTTCCTTGGTCATTGTCGCAACAACGCTACGAAAGTAGAAGCTCGAGGTCCTCGGGCTTCAGGTTCCGAATGACGCTGCTCTCGGCCCCGATGATTTCGGCGGCCAGGTCGCGCTTGCTATTTTGCAACTCGAGGATCTTCTCCTCGACGGTGTCACGGGCGATCAGCCGATACGCGAAGACCGGATGCTGTTGTCCAATGCGGTGCGTGCGATCCACCGCCTGTGCTTCCACGGCCGGGTTCCACCAGGGATCGAGGATAAATACATACTCGGCGCTGGTAAGATTCAGCCCGACTCCGCCTGCCTTTAAGCTGATCAAGAAGATTCCGCAGCTTGGGTCAGTTTGGAAGCGCTCGACTCTGGCCTGGCGGTCGCGAGTCGCGCCATCGAGGTATTCGTAAACGATGCCACTTTCATTCAGCCGCTCGCGAACAATTTTCAGCAGGCTGGTAAACTGCGAGAACACCAACGCCTTGTGTCCTTCGTCGAGGACTTCGCGCAACCGGGCGAGCAGCGCTTCAAGTTTGGCGCTAGGGTCTCCAATGCGTTTGGGGTCGAGCAATGCGGGATGGCAGGCGGCCTGGCGCAGACGCAACAAGGCTTCCAGAACCTGGATCTTTGATTTAGTCAGGCCGTCCGTTTCGATTCGCTTCAGCAGTGAGTCGCGGTAGTGCTGGCGCAACTCGTCGTAGAGCTTGCGCTGGGCGGTCTCCATCTCGCAGTAAATCGTCTGCTCGCTCTTGGGCGGAAGTTCCTGCGCCACTTGCTGCTTGGTGCGGCGCAGAATGAATGGCCGGAGGGCCTGAGCCAGCAAGCGGCGCGTGTCTTCCGTGGGATTGCGCCATGTGCTGCCTGCAACCTTGAAAACGCTGGCTGCGCCCAGCATACCGGGATTGAGAAACTCGAATAAACTCCAGAGTTCGCCGAGATGATTCTCGACCGGAGTGCCACTCAGCCCCAGACGATATCGTCCCCGCAAAAGTCGTACTGCCTTCGAGGATTCAGTGTCGGCATTCTTGATCGCCTGGGCCTCGTCGAGGATGACGTAATCAAATTCGAAATCCTTGAGAGAAAGGATATCCCGGCGCAGCGTACCATAGGTGGTGAGAATCACGTCACAAGCCGCGAAGTCGTTGCCATCGCGGGCCATGCCGGTATGATCCAGAACCCGCAGTTGAGGCGTGAAGCGCTTCGCCTCGTCCTTCCAGTTAAACACCAGAGATTTCGGCACCACGATGAGAGACGGTGCGACCGGCTGGCCGGTGCACCGCAACTCGCGACGCATTTCGAGAAGAGCCAGCACCTGCGCCGTCTTGCCCACACCCATATCATCGGCTAGGCAACCGCCGAAAGAGAACCGTTGAAGATAAAGAATCCACGACAATCCTTCGCACTGATAATCGCGCAAACGGCCCACGAATCCCTCAGGCTGTGCAGTGGTCTCCACCGCACTGAAGCGGCGTAGTTCGTCCCGGACGCGCGCGAACGTCTGGTCCCATTGTGCGTGGGGCTGTGTGGCCAGAAGGGCGTCGAGAAGTCCTGCCTGGGAACGAGTAAAGTGAATGTGTCCGTTCTCGGCAGAACCCATTCCGGCCAGGGGACCGATCCTGCGCAGCCATTCTTCCGGCAGCATTCCGTAGGTTCCGTCATCGAGCTCCACCATGTTGTTGCCACGACGCAGGGCCGCGAGCAATTCTGGCAAGCGCGCCTTGGTGTCGCCGTAATCCACTTCGCCGTGCAATTCGAACCAGTCCAGCCCGCTGGACACTTCGAGCCGGTACGATCCCGGCCGGCGAAAGATTTTTCCTTCGGCGTCAATGTGCCATCCCGCCTCGACCAGCGAACGCACGACCCGTGACAGCTTACCCGCAGCAAATCCGCGGGCAGGTTCGGGTTCCCAATTACTCGCTTGGCCTCGTTTCACGCCCAGTTCATTGAGCAACGCATCAGCTGCTGCTTCGGCCTCCAAATCGCGGCGCAGAAACCGCCGGCTGGCAACGTCGAAGACGCCCCGCGAGGAATCGAACTCCGACACAATCCGGTCGTCGTAGGCAAACGAGAGCGTCGCTTGCAGGCGCCCTGGTCCTAAGCGACTCGGCGCCTGTGAAATTTTCAAACGCGGAGCGGGAATTGACGCCAATTCCTCGTACCGCATTTCCTCCGGCACAGTCAGCGGCGGCAGGTTCCGGGAGCATAGCAAGGCGGCCAGGAATTGATCTTTTTCGCTCTCGGGAGCCACAATCGAACCTTTCTTGCGAAGAGCTGAAATCCACTCAAAGGAAGCTTCCTGGGCGCATCGTGCCACTCGGTCCCTGGTAAGTAGAAAGCCAGGTGTGACAAGAACCGGTGCCATCAGTTTCATTCGCTCTTCACCACGGTGGAAAAATCCGGTGAGCGCACACCGTCCGTCTTCCGCCTTGCCCAACTCAAGCCCAAAACTCCAAACCTCGCCGTCATCCCAGGCCAGCGGTAGCAGAGCTTCGGGCTCGTTCTGAGGCCGCAAGTAGCAGCGGCCAGTTCGGACCATGAGAGGCACGAGCATAGCGCTCAGTGCAGGCGGAAGCATTGACAATTCGGGAAGACGTTCATAAGAATCCAGGAATCCATAGGCGTACGTCACTGTTCCAGCGAGCATCGACAGTACTTGTTGGTCCTCGGTTACGGGGAGACGCGGAATCTGGTTGCGCTTCATCGCGAGCGGCTTGGAGCGGGTCCAGCCGCCGTCTTTCTTGCGATCACGAGATGCCAGCGTGAGGCACAGTCCGCCGCCCGAGAGACACGTTGCAATGTCCACGATGTATAGAACCTCCCGCTTAGCCGGCCACGTGGACTCTGGCGCGGCCGGCCGCGAGCCAGGGGGGACGATCTCGCTGAATTGCTGTTGCCACGATGGCGGTTTCTGCACCCGCTGTCGAGTGGTGACAGGTACGCGCGAGGAGGGAACCGAGTCTTGCCATTCGGCCTTTATGTTGAGATCAGGGCCGTCAAAGGGTAAAGCCTCGCTCAACACCAGTTGCGGCGCGGAAGCAGCCATAGAGAGGCCGCCCTGTGCCTCGGCTGCCAGAATCGTGGCCCAGAGATGCTTGCATGGGACGCCATTGTCCACGAAGTAGGGGCAGTCACACCAGACTGACAGGATTCCGTCGCTGAAATTGAGCTCTACATCATAAGTCTGCGAACCGCGCACCCGGGCGTACAATTCGCTTTCAGAAGCCCGCTCAATACGGACTTGATTCTGCCAATAATAATCTTCGCCCCGATGCCGGACGTTCTTGGTGAATTGCGGTGCCAGTCGAGCGGAAAGATTCAAGGACATAGTTGAGCCTGAGGGCATTTTATCGAATGGAAGAAGTGGAGCATAAGCGCGAGCAGCTGGATCGAGGAGGGCATGATGATTTCGTCGACAGGCTGAAATCTCCTGGCGTCGTCTGAATACCAATTGCGGGACGTTCAGCATCGTGGCCCAAGCCATGGAGGCTGGAACGGCCACTGTGTCTAAAATTCCGATCGACCCAACTGCGGATGGAGTCCTCGCCTCGGGTCAATTCCTCCTGTGGGAAACCATTGGTCGGCTCATGCCAGCGTGGCTTGCTTAGTTGTTTGGCCTTACTCATCGCTTTAATCAACCTCGCATTTGTCCGAGCCATGATCTTCGGTTACGACGCGGCATCAATTTTACAGCGCCGTCGGGTGGGCCACGACGGCAACGGCTCCCGTCCTCGTCGTCTGGTGGATCATCATAGCCGGCATGATCATACTCGGGACTCCCGCCAAGTCTCAAGCCTGACGCTGTATCAAGATGGACGGTTCCGGTCCAACGCCAATAGGCCGCGCGGTTTGGGGAAAAAGTGATTGATCTGTCAGCCTCTTTTTTTAAATTGGGAGCATTCATAGAGTGGCCGGAGCCACCATTGGCCGCATGCGCTCGACCGTAGCAGCGCTCCGTGTCATCGCTTTGCCATCCGACTGAGTGGTCAACTACTCGATTTCTCGGCGCGCCCACAGCACACGGGACTTGAGTGCGGCATCTGACCTGTTGAGGCCCTTCGATACCGGAGCCGAAGCGGCGCTATTCCGTGAGCGCCCGGACCAACCGCGTGGAGAACGACGACGAGGAGTGCGCCCGCGCCCCGCTTTGGCAAGGAGAAGCCGCTGATGTAGTGCAGATTTTGCCGCTGCTGTAGGCGAAATGTGCTCGTTTTCTCTCGGCATTCCAGCGTGCAATGGCTCAACTTGCACAAAGCAAAGGAATGGTACGGCCCGTGCACTAACGTAGACAGTAAGAACCAACGCTCGGGAGGAAGTCGTGCTGAATGTAATCGTTGCACACATAGGCGAACTAGCCATCGTCGGGTGCGAGGGCAGAATTGTACAGAGAGAATCCGTTTGTAAGTTGCGCGAAGCCGTGACCTCGCAAACAGAAGCCCGGATCGTTGTCGTTGAACTCTCGGAGGTGCGTGCCATCGGAGGCGGCGGTCTCGGCATGCTCGTTTTTCTGCGACGATGGGCGCGAGAGCACAATACCCGGTTCCTGCTGTTCCATCCCTCCAAAGCAGTCCAGAGCAAACTAGAACAAGCCAGATCAATCACGGAGTTCTATATTTCTTCGAGCGAAGAAATGCGGGCTCTTCTGGCGTATGCCAACAGCCGATATTCGCCAGCTGCTTAGGGCAAAATCTTAAACACTCCCCTCTCAAGCAGACGCCACGGCAACGCCGCTTTGAATTACGTGGTCATTGATTCATGGATTTACCAGCCGGAGGGCAAAAGCCTCCGTCTGCCCGCGAACCAATCCCAGAACTGGTCACTTCGATACAGTCTCAGAACTGGAACCTAGCCATACTGATCGTGACTGTCTGCGGATAAAAGTGGATTCGCTGTGATACTTGAATGTCGGGCAAATTCCTGCGGATTATCTTGCTGCCGATCAAGCGAGTTGAAGACAATGAAGACAATGAAGACGAAGACATGGACGGTTATAACCAACACGGGCAAACAAGCAGACCTTGAATCTGGCCTTGAAAAGAAGGAATTTAAAAAGCCGATGCACATCAGCGCCAGCGAGTTTGTTCACTGGGTGCCACCCGATAGCCACATAGACGACGATTCTTTGCGATCTCTATTTAAGCTGTAGGCACTTCGGAGCCGTGACCTTCGCGTTTTGCGCTAGTGACGTCCCGCAATCTTCCAGAGGACTGGGGACAATGAGGTTACTCAACTTTCTGGCCTCAAGAGCCCTTGGGGCAACGCAGCAAAGGACTCTGTCGAATCAGTGCAGCAGTGGCGACGAATTTCAAGGACCGCCATTCAGTCTGGTGTGCCGTGAATTCGATTCGAGTCAATCAAGTCGCAAGTCGCAGCGCCGAGTTTGTGGTTATTTAAGACGAGTCTGGGGGTGATGAACTTGGCAGAAGTTCGATTGCAAGAAGGCGAGTCAATAGAGAACGCTCTCCGTCGTTTCAAGCGCAAAGTTCAGACGGAAGACATTATTAAGGAAGTGAAGCGCCACTCCTTCTACCTGAAGCCCGGCGAGAAGCGCCGAGTCAAGCAAGCTTTGGCGCGAAAGCGTGCTCAAAAGAAGATTCGAAAATCGCTTGATTTACGCTAGAACTTGCACCACATAGGGAGCTACGAGTCGGATCGCAAAGGGTCCTCAGCGGGAACTGAGGGCCCTTCTTTTTATTCCACCGCTATTCCGTGGGAGCCGCCCCCAGGTCGAGCGGTCGCGCCAGCTTTATCTATCAGGTCTTCGAGTAGGCCATCCGCCCGTTTGAGCTAAACGACCGCGTAGGTTGACAGTCGGCACAAGAAAAAGGCACACTCGGCGCTTCACCGCGACTCAGTTGCATCAAGGATACGCATGGAGACCCGCCTTTCCGTTGTGATTATCATGCTTGTTGCATCAGTGGCAGCACAGGACGCAACGCAGCCGGTCGGCTCGCAGAAGCGTTCCCTCACTGAAACGGATCTCTTTCACTTCGTCTGGGTGGCCAATCCTCAACTGTCACCCGATGGTGCCCGCGTCGTATTCACCCGCGTGACTGTCGACGAGAAGCGCACCGGCTACGAGACCTCGATCTGGATCGCGGCCAGCAACGGCAAGGAAAGCCCCGTGCGGATGACAACCGGCAAGCACGATGCACAGGCGCGCTGGTCGCCCGACGGCTCGCACATCATATTCGTTCGAGGCGGTGACAAAGACGAAACCGGCAAACCGAAGCCCGGTCAACTCGCAATGCTGTCGCTCGCTGGAGGCGAGGCTTCGACGATTACCGATCTCCCCAAGGGGGCCTCGAACCCGGTCTGGTCTCCCGACGGCAAGCAGATCGCCTTCGTGAGTTCCAGCACGCAAGATGACATCCAGAAGGCCCAGCGCAAGAAGAATACGAAGCCCGGTGATAATCAGGCCGAGGGCGAACATGAGTCCGACGTGCACGTGATCAATCGAGCGGTCTACCGCAGTAACGATGAAGGCTATCTTGATCCCAAGCGCCACGCCCACATTTGGCTCGTCCAGGTACCGGCTGCCGCTGATGAACTCCCCAAGCCGGTTCAGCTCACCAACGGGAATTTCGACGAGAGTCAACTCGTCTGGAGCCACGATGGCTCACGCATTTACTTCCTCACGCGACGAATCGACGAGCCCTATTACGAACTTCCGAGCACGGATATTTACTCGATGCCCTCAGTGGGTGGCAACGCTGAAAAGCTCTCCACCGTTCCGATGTCTATCGGTGACCTCGTCCTCAGCCCAGATGGCCGCCAATTCGCCTTCCACGGCTCCGTCGCCCAGCCGGTTCGCTCTTATTCGCAGCCCGACCTGTGGATCATGGATGTAGCCCCCGACGCCAAAGCGCAAAGCCTTACCAGCGCCTACGACTTCGACATGGGCAGTTCGGTTGGCGGCGACAATGCCGCACCGCGCGGTGGCCGCGGACGCACGCTCTACTGGTCGGGGGATGGTCGCTCGCTGTTCGATATCGTGGAGAAGCAAGGACGCTCGCCCATCGTTCGCGTCGACACACGAACCGGCGCCGTGACTGAAGTCACGCGCGGCGATGAGGCGGTGCTCGACCTTTCGGTGAACGGAGACGCCAGCACGATGGTCGCGCTCGTCTCCTCGCCCGTGATGATCGGCGATCTCTTCGCCATTGCCACCGACGGAACGCAAACCCGCATCACCGACTTCAATGGCAAACTCTGGTCCCAACTCAACCTGACGGCACCGGAGGAAATAAATTACACCAGCTTTGACGGCAAGCGCATTCAGGCTTGGGTCCAAAAGCCGCCCGACTTCGATCAGCAGAAAAAATATCCGCTCATTCTCGACATCCACGGCGGCCCGCACTCGGCCTACGGCTGGGTCTTCGATCACGAGTTTCAATGGATGGCCGCCAAAGGCTACGTCGTCCTCTACGTCAACCCACGCGGCTCGACCAGCTATGGCCAGGAGTTCGGTAACATCATTCAATATCGCTACCCGGGCGACGACTATCGCGATCTGATGATCGGCGTCGACGAACTTCTCAAGCGCGGTTATGTCGACCAGAAGAAACTCGGCGTGACTGGCGGCAGCGGTGGCGGCGTCCTGACAGACTGGACCATCACGCATACGGATCGATTTTCCGCCGCAGTGTCACAACGAGACATTTCCAACTGGGCCTCATGGTGGTACACGGCCGATTTCACGCTTTTCCAGCCCAATTGGTTCAAAGCGCCGCCTTTCGAAGACCCGCAGGACTACAACAACCGCTCGGCGATCACGTTTGTGAAGGACATCCACACTCCGGTGCTGTTTGTGCTGGGAGAGTCCGATTTTCGCACTCCGCAAGACTCAGGCGGCGAACAGTTGTTCCGAGCGCTCAAGTACATGAAACGCCCAACGGCCATGGTTGTGTTTCCACGCGAGACGCACGAACTCTCGCGCTCGGGCGAGCCTTGGCATCGCATCGAACGTCTTGAATATATTCTGGGTTGGTTCGATCGGTGGATGATGGGCACACCTCATCCTGAGTTCGATCTTAATCCGACACCGCTGGCAACGACATCTGCTCCCTAGCGTAGGCACCAAGTGGCATGCGCTTTCAGGCAAGGGTTAACCAGGCTCTGTGGAATTGAGCTAGCTTAGCTGCGCAGCAGGGTTTACGCATATTGCGTAGGCTCTTTCGCAAAGTGCGCAAAATATGGGCGGAATTCTCTGACGGACATGGTCAGTGCTAGCCTGCCTCCAACAACATCTTTGTGGCATCTGTCTCGCAAGCACCAATTTCCAGTGTTGAGTAATCTAAAGTAATACTTTATATTTCTCATATGCAATATATCCAAAGGAGATTGGCAGGCGTGCTGCTGGACGCAGCTCGACACTTTCCCGCAGTTGTTGTGACAGGGCCTCGGCGTGCCGGCAAAACCACTCTTCTGCGCAGGCTGTTCCCGAGAGCCCGCTACGTGCTGCTCGAAGACCCCGACATTCAGGCACGCGTACGCAGCGATCCCCGCGCATTGCTTGACGAGCTGCGCCCACCAGTCGTCTTCGACGAGATCCAGAATACCCCCGAATTACTGGCCTACGTCCGTACTGTAATCGACACGGGCCCACGGCGTATGGGGCAATGGCTGTTCACGGGATCCCAGGAGGCTCCGCTGATGCAGGGCATCAGCGAATCGATGGCGGGCCGGGCTGCCATCCTTCAACTCCTGCCATTCAGCCTCGCAGAAACCAAGAAAGTGAACCTGTTACACGGGGGATTCCCAGAGGTGCTCGCCCGGCCCAAGGCTCGTAGCCTTTGGTTTGCCTCCTACTTGCAAACGTACTTGGAGAGAGATGTCCGGGCGATTACAAACGTGCGCGACTTGGCGACATTTCGCCGTTTTCTCGCGCTTCTGGCGAGTCGTCACGGCCAGATTCTGAACAAGACCGACCTTGCTGCACCACTCGGGGTCACCGTTCCAACGATTGGCGACTGGCTGCACATCCTCGAAATAACAGGCCAGGTCATTCTGGTGCCGCCGTATTTCGAAAACTTCGGAAAGAGACTCATTAAGTCGCCAAAGGTGTACCTGGGTGATTCCGGGCTCGCCTGTTACCTACTGGGCCTGACATCATCGGCTGAGCTTGAGCGGTCGCCATTCCTAGGCCCCTTGTTTGAAGGCTTCGTCGCAGCAGAGATACTCAAAAGCCAGGCCGATCGTGGGATGCGAAAGGAACTTTAC
>Ga0181537_10002435_pt1 | contig 16313 bp, 17 predicted proteins | sample PEATcosm2014_Bin_39_FD_119765 | JGI IMG/M metagenome (GOLD analysis project Ga0181537, IMG submission 119765) | Peatland microbial communities from MTU Mesocosm Facility, Houghton, MI, USA - PEATcosm2014_Bin23_10_metaG | ecosystem: Environmental > Terrestrial > Soil > Wetlands > Peat | place... | reverse complement strand
ACGAAGAGATGGCGTCAATGGCCTGCACCACGCGCGAGACGGTCACGCGGACACTGGGACAATTCCGCAAAGATGGCTGGGTTTCGATCGAAGATTCGGTGATCACCGTGCATCAGCCGGACCGTCTGCAAGGCCTTATTTAAGAGCATTTTTCATACGCAGTCCACAACCTTTCGCTATCGGCAAAGACGCTCCCTAAGTCCAAGAGATATGATTAGAAATGGGAGTTTGTCGTACGTTATGACTCGATTTGCGGTTTGTTTTCTTGCTGTCATTCTCTCCAGCGCTGCTCTTGCTCAGGATCCCGTTCCAGCGTCGTCTCCATCTCAGACAGCGGTGATGTCGTCTTCATCGCCTGAAGTGCAGCAGTTTCAGAAGATCGAAGATTCGTGGGCTAACGCCCTGAACCAGCGCGACCAGTATGGAATGGAACTGGTGCTGTCACCCCTGTTCTTGGACGTGGCTGCCAGCGGCGACATCACGACGCGCAATCAGCAGATTGCGAGCCTGATCTCAGGCGACGACAAGACGCTGCATCTGGAGCAGCGTGTGATCACGGTCCGCATGCTTGGCGATATCGCGGTTGCCAATGGGACCTACGTCCTGCATCACAAGGTGGGATCGGGGCAGCAGGAAGAACGAGGGGTTTTCACACATGTATTCGAGCGTGTGCGCAATGGATGGGTCTGCATCAACTCGCAGCGCACGGCGTTGCGATCGGATGCGCCGAGCGGGAAGGGCAAAAAGAGCACATCCTCGACCGCGGAGATGCCGTTTCACATTCCTCTCTTCTCAAAGAGCGACAAACAGGATCAGTAACCACTAAGCGATGTTTGTGCGGACGGAATCGGCGCGGCGCTGTGCCTGCACGCGAATTGACACGTGCACGAGGCTGAGCGCGGCCGGCGTAACGCCGGGGATGCGGCTGGCCTGGCCGATGGTGATGGGACGAACGCGCTCCAGAGTTTCGCGCATCTCGCGGGAGAGCCCGCTGATGGTGCTGTATTCGATCCAGTCGGGAATGGCGACGGCTTCGGCAGCCTTCATTTTTTCGATGGATTTTCGCTGCTGGTCGAGGTAGCCGGCAAATTTGATTTCCGTCTCGACGGCGCGTTGTGTGGCGCGCATTGCGGTGCTCAGCACTTCCCCGCTTTGGACGTGATTCGTGGTGAAGGAAGTAAGCAGCGGGTCGGTGGCGAGCTGATCTCGCAGGGCTGCCACCACGGTCTCAATGTTCACCTCGGGGCGCTTGAGCAGTTGTGCCCAGGTGAGGCCGGCGGTCGCGGTCAGTTCGCCCAGGCCTGCAGCAGCGATGCGATCGGGGTCGACTTTGGTAGTTGTCAGGAGCCTCTCGAGCGCGATCATGCTTGCCTGTTTCTGCTCGTATTCGGCCCAGGCTTCATCGTTAATGAGGCCAAGGCGGCGACCGTGCGGGGTGAGGCGACGATCAGCGTTGTCGATGCGCAGGTGGAGACGGAACTCGGCGCGCGAGGTGAACATGCGGTAGGGCTCGTTGGTGCCCTTGGAGATGAGGTCGTCGACGAGGATGCCGGTGTAGCCTTCGGTGCGATCCATTGTGAACGGCGCCTCGCCCTTAAGCCAGAGCGCGGCGTTGATGCCGGCCATGATGCCCTGGCAGGCGGCTTCTTCGTAGCCTGACGTGCCGTTGATCTGCCCGGCGAGATAGAGGCCCTCCATCGACTTGACGCGGAGAGTGCGATCGAGCTCGGTGGCATCGACGGAGTCGTATTCGATGGCATAGCCGGGGCGCAGCATCTCGGCGTCTTCAAGGCCGGGGATGGAATGCACGATCTGCCACTGCACCTCCATGGGCAACGAGGTGGACATGCCGTTGACGTAGACCTCGTGGGTGTTGAGGCCCTCGGGCTCGAGGAAGAACTGATGCTGCGTCTTCTCAGGGAACTTGACGATTTTGTCTTCGATAGACGGGCAGTAGCGCGGGCCGATGCCCTCGATGCGACCGGAGTACATGGCCGAGCGATGCACGTTTTCGCGAATGAGGCGCAGAGTCTCGGGCGTGGTGAAGGCAATGTGGCAGGAAACCTGGGGTTGGACGATCTTCTTGGTGCGAAAGCTGAACGGAGTGGGTTCGGTGTCGCCGGGCTGCTCCTCGAACATATGCCACTTGATGGTGCGGCCATCGAGTCGGGGCGGCGTGCCGGTTTTGAGGCGGCAAGTGCGAAGGCCCAGCGCGCGCAATGCCTCGCCGAGCAGAACGGAGGCGGGTTCGCCGCTGCGACCGGCGGGGTAGCGCTCTTCGCCGCAGTGAATGAGTCCGTTGAGAAAAGTGCCGGTGGTGATGATGGTGGCGCCGGCAAGCAGGTTGCGGCCGTCGCGCAGCTTGAGACCGAGGACGCGGCGGCGCGGGCGGGCTGGACGAGGAAGCTCATCGGAACCAACGAGAACAGACTCAACGGACTCTGGCAACTCTTCCAGAACCAGATTGACGACCTCGGCCTGGCGGATGTGGAGACCGGGCTGGCCCTCGAGGACCTCGCGCATTTTGACGCGATAGAGTTGCTTGTCGCATTGAGCGCGGGGACTCCAGACCGCAGGACCGCGCGAGGTGTTGAGCAGGCGGAACTGGATGCCGACGGCGTCTGCGACCTCGCCCATGATGCCGCCGAGGGCGTCGACTTCGCGGACGAGATGGCCCTTGGCCACACCGCCGATGGCCGGATTGCAGCTCATCTGGGCGATCAGGTCGAGGTTCATGGTGATGAGGGCGGTCTTAAGGCCCATGCGCGCGGCCGCCATGGCCGCCTCGCAGCCGGCATGCCCCGCACCCACCACAACCACGTCGTATTGTTCGGTAAAAGCCATCCAAGTCCATTCTACCGATATCGAATTGCGGACGCGACGAGGTGACTGCGACGAGGTGCTCTGGAATTGCAGGCTGTCGCGACGCCGGTACTTTGGTGACGGACGCAATGGCATAGGCTGGGGAAGAATCTTATAATCGCGGCAGTTTCCAATATCAGGCGGATGGGGAGAGATCGTTGATCGCGACAAGCGAGTGCGCGTGCGGAAACCCGTTGAAGGAGGACGGCACTCGGTGCGAGACGTGCAGCGCGTTGCAGGTTCTCGATCTCGCGCCGGGAGCGACGAGGAAAGAAATCGAATCCACCTACCGCGTGCTGGTCAAAGTATGGCATCCCGACCGGTTTCAGACGGACCCAAAGCTCAAAGAGGCCGCGGAAGAAAAGCTGAAAGCGATCAATGCGGCGCACGCATATTTGCTATCCGTCCCAGACGGCAAGCCGCGGCGCAGGGCGAAACCCAAGCCGCAGCCTGGTCCGACAGAGCGATCTGCAAATAAAACTTATGAATCCGGCGTTGCTGCGACGACGCGCGGATCCCGGTCTCGGCATCGCAGTTCTGTCGATGCAGCGGTCGTATCAACTATTCTCATCCGCGGCACGATCCTGATCTGCGGCATCGGGTTTGTAGCTTTCCTGTTATTGGGACTGGATTCCTATTTGTCTTCGAATCCGACGACCGGCAGGTTTTATAGCAACTATCGCGGCCAGGTCGAAAGCGCAGTGAAATCACAGACAGCACGGCTTTGGGACAGCGTTGAACAAAGCACCCAGCGGAACAGCGCAGCGCCCGCGACCCCGACTCCAGCGACGGCAGTTCAGCCCGATGGGGCGAGTGTCGCCGCCGCGCTTCCTCCACCGCCGAAGATTCCCATGCCCTATGTGACAACGGGGCTGACCAAAGATGAAGTGATGGGGGTAATGGGCACGCCAACGAGCTTGACCGTCGACACGCTCGCCTACAAGGGATCGGTGTTCTATTTCAAGAATGGAGTGGTCACTGGGTGGAAAGTGGACCGCGCGTTGATTCCGTTCCGGGTGAAGCTCTGGCCGCAGGGACACGTCGACGCGCATCTCACGACTTTTGCTGTCGGATCGTCGAAGAACGAAGTTGTCGCCGTGCAAGGGACGCCCAACCTGCTATCGCGCGACAAGTTTGCCTATGGCAGCTCGCAGGTCTTCTTTGAAGACGATCACGTGATTGGATGGATGAACGATCACAATTCCATCCAATTAAGAACAGCCGCGCATTGAGCCGTTGGTTCGTTTGAGTCTGGCGGCCACGACTGGCTTATGCGACTGTAATCGAGGCAACCTCGTAGTCGCCGACACGTGGGATTACGAAACTGAGAGTGCCCTGATCGGCTTGAAAGTCCGCAAGCTGGCCCGCACGAAGCAGATCGACAGATCGAACCTGAACGCTGGGCGGCAGCCTCAATCGAACCGTCTGGCGACCCAGCGAAAGCGTGGATTGCAGCCAGCCATGCTGCGCATCGGGGCTGGTGTAGTTGAGTAAATGGACTGCATAGCCACGCTCAGTCTCCCAGCAAAATATTTCGATAAAGCCCTCGCCATCGACCTCAATCATTCGTTCGCTGTGTGTGATCCAGCAGAGGGTGTTGTGCATAAGGCGCAACAGATCGCCGTGGCCGGTGAGCCAGTAGGTTTGCTCGATGTCTCCGGGGAAGTAGGCGGTGCGGCTGGCACCGGACTCGCGAAGAACGACGGCGGGTTCTGTGGTGTGCGAGACCGGCGGATAGGCGAGCTCGGGCGGATAGCGAACGAACCCCGGGACGACGGTGAGGAGCGGATCGGCAATGGGCGCGAGAGGAACGCGATTTTCAGCGCCAGGCAGCCAATTGGTGTCGGCAAAGCCCTCGAGAATGGGATGGGGCTGGGGCGCGCCGGGAGCCTCGATGCGCGCGTAGTACGCATTGCCGTTGGTTCCGACGACGGCTCCGGCTTTATGCATGCCAAACAAATCGGCGAGGGCGAAGTCGGCGCGCGGATTGAGGTTCTCGTCGTAGAGGCTGGTTTCGAAGCTGGCCATCACCGAACCGCCAGCGCGCGCGAAGGCGCGGATCTGGTCGCACTGTCGATCTGTGAGCATGGCGATGTTAGGCAGGACCAGAGCGCGATAGCGGGCGAGGCGTTCGAGTTCAAGGCGCTCCTCGTGCACGAAGTCGAAGGCAAAGCGGCCGTGCAGCAACACATCGTAGATGCCCTGGGTGGTGCGGTGCATGTAATCTCGCATGCGGGATGCGCCGGGGCCGGGATACAAGAGCTGCGTGGTCTGGCCCATCACCACGCCGATGTTGGCGATGGAGCGGCGATTGCGGAAGTGGCTGTCGTGTTCCGCGGTCCAGTGAAAGAACTCGGTGCCGACCGATTGCCAGCGCCGGTCTTCGCCGAACCCGTTTTCAGCGCCGACAAAATGGAAGTAGGGCGCCATGCCGCTGGCGAGAGTTTCATTGAGCCACATGCGCGCTTCGGCGGGATTCTTTGAAGCATTGCGCCAGCCGGGCGTTCCGGTGGAATAGGCGGCCGCGACGTTGGCGGCGAACTTGCCGTCCATGATGGCGGTGCACACACGACCCTGCAGGCTGCATCCCCAGACCGCGGCGTCGTCGAAGGTGCGGCCCTGATTGTCAGCCTGGAACCATGCTGCGATGGAACCGAGACGATGAAGGTTGGGGCCACCGTGGACGTTGCCGCCCATATTGGCAAAGAAGAAGCTGTCGGACTTTTTCTGTTTGACGAGGGCGTCATAGCGCTGCCACAAAGAAAGGACGCGATCATCGAAGGCGTGCCAGTAGGCGGGAGTGCCAGTAGGAGGCAACTTGCTGCAGGTCGCGCAATGGCAGTCGGGCAAGCTGCCGAGCGGAGGCCAGCCATTGGTGTAGAAACAGTCGACGTCGTAGAGGCTGTTGATTTCACGGATGATCGCGGGAACATAGTCATCCATGTAGCTCGAGAACATGCAGGTTTTGAAGAGGCGCGGGTCTTCGCCGCTGCGTTGCACGCCGCCGTCTTTATCGCGCATCGCCCACTCGGGATGCGCCGCGAGGGCATCATCCCAGTTGAGATCAGGACTCATGCGAGCGACCACGCGCATGCCTCGCTTCTTCGCAGCAGCTACGCACTCCCCGAAGAAGTCGCGATCATGCAAAAACTTTCCATGGCGATGAAACGGGACCTTGGAGGGATAGAAGGCGAGGATGCCGGTGACGCTGACAAAGACAACGTCGGCTTTGGCCTGATGCCAGTAGTCGGCCCACTGCTCGATGTTCATGACCGCGGGATCGTGCTCAGTCATGTTGGTCTGGCCCACGCGGCGAACGCGCTGCTGCCACGGGAGTGTGGCCTGGTCGACAGGCCCAAGGCGAGCGGGGAGCGCGACGAGCTGTGCGGGTGATTTTGCGGCCGGCTCCTTCGCGGCGAAGGGCGCCGAAGGATCGATCTCGCCGAAGGCGGTGTTTACGGGAACGAGTGCGGCGCTGGTGGTGAGACCAGCCTTGAGAAACGCGCGGCGATTGAGCATCAGTTTTCTCCCAGGGTCTTGTGCGTAAGAAGTTTACCGGGGCGCAGGGGAGATGAGCCCGCGCAGGAGACGCATTTACGACTGAGAGACCCAGGTCGTATCGAACCGACGAGAGAAATTCAAACCCGTGCTACGATGCACAGAAAGCACGCCATCCCCGTCCAATTCTCAGGAGGATTTGCCGCATGGGCTTATCAGAGCAACCCATGGAGCGGCAGCCGGATGCCGTCTCCGCTTCCCCCGCCGGCTCAGCCGAAGGCGTCACCCAGACGCCTGAGGAATTGCAGGAAGAGAGTCGCAAGATTCGCCGGCTGCAGATGATGATGAACATGGTGATGCAGGTGATCGCGCAGGATCAGACGATCACCGTGGATGAAGCTTCAGAGATGGTGGCCGATGCGCGACGGGCAGCGCTGGCCATGTTTCCTGACAAGGCACTGGCCTTTGACCTGCTCTTTTGGCCGCGGCTGCAGCGGCTGATGAGAGAACGATATCGGATGCAGTGAGCCAGTCGACAGTGAACAGGGGGCAGCCCGAGGCTCGCGTTGGGGTTAAGATGTTGGCGGAGCCCAACCCGATGCGACGGATCCTCGTTGCCTTCGTCTTATTGCTCGGTCTGCACTCTGCAATTGCGCAGAGCGACGAGGTGATCGAGGCCAACGCGCAGAGAGCCCTCAAAGCTTACTCGATCACAAGCATTCATCTCTCGGTTCAACACGGACTTGTCACCCTCACAGGCAGCGTCGCACTGTACCGCGACCGGCTGCTGGCCGAACAGACCTTGAGCGGGATTCCCGGCATTAAAGCCATCTGGGATCGGGTGCGGGTTACCGGTCCAGCCGTTCCCGACGGGCAACTCAAGGCCCAGGTCACGCGGGTGATCGCCGATCGCTTGCGCAAGCTGGGGGGCTTGGGGTTCGGTTCGATTTCAGCTCGGGTGCGGGATGGGGTTGTAACGCTTACCGGCACAGCTACGGCCAAGCTCGCTTTTCCTGTGATTCAGAAGATCTCAGAGATCGCTGGTGTGAGGAACGTCATTGATCATGTCCAGCGCGTTCCCGATTACGATTCTGGATGGCCGAATGCTCCTGACACGGTTGGCGCGGGAGCTGGCGGCTGATAACCATGCTCGTCAGAGATGGCGGGAGGTTCTTTTCAATTCTGGACAGAAGATTTCGGCGGCAAACGCGGCGGGATTGCTCGTTACTTGGCGTCGTTGCCGGTGAGGCGGAAGGTGATGGTGCCCCAGAAAAGACGGGCGCGCATCTGAACCGGGAGATGGCGGTCGTCGTCGGTGTACCAGATCCAGATGTTGCCGCGGTTTTTAACCACGCCGGCAGCGGCGGTGGGCTGCACGCGGACGGTCTTGAAGGTGCCGAGCGAGGTCTTGATCTCTTCGCGACCCTCCACCTTCATCGTGACGGGCACATTGTGCATAGCGTCGACAACAGGGACAACGAAGCTTTGGCCCACAACTAGCGGCTGCGACTGAAGATAGAAGACGCCGGTAAGCAGATCGGTCATGCATCCGGGAATGGGCGACTCGACGTGCTTGCTCTGCCCGGTGACCATGTTTTTTTCGTCGAGGATCGACTTAGATTGTTCGTAGTCCATGTGCAGGGTGGAGTTGACCTGGCGACGCCCCTCGACGGTTTGCTTGTCGAACTCGTAGGTGCAGCCCCTGGCGCGGTCAAAGCTGGACTGGAAGCGGTCGGTGACATGAAAGATCATGTTAATGGCGCCACTGGTGTCGGCGGTTGCGGTGAGGCGTTCGCGGTCGCCCGCAGCCTCAAAGCGGAGAACTGCCACTCCGGCGGGAAAGACGCGCCAGTCTACTGAGTAGGTGAGGGTCTGCTTTTGAGGGAATGTGAAACCGGCACGGGGAGCGGCGAGAGGAGGCAGTTGCTGGCCGTGAGCCACGGCGGCAAGGGCCAGAACGCAGAAAATGGTCTTCACCGTCGCGCTAATCTTCACCGTGAGGTTCGGCTCCTTCAAAGTTTGACTTCGTGGCGCAGAAAACCGGTCACGGACTACCCCATCGAGTTGGTATAGCAATGGAGAGCGATTGGGGCTGGCGCTACCGGGGAGTGTGCGCAAGCAGTGCAAGAGCCGGCCGCAGAGAAATTAGACATAAGTAGAGCAGAACGGCCCCTATAGCAGCATTGTACTCGCGGTGCCTCCTATAAAGCTCGAAGGAGAAGCTGCCTGGGGGCACTTCGGTTTTGGCCGGGGTCAGACGGGGGAAGAGGCGGGGAACACGCCGGCAGTAGGAGTCGAAGTCAGGAAAGGTGGCGCGGAGAAAGCGCTCCTCCGAGGCAATGACGGGGACGTAGATGCTAACGAACATCAGAAGGAGCGCCAGAGCGACGACCCAGCTCATGAGCGCAACGGCAAAACCTGCGGCGATCAGGATCGATCCCAAGTAGAGCGGGTTGCGGGTGTAGGCGTAAGGACCGGTCTGAGTCAGTTCGCGATTCTTTTTCACATAGCCTGCCGCATAACCGCGCAACCAGAGGCCGGGCAGCACCAGCGCGAGACTCCAGGCAATGGCGGCAGGCTGCGGGGGACGGCGCCAAAGTTCAAAGAGATACAGAAGGGCTGTCAGGAAGCCGAAGGGCACGCGGATGCGGCGCGCGACGCGCTGCCAGCGCTCCATCGAAGATGTATTTGGAGGAGTGTCGTGGCCAGTCATGAAGCCGCCTCAGAATAGAGCAATTCTTCGGCAGCGCGCAGAACATCGGCGGGCTCGATGGTGAGGAGGCCTGCCTCGGGTTCCGGGCGGCGGGTGTGATCGCGGCGGCTGGCGGGGTTGCGCAGCACATTGAATCGAGTGCCGAAGGGACCATTGCGGCTGGGATCAGTGGGACCGTAGATGCCGACGACCGGACGGGCGAGGGCGCAAGCGAGATGAAGAGGGCCTGTGTCGCCGGCAATCACCAGCGCGACGCGACGAGTGAGAGCGATCAGGCGTTCGACAGAGGGAGCAAGAGGAGTGGCGGCGCCGCCGGTCTGCTGGACGATCAGGTCTGCCAACGGCTCTTCACCGGGGCCGGCATTGACCAGGACGCGGCGGCCGCGCTCGATGAGACTCTCCGCAACCGCGGCGTAGCGCTCGATGGGCCAACGCTTCGCCCCCCAACCCGCACCCGGATTGATGAGAACCACGGGCTTGCTTTTGGTGTCGCCGAGGAACTCGCTTGCCCATGCCTCGCAGACGGGATCGACGGGGAGCCAGGGACGTAAGAAACTGAGCTCGTCGCCTGCGACCACAGCGGCGAGTTCGAGGTCCTGCTGGATGACGTGTGCGCCGTGGGTCTCGACACGCTCGGTGAAAAGCCAGCGTGCGGCTCGCTCCCGGGGATGGGATTCGCCGATGCGGCGGCGGCAACCGGAGAGTCGGGCGATGACGGCCGAGCGAATTGCGCCTTGCATGTCGATCACGGCGTCATAACTGGCTGACCTCAAGGCGCGGCGCAGATCGCCAAGTTGAGAGCGAGTCTGGGCAGCGAGTGGGGCGCGGCCCCATTGCTTTGTGGGAGCGAAATAGAGGCGGTCGACGAGCGGTTGCAGCGGAGCGGGCGCGGTGGTGTCGCGGACCGTGCTCGCGTCGGCGGCGAGCAACGCACGCCATTTGGGCTCAACAACCCAATCGATGACCCATCCGGGATGAGCCTGGCGCAAGGCCGTGACGGCCGGCAGCGCGTGCAGAATGTCGCCCATGGCACCCAAACGGACCACAAGCAAACGAAACTTGGACTGGGTGTGCAAAGACTGATTTTCTCACACGGTCGGTCGGGCTGAAGGGGATTGGAGACGGGACAGCAGGTCGTCGATCGCAGCGGTTTCGTTGTCGATTCCGATGGTGAGCCGGGCAGTGATGAGGGGAAGATCCGAAGGGAATGAGGCGGTGAGCGAGCCGAGGCGGACCGCATCTTTTTCGGTCGTAATGAGGGCTGTGGCGCCCGATGTTTTTGCGGCGGCGAGCAAGCGTTGAATATCGCCCGCAGTGTAGGTGCGGTGATCGTGAAACGAAGAGCGCCCAGCGAAGCGGAGTCCGGCCGATTCGAGGCCGGCGAAAAACTGCTCGGGGCGAGCGATGCCGCAGAAGGCGAAGACCGGACCTGAGACGCTGGGAACCTGCATGCGGCGGTGCAAGCGCCAGAGAGGACCTTGCCATCCCCAGGCGCGCAGACCGACTCCGAAGGCTGGGTCGTCTGCGGGAATGGCAATGATGCTGGCGCGCTTGGCTGCGCGCAATGGTTCGCGAAGATTGCCGGCAGGAAGCAGTGTGTCCTTCCAGTCGATGCGATCGAGCAGCAGAATGTCGACATCGCGATGGAGCTGACGATGCTGAAAGCCATCGTCGAGGATGTGAACACGAGCGATTTGGTTTTCGACAAGATCGTGCGGCCCCTTCGGGTTCGCAGATGCATCGGTCTCGGCGAGCACGCCGGCATCGAAACGCCGCGGTGCTACGTAAACAGGCACACCGGCCGCTTGCGCAATCAACAGCGGCTCGTCGCCATAGTGTTCGGCCGAGCCATCGAATTCAACACGGAGTGGAAGCGCGGAGCGCCGTCCATAGCCGCGCGAGAGCACGTCCACGCCAATTCCCTTCTCTGTCAGAAGTTTGGCCAGCGTGATCGCAAGCGGCGTTTTGCCCGATCCGCCGGTGGAGAGGTTGCCGATGCTGACCACCGGCCAGCCCAGCCGTCGCACGGGCTCCCATCCCCGGCTGAGCAGCATCTCGCGCCACGCCAGGCCCACCGCATAGAGCGGCACCAGCGGGGCGAGCCAGGGCCGCTTCATTGGGCGGTCGCCCTGGCGGCGAGAAGCGCCTCAAGCGCGCGCACAGTCGTCTCGGTAGCGCCGGCTTGCGCCTCAAACACTTCGCGAGCGCGGCGGCCCATGGCTGCGGCCCCGTCTCGATCGCGGAGCAGATCGATGAGCGTCTGCGCCAACTCGTCTTTCGTCGCGATGCGGAGGGCATCGTGGGAGCGCAGGTCGTCGGTGATGGCGCGGAAGTTGGCATAATGCGCACCCATGACGATCGGCACGCCAAATTGCGCAGGCTCCAGCGGATTGTGACCGCCGGTGGGAAAAAGGCTGCCCCCGACGAAGGCTGCCGCTGCGAGCGAGTAAACCGAGGCCAGTTCGCCAATGGTGTCGAGCAGAACGATGCTGCCCGCCGAAAATACGCTCTCTGTCTCGGCATTCCACTGGGATCGGCGAACCCAGTGAACCTGGCTGGCACGCAGCAGGCCGGCAACGGCAGCCATGCGCTCGGGATGGCGGGGCGCAAGGACGAGAACCAGATTCGTATCTGCCGCGAGCAGGTGTGGCCACGCCTCGAGCAGAGCGGCTTCTTCACCGTCGAGCGTGCTGCCCGCAACGACAAAGCGTTGCGTGGGAGCCAGTGTTTTGAGCAGGCGCGTGGCCTCTGCCTGCTGCGCGGCGCGCACATCAAATTTCAGATTGCCTGAGACGCTGACCCGCCCAGCGTCGCATCCGATCGCGCGAAGACGTTCGGCGTCGGTCTCGGTCTGCGCAAGGACCGTGTTCAGGCGGCTGAGCAGCGGCTGCCAGAACCAGCGCATCTGGCGATAGCGGGGCCACGAGCGATCGCTGATGCGCGCGTTGACCACGGCCACGGGAATCTGGCGGCGAAAACAGGTGTTGAGCAGGTTGGGCCAGAACTCCGTTTCCGCAAGAACGAGCATGCGAGGTTGAAGAACCCGCAAATAAGCCTTGACCGCCCAGGGCACATCAAGCGGGCAATAGAAGACGCGGTTGACGCCGAAGCGTTCGCGAGCCAGGACCTGACCGGTGCGTGTGGTGGTCGAGATCAGCACCTGAAAACCGGGGAAAGCGCGGTCCAGTTCACCGACCAGACGACTCACGGCGAGCACCTCGCCGACAGACACGGCGTGGAGCCAGAGCACGGGGCGCTCGGCGACCTGGCCCTTGAGCCATGGTGGAACCCGGCCGAGACGCGCGGCGATGCCCTCGCGATATTTTTCGGTGGCGGCGATCTGCCACAGCCACCAGGGCAGCAGCGCGACCAGCACCGAGAACAAGGCAAAGTTGTAGAAAAGCAAAATCATGCGTGACGGATTTCGCTCCTCGCAGGTCTAACCTTAAAATGATACAGTCGAGCGCGATGAGGGCATTGAGGGCGATTCCGTTATGTGTGGTTTGGCTGGCATTGCCAGCTATCGCCACCGAACATAAAGAGCCCGCGGTCGAGCCTGCAACATCCTTTGCTGCGGTTGAAGTTCACGACAAGGAAAAGGTGGCGATCGCCGCCGAACCCTACGACACAAAGGAAAAGGAATCGATCTTCAGAGTCGATTACCTGAGCCATGGCGTGATGCCGGTGCGGCTAATCGTAACCAATAATGGCGACCGGCCGATCTCGCTGCGCGATGCGCGCATTCTCTTTCAGACTGCGGCGGGCGACCGGATTCAAGCGGCGGAGCCGGAAGATGTGGAGCGGCTCATGACGCGGAAAGAGCGCGAAGGCGGCAAGATTCCCCTGCCCGGCCCGATCCCGAATATCAAGTTGAAGCCCAAGGGGAGCATCAAGGAGATCGAGGACGACTTCAATGAATTTGAGTATCAGGCGCTGGTGGTTGAGCCGCACACGACTCGCGCGGGCTTTCTGTTTTACGACGTGTCGCAGCTCGACAATCCGTTGAAGGACGCGAAGCTGCACCTGCACAAATTGCGCGATGCAGACGGCAACGAACTTTTCTATTTCGAAATCCCGTTTGATAAGTATCTGCAGTCGAAATCCAGCGCAATGAAATAGGGATCTTTGCCCAGGATCTCGCAGCTCCAATGCTACGATGCAGTCATTCTGCAAATGCCTGCGCATGCGGGGGCGGGAGCATTGAATGGCACAAAAGCCAAACTATGGAGTCGACGCACCCAACGTCATCCGCAACTTCTTCATCTTTGGAGCGCTGTTTCTATTCATTGCGCTCGCCTTTCCACGTGTGACGATCGCGCACATCGAGTTCGTGCTGTTTCCCGGGTTTCTGTGGCCGGCCCTGTGGTTCATATTCTTCGGCGGATTGATGCTGACCTATTCGCTGGTTGGCAAGTTTCGCCATCGTGACCGCATTCTCGCAAAAGTCGCGTGGACTGGCGGCGAGAAAGTGCTCGACGTGGGCACGGGACGCGGGCTGCTGCTGATTGGCGCGGCCGAACTGCTGACGAGCGGGCACGCAACGGGCATCGACATCTGGAACGCCGAGGACCTCTCGGGCAACGGACCCGAAGCGCTGAAGACGAATATCGCGCTGGAAGGCGTTGGCGCGAAGACGACCATCCTCAGCGAAGACGCGCGGAAAATGAGTTTCCCCGATGGCGCGTTCGACGTGGTGGTGTCGAACCTGTGCCTGCACAACATCTATCAGAAGCCGGGGCGCGCTGAGGCCTGCGGCGAGATTGTGCGCGTGCTCAAGCCGGGCGGCGTGGCGGTCATCTCCGACTACAAGCTGATGAAGGAGTATGAGGGCGAGTTCGCCAAGGCAGGGCTCAAGGTCGAGATGTGTCCGCTGGATTGGACCGGGACGTTTCCGCCGCTGCGCATTCTGGTGGCGCGCAAACCGGCATAAACTTTTCAGCCGCGTCAGGTTTTCAAATCTTCCAGGCTGTAATAAGCCGCGCTTGACCGCTGACCTACTGCTCGTAGTACGTCGCGCTGGTCGAGTCGGTTTCCCAAATCGTGCAATCTTTGACGCGCACGCGGCCCTCGGTCATGCCGGCGAGCTGCTCATTGGTGCGCTCGTAGAAGTAGCGGGCGATGTTTTCGGCCGATGGATTGAGCGTGGTGAAGGGCTCAAGGTCGTTGAGCATCTGGTGGTCGATGCGGTCGATGACCGGGCGCATGACCTGCTTGAGCTGCTTGAAGTCGAGCAGGAGGCCGGTCGAGTCGAGCGCGGCGCCGGCGAGGGTGATGCGCACCTTGTAGTTGTGCCCGTGCGGGTTCTCGCACTTGCCGTGGTAGTTGCGCAGATAGTGGCCGGAAGAGAAACCCGCTTCAACTGTGACTTCAAACATCTGGCTCTGCCCATTTCGTGCGGGATGGAGTCCCGTTTCCATTTTAGTGGTTGGCCGCGTTGCATTCGTTTCCCGTTCGCGTGGCGGCGTTGGGTGGATCCAAGCGTCACAGGAAATCGTGCCGTTTGGATGGAATTAAGGCGGGAGTGCAGGTGATTGATGCGGTGATGGGTTGCGGGAGAATCTGTCGCAGTTTCACCGCTGAAAGCGGAGTTAGCGGAGTTGGGCCCCCACTCATCGCGATGGAGCCGCGATGAATGGGGCACCCCGGGCAGACGCTGTGCGGCAGGCGCGCTTCGAGCCGCGACGCCAAAAGACGAGGTTTCCCACGTCTCCAACACCGGGAGACATGGGGCACCCGGCATGAAGGCGTAGCTGGTCAAAAGGGGCGAAGAAAGAGCGTAAGTGGGAGGGGGGTAGGGGTGGGTGTCCGTCTCCGGTAACATTTTTAGAATCAGCGAATGTCTCTGCAGGTTCGAGGTTTTGGCGAAGGTTTGGCAAAGACACGGATTGCACTCCTTTCTGAAGGACAGAAGACAGCGGACAGACGACAGAGACAGCGGACAGACGACAGAAAACAGAAAAGCGGCGAGCCGGAGGTCCGGTATCGCCGCTGCTTTTGACTACCCTTTTATTGTGCGCCTTTTCGTAGAGTTAATACGCAAAATCGATCAAAAAATCTTTGGCTGTAAGTGATGGGGAACAAGCGAGTTACAAAATCGGGAAAATTATTTTTGGCGTTTGCCTATTGACAAGATTTTGAGGGAAGAGCCTCCAGCCTCTAGCTACTAGCTCAGCCATGTAGAGACGAAAGATCGGAGGCGAAATGGCCGGGGCTAAAGCCCGGGATTCTTTCGCGCATAATTTTCAGGGGCCTCGACCCACTTCGCGGGTGCCCCGTTCCTGCTCCCTCCGAAGAACAGCCGCAGATCTTTCGACTCGTCTCTGGGTGACTCGCTCAAGATGACAGGACTCCGGTGCGATTTTTATCCGGCTTCGCCGCGGCGTTTGCGTCGTCGCGCCTCGCGCGCCTCCTGGCTGCGGCGATCGACCTGCTCAAACAAATGGCTCATGACGCCAACCAATGCCGAGGCGAGGCCGGCGAGCAGCATCAGCAGAGCGATGGTGCGCCAGAGAGAAGCGTTGGCGGGCAGGCCCGGCTGGAATGTGGACGGCACGAGCGCCATGACCATGGAGAGCACGGCGAAGAGGCCGAGCGTAGCAGCGAGGATGTAGAAGTTGCGGGACATTACTCAAGGCTCGATGGTTTGAACCGGCGCATGGCACCGTGGCGAATGTGCAAAACGTCGACACGTTTTTCCTTTTCGATGACACGAAAGATCACGCGATAGACGTGTGGCTTGCGACCATAAAGCAAGTTTCGCAGACGAGGTTCCTCCTCTGTCACGGGACATCGATCGGGCATTTTCTCAAGTTCCATTACAGCTCGGAACAGGCCTCTGAACCACCGTCGCGCAGCCATTGAACTTTCGCCGTTGATCTGTTCGAAGAGAATCGCGAGGTCGGACTCGGCGCGAGATGTGAGGTTAACGAGGTATGCCATGGGCCTTTTGGAACTCTTCAAAGACCTTGCGCGCGGGCCGCACTTTACCGTGGCGAGCGTCTTCGAGCCCTTGTCGAATCCCTTCCCTGGGATCTGCCTGTGCGGCAATATCGAGCAGTCGCTGATAGGCTTCAGCATCCTGCACGACGGCCGCAGCCTTTCCTTTTACGGTAAGCACCAAGGGACGCTTGCTTTTCCTGAGATGCGTCATGAAGGTGGCGGAACTGCGGCGGAAAGTCGTTAAGGATTGAATGTCGGTCGCAATATTCAGCATATAAACCTCTCTCGGAAGCACCTTTTT
>Ga0181537_10002434_pt1 | contig 16317 bp, 8 predicted proteins | sample PEATcosm2014_Bin_39_FD_119765 | JGI IMG/M metagenome (GOLD analysis project Ga0181537, IMG submission 119765) | Peatland microbial communities from MTU Mesocosm Facility, Houghton, MI, USA - PEATcosm2014_Bin23_10_metaG | ecosystem: Environmental > Terrestrial > Soil > Wetlands > Peat | place... | reverse complement strand
GTAGGCGGAACCGGGCGTGAACGGACTGGCGTAGTTGCCGACGATGCCGTCGAAGCCGTAGACCGCCTTGATCGGATCGCTCTCAAACCAGCCGTCCAGATAGTCGCCGGCGGAGCTGGCGAACAGCTGCAGCAGTTCGCGCCGCAGCGACATGTCGAGCGAGGCGATGCGCCGGCCAACGCATGCGGCGCGCAGCAGCTCGGGCAGCGCCTGGCGCCAGCCGCCTTCGACCACATTCGGTGGCGTGCGCAGCACCAGCTCGCGCAGCACATCGGCGATGCGATCGAGCTTGCTGCTGTAGGCGTCGAGGCGCCCGGCGTCGGCGCCGGAGAATTTCTCCACCTCGGCGCGCGTACGGCCGCCGCCGATGCAAAGATAGCGGCCATCCGCGGTCGGCAGGAAATTCGCCAGCCGGCGCTCCACCACGGCGAGGCCATGGGCGGGCAGTCGCAGGTCGCGGATGATCTTCGGATTGAGCAGCGAGACGGTGTAGGCCGCCACCGAATTGCGGAACCCGGGATGAAACTCCTCGGTGACCGCCGCCCCGCCGACCACCGCACGTCGCTCCAGCACCGTCACCTTGAGACCGGCTGCCGCGAGGTACGCGGCGCACACCAGCCCGTTGTGGCCTGCGCCGATGATCAGGGCATCGCAGTGATGTGAAGGCAAAGGGGCAGGTGTCGCGACGCTGGCGCTCTTGACGGGCGTCCAAACAGTCATTCAGGCTTGTAGCGCGATGGTACGGCAGCGCAGCAGGGGCGGCAAGGGAGCTCAACATCCGCAATCGTAGGATCGGCCCGGTGCTGGCCACCGCGCTGGTTGCGAGCAACATGATCGGCTCGGGCATCTTCCTGCTGCCGGCGACGCTGGCGGCCGTCGGCAGCATCACGGTGATCGGCTGGGCGATCGGCACCGTGGGCGCGCTGCTGATCGCCGTGGTGCTCGCCAAGCTCAGCCAGGTGGCGCCGCAGCCCGGCGGCCCGTGCGCCTATGCCGCGCTCGCCCTGGGTCCTTATTTCGGCTTTCAGGCCAGTGCGCTCTACTGGCTGTCATGCTGGATCGGCAACATCGCGATAGCGGTGGCCGCGATTGGCTATCTGGCGCACTTCCTGCCGGCGCTCAGCCTGCCATTGCCCGCCGCCTTCGGTACCGCGGGCTTCATCTGGCTGCTGACCGCGCTCAATATCCTGGGTCCGCGGCTGGTGTGCCAGGTCGAGTCGCTGGCAATCGTCATCGGCCTGGTGCCGATCCTGCTGGTGGCCATCGGCGGCTGGTGGTATTTCGATGCCCGGCTGTTCGAGCAATCGTGGAACGTGCGCCACGAGCCGGCGGTCGAGGTCATCCCGCAGTCGCTGGTGCTGCTGTTCTGGGCCTTCACCGGCCTTGAGAGTGCCTCCGTCGCCAGCGCCGTGGTGGAGAATCCGACCCGCAATGTGGCGATCGCGACCATCGGCGGCGTGCTGATTGCCGCGCTGGTCTATGTCTCCTCCTGCACGGTGCTGATGGGTCTGGTGCCGGCGGCCGAGCTGGCGCGTTCGAGCGCGCCATTCGCCGATGCCGTCAGGCTGGTGCTCGGACCGGTCGCCGGCGGACTGATCGCCCTGGCAGCGCTGACGAAGGCGACCGGAACCCTGGGCGGCTGGATCCTGCTGACCGCCCAGACCGGCAAGGCCGGCGCCGATCACGGCCTGTTTCCAGGCATGTTCGCTCGCGTTGATCGGCACGGCGTGCCGGTGACCAGCCTGCTGTTGATGGCGGCGCTGATGAGCGTTGTGGTATTCGCGACCATATCGCCGACGCTGGGCGAGCAATTCGGCGAACTGATCGAGGTATCGGTGATTTTCTGCATGATGCTGTACGTCTATGCCTGCATCGCCGTGCTGCTGTATCCGCGCTGGATTGCATCGGCCACCTCGCTCGAGCGCTATCGGCCGCTGGCAGCGGTCGCGCTGCTGTTCTCGCTGGTGGTGATCGGGTTTGCTGCGCCGAAGCTGCTGCTGCTGACCGCGGGCGCGCTGCTGGTAACGGCGCCGGTGTACCTGCTGTTTGGCCGCCTGTGGATGCGCAGCGTCGGATGACAGCGGTGTTGCGTACTGCGACGCTTCGTGGCCGCGACGTGCAGTTGTGCTTTGGCGATGGGCGACCCGACATGACGCTGTCGCTGTTCTGGCTGCGCGACCACGATCCGAATGAGGATGCGCTGCATCCGGAGACGCAGCAGCGGCTGATCGACACGTTCCAGATCCCGGAGGATATTGCCGCGCAGTCGATCGCGGTAACCGACGAGGGCCGCGCACTGCAGGTGCGCTGGCTGCCCGACGGGCGCGTGAGCCGCTACCAGGCACAGTTCCTGGCGGCGCTGCGCCCCGATCCGGAAACCATGCCGGCAGATCGCCTGCTGTGGGACCGCACCACTATCACGGCACAGGTGCCCGAGGTGGGATACGACGGGTTGATGGCACAGGACGCGGTGCTGCTGGCGCTGCTGGAACATGTCGACCGCTACGGCTTCTGCATCATCGCCGGAGTACCGGCGACGCCGCAGGCGACGTGCGCCGTGGCCGAACGCGTGGCTTACATCCGCATGACCATCTTCGGCGGCTATTACGACTTTACCGCCAACCTTGAGCACAAGGACACGGCCTATACATCGATGGCCATCGGACCGCATACCGATGGCACCTATAGCCTGGATGCCCCCGGTTACCAGCTGTTTCATTGCCTCGCGGCCGAGTGCAGCGGCGGTGACAATGTGCTGATCGACGGCTTCAGGATCGGGCAGATCATGCGGCGTGAGCATGCCGAGGACTACGCGCTGCTGAGCACAGTGCAGATCCCGGGTCGCTACCTGGATCACGCGCGCGGTATCGAGCTGATGGCGCGCCGTGCGCTGTTTCGCCACGACCGTGCCGGGGAACTGGTGCAGGTCAGCTATAACAATCACGATCGCGCGCCCTTCCTGCTCGCGCCCGAGGAGCATCGGCGCTTCTATCGCGCACTGTCCAAGTTCGCGCGCCTGTGCGCCGATGCCTCATTGCACTACCGGCGCCGCCTGCTGCCAGGCTCGGTGCTGCTGTTCGACAACTGGCGGCTGCTGCACGCGCGCGACGCGTACGTCGGCTACCGCCGGCTTGCCGGCGCCTACCTGAACCGGGAGGACGTCGACAGTCGACTGCGGGTACTGCGGATGCGCGCCGGCGCCGCGGTCTGATCCCGCCAGCCGTTCAGTTCTGAATCATCCACAGGATCGTGCCGTCGGCCTGGATGGTGCCGAATGACATGGTCTCGAACTTGGTGGGCGAGACCTCGTAGATCGCCGCCGCGGTGGCGGCGACGCCGCTCAGCGACAGCGAGCCGAAGCCACCTCCGTTGGCGCTATCGATCGCAAACTGGCCGCTGCTATAGGTGGCCGAGAAGCTGCCGAAGCTCAGATCGACCGAGGGGATCAGCACGATGGGACCGGGCGCCTGCGCGAACTGCGTGCCGCCGACAAACAGGCCCGGCAGCGTATCGGAATAGACGCCGCTGGTGGGCGTGTACTGCGCCTCCAGCAGGCCGGCGCAGCCGGCGGTGCTGCCCTGTTCGACCACGTAGCCGTCGGCGATGCCGTCCAGATAGAACACGAAGTTGCGCGTCGCGCCCGCATAGCTGAGCGACAGCGTACCGCGGCCGCTGCTCTCGACCGCATAGCCCTGCCCGCTATAGGTGACCCCGGACGCGTCGGTGTCGTGATCTGAAACGTCGAGCACCGCATCAAGAGTGCCGGCCGCGGCATTGCCATTGTAGAGCCGGCCGATGCTCATCACGTTGATCGGCTCGATGGTTCCCTCCGCGCCAAACAGGCTGATGATCGAGGCGGTGGAGGTTGCCAGCGCGCCATTGTCGAAGCTGCCGCCGGCGATATTACCGCTCTGGGGGCTCAGGTAGCCGCTGGAACGCGGCGTGCCGACGGTGGGCGCGATATCCATCAGGTACATCTTGCCGGCGTCGATGACGTAATAGACCAGCGACGTGGTCTCGCCGCCCGCCAGCAGTGTCGCGGTGCCGCGTCCGATGCTATCGGGTGCCGTCAGCGTGCCGCTCAGTGTGGCCGCGGTCAGCACCGGCGATCTGTTCGAGTCGACCAGGCCAGCGCTGATGGCGCCGGTGGCATTGGTGGTAAAGCGACCGGCGCTGCCGGAATGCACCGCGCCCGGCTCCTGGTTGGCGACGGTCATCAGCCCGAAGGCGAAATTGCCGGTTGGCGGCGCGGCGGTGATGGCGGTGGCGTCCACCCGGTGCAACTCGCCCGAGGCAGAGTCGGCACCGGAGCCGATCAGCTGCATCCGGCCGGCGTTGATGTTGTTGTTCGAGTCCGGTGGTGTCACCGAGAAGTTGTAGAGCAGCGGGCCGCTGGCGGCGTTGAGGGTGATCTGCCCCGAATTGGTCTGCCGATTGGTGCAGGTGCCCGAGGTCACCGCCTCGTGCGTCGTGACGCGATGGCCGTCCTTGTAGTCCTGTTCCCCGGTAATGTTGCCGTTGACGTCGACGGTGATGCTGCCGACGTGCGTCATCGGTCCGCCGCCGCGGAAACCGCTCACCATGAAGGCGAAGCTGCCGGTCAACAGGCAGGTATCTGCCGGCAGCACTGTCAGTGTCAGTTTCTGCGAGGTGACGCGGTTCAGCGCATCGGTGGCTTGCACCGTGAAGGTGTAGGTGCCCTGGGTGGTCGGTGTGCCGGTGATCGAAGACACCGACGAGGCGCTGCCGGTGAGCGTGATGCCTGGTGGCAGCGTGGAACCCGTGGCGACCTCCCAGTTGAAATCGGCCTCGCCACCGGCGACCGAGACCGAGGCGCCATACGGGACGTTGACGTTCGCCGGGAACAGCTGCGCCAGGTTCATCACCGGGGTGCCGAGCACCACCAGCGTCACGGTAGCCGCGCTGGCTGCATTGACCACCGAGGTTGCCGTGATGGTCGCGTCGACGGCGCCGTTCGCGGTCGCCGGTGCGTTGTAGGTCACCGTGGTCGGGGTGATATCGGTGAGCGTGCCGACTCCCGCCAGCGTGAAGACGACGCCGGCGTTGTTGACGTCAGCGGTGACACTCGCGGTCACCACCAGCGTGGTGGCCACCTGAATCTGGGTGACGCTGCCGGGCGTCGACAGCGCGACGCCGGTGCCCACGCCGACATTGCCGGTCACGCCGCGATTGCTGTTGGTGCTGCAGGCGCACAGGGCCAGGGCCACGGTGAGCGGCAACAACAGCCTTACGGCCACGGCGCCAGAGCGCCATGGCGATCCAGGTCGAAACACAGTCAACGACTTCTCCTCAAATCCGGGGATGGCGGCAAATGCGGCGTGGTAGCCGTCCGGCGTGGCAGCGCCAGACTAGCCCGTACCCCCACCGTCCGTTCTACGGCCGCTTAGCATAGCGACAGTCGGGCCGCGATTCAGTTCAAAACACGTCCGCCCCGGCACACGTCCGGGGACCTGCGCCGCCGTAGCTGCCACAGCGCCAGCACGGCCAGGAGCCCAAGCCAGGCCGGCTGCATGGCGCCGACGCCGCTGGCCTCGCCCAGGGCGGAGCGGATGGTGACGCTGCCGGAGTCGGTACGGCCGACATTATCGGTGATCGTCAGGATCACGGTGATCGAGCGGAACGAGGGCACGACCAGCGTGGCGATCGCCTGGTTGGCATTGACGATCTGGCCGCTGGTCGACGGGTCGGTGGTCCACTGGTAGCTGGCAATGGTGTAGCCGCTGGCGGCGGTGCTGGCGCTGCCATTGAGTGAGATGCGCTTGCCGGGTGTCCCGGTGGTGCTCGAGGGGGTGATCTGCACGAACATGCCGGCCGCCGCGAGCACCGCGGCCGCCGCGTTTGCCATGCCGGCCCCGCAGGTCGCGGTGGTGCACACGCACTCGGCCGGCGCACTCGGCTCGGGGTAGTCGCCGCTCGAATCCAGGGTGCTGTCGGCGAGCGTGCACTGGGTGGATGTGGTCGAGGATGAGGTCGGGAACGCGATGGCGCTCGACTGCAGCCGCGCCAGCACCTGCGCCGGTGCCAGATCCGGATTGATCGCCAGCATCAGCGCGGCAATGCCGGTCACCATCGGGGCGGCGAAGCTGGTGCCGACATTGGCAGCGTTTTCCGGGTTACCGCCGGCGTTCAGGTAGCTCTGGTCCAGCAGTGAGTAGGTGTAGAAGCCTGGCGTAGTGGATGGGACGGTGGTGCCGGCGTCGGTGGTGGTCTCGATGTCGTACAGGCAGTCTTCACCAGCGACACTGTTGACGCAGTTGCCGCCCGGGGCGCCGATGCTGGCGGCTGGCCCGGCGCTGCCGGAGAGATTGCTGTAAGGCACCTTGGTGCCGGTCTGGCGCAGGCCCACCACCGAGATCACGCCGCTGCAGTTGGCCGGCGCGTCGACGGCGCCGCCTTCGTTGCCGGCGGCAGCGATCACCGTGATGCCGGCGTCGATGGCGCTGTTGATCGCGCTCTGCTCGGTCGAGGAGCAGGCGGTGTTGCCGCCCAGGCTCAGGTTGATGATGTTGGCTGCCGGGCTGGCCGCGATGCTGCCGGCGTCGACCGTGACCGGCTGGCCGGCCGCCCACATGATGGCCGCCGCGATGTCGGACACCCGACCAGAGCATTTGCCGATCGCGCGCACCGGCAGCAGCATGGTGTCGGGGGCGACGCCGGCGATGCCGATGCCGTTGTTGGTGAGCGCGCCGATGATCCCGGCCACCTTGGTGCCGTGCCAGGAGCTGTCCTCGACCGTGGTGCACCCGGCGTTGATGAACAGCGAATTGGCGGTATCGGTGGAGTCGATCCAGTCGCCCGGATCATCTGCCCCTGCCGCCCAGCCGTGACCGTCGTTAGCGAACAGGTAGGTCGCATTCGAGCCGGTGGCGCTGCAGTCGGCCGTGGTACTGCTGCCGGTGGCGGTGCTGAAGTTGCCCTGGTCGCAACTGACGAAGTCGTAGCCGCTCTGCAGCTTGCCTGCCAGGTCCGGGTGCGCGGTGATGACGCCGGTGTCGACCACGGCGACCACCACGCTCGCCGACCCGGTGGTGGTCTGCCAGGCGGTGAGTGCCGACAGTGCCGAAGGCGTGGTCGATGAACTGGCCTGCAGGTACCACTGGCCGCGCCAGCTGCCGTTGGCGTCGGATCCGGCCACCAGCCGCGGATCATTCGGCGGGTCGGCCGGGAACGCCTGGATATAGCGCCAACCGTCGGCTTCCGCGTACTCGACTCCCGGATCGGCGTTGAGCCGTCCCAGGATGCGCTGCATCTCCTGCTGCGTCGGTACCTGGTCCAGGCGCATCACGTCGGTGCTGCCGAAGAGGTTGCGCACCGGGCGGACGGAGATGCCATTGGCAGCGCTCAGGCGGGTCGCCCGATCCGCGACATTGTCGATCTGCACGGCGGCGACGCCGCTGGTGCGCCACTTGACGATGATCTGGTCGGTCAGCGTCGCAGCGTGCACCACATGCCGCCTGGCGAGGCTGTCGGCCGCCCACGATCCCTGCGGTGCGAACCCATACAGCATCAGCGCAATGACGGCGAGTGCGGTGGCCCTGGTCAAACATCGGCTCCAAAGTCAGCGGGTTGCAGCATTAGACCACAGGCAGGCCTTAAGTTCGCCCGACTGCACCGCCAACGCACACGCTAGCTGGCGTCGCGCCCGGCGCTGGTGCGCCGGTGTGCTCTCCGTGCAGCGGATCCGGCTGCTGTGCGGCGGATTTGCCCGGTGTGCGGCACAATGGCGTGCATGAATCTTGCAATCGCCGGCTGGCGGCCAACCGGCAGCTAAAAGGGGGTCGATTGATCGATCAGGGCCCACAACCATGAACTCAGCGGTCATCAGTCAGCTCGCGGATCAAAGGCCGGGTGACGACGATCGGGTAGCGCTCACCAAGGATGCGCTCAAGCGCTCGTTCCTGGACAACCTGTTCTACATGCAGGGCAAGTTTCCGGTGCTGGCCACCGCCTACGATTACTACATGGCGCTGGCTTATGCGGTGCGCGACCGGATGCTGCAGCGCTGGAACAGCACCGCATCCGCATATACGGAGCAGGGCTCGCGCACGGTCGCGTACCTGTCGGCCGAGTTCCTGATGGGGCCATACCTTGGCAACAACCTGATCAACCTCGGCATCCACGATACCGCGCGCCAGGCGCTGGCCGAGCTGGGGCTGGACCTGGACCAGCTGTTGCTGCAGGAGGATGAGCCGGGGCTGGGCAACGGCGGCCTTGGCCGGCTGGCGGCGTGCTTTATTGATTCGCTGGCGACGCTGCAGGTGCCGTGCATGGGCTACGGCATACGCTACGAATATGGGATCTTTCAGCAGGAAATCGTCGACGGCTGGCAGGTAGAGAAGACCGACAAATGGCTGCGCTTCGGCAATCCGTGGGAGCTGGTGCGCCCGGAATGGGCGGCCGAGGTCAAGTTCGGCGGCCATACCGAGCGCTACACCGACGAGCAGGGACGGGTGCGCGTGCGCTGGGTGCCGGCGCGCGTGGTCAATGGCGTGCCGTACGACACGCCGATACTGGGCTACCGCGTCAATACCGCCAATACGCTGCGCCTGTGGCGCGCCGAGGCGCCCGAGTCGTTCGACTTCTCGGTGTTCAACCGCGGCGACTACTGGGGTGCGGTGAACCAGAAAGTCACCTCCGAGAACATCAGCAAGGTGCTGTACCCGAATGACGAGCAGGTCAAGGGCAAGGAGCTGCGGCTGGAACAGCAGTATTTCTTCGTCGCCTGTTCGCTGCAGGACATGCTGCGCATCAACCGCGTGCAGAAGATCCCACCGGAGCGCTTCCACGAGAAATTCGCGGTGCAGCTCAACGACACCCACCCGTCGATCGCGGTCGCGGAGCTGATGCGGCTGCTGGTCGATGATCTCGCCCTGGAGTGGGAGCTGGCCTGGAGCATTACCCGCAAGACCTTCGCCTACACCAATCACACGCTGCTGCCAGAGGCGCTGGAGCGCTGGCCGGTGGACCTGTTTGGCCGCATGTTGCCGCGGCACCTGGAGATCATCTACGAGATCAACGCGCGCTTTCTCGACGAGGTGCGTATCGCCTTCTTCGGCGACGACGAGCGCCTGGCGCGCATGTCGCTGATCGATGAGAGCGGTGCGCGCTATGTGCGCATGGCGCACCTGGCCACCGCCGGCAGCCACGCCGTCAACGGCGTCGCCCAGCTGCACTCCGAGCTGCTCAAGAGCGACGTGCTGCGCGATTTCCATGACCTGTGGCCGCACAAGTTCAGCAACAAGACCAATGGAGTCACCCCAAGGCGCTGGATGGTGCTGTGCAATCCGCGGCTGTCGCAGTTCATCTCGCGCCATATCGGCGATAACTGGATACGCCACCTGGAGGAGCTGCGGCGGCTCGAGCCGATGATCGAGGATGCGCAGTTTCGCGCCGAGTGGCGCGACATCAAGCGCTCGAACAAGGTGGCGCTGACCGCCATCATCCGCGAGCGCACCGGCGTGGTGGTCAATCCCGATGCGATCTTCGACGTACAGGTCAAGCGCATCCACGAATACAAGCGCCAGCACCTGAACATCCTGCACGTGATCGGCCTGTATCACCGCCTCAAGACCGACCCGTCACTCGAGATCAATCCGCGGGTGTTCATCTTCGGTGGCAAGGCGGCGCCGGGCTACCACCTGGCGAAGCTGATGATCCGCCTGATCACGGCCGTGGGTGACATCGTGAACCGCGACCCTGGCGTGCGCGACCTGATCAAGGTGGTATTCCTGCCGAATTTCAACGTCACCAACAGCCAGCGTATCTATCCGGCGGCGGACCTGTCGGAGCAGATTTCAACCGCCGGCAAGGAAGCCTCCGGCACCGGCAACATGAAATTCCAGATGAATGGCGCGCTGACCATCGGCACCATGGACGGCGCCAACATCGAGATCCGCGAGGAGGTCGGGGCGGAGAACTTTTTCCTGTTTGGCCTGACGGCGCTCGAGGTGCAGGCGCGGCGCGCCGCCGGCTATCAACCGCTGGAGCTCTACCACAGCCAGCCGGAGCTGCGCGAAGTGATCAACCTGATCCGCGACGGTTATTTCTCCCGCGGCAACAGCGAGCAGTTCCTGGGGCTGGTCGGCAACCTGCTGCAGCACGATCCCTACATGGTACTGGCCGACTACCAGGCCTACGCCGACTGCCAGCAGCTGGTGGATAGCGCCTATCGCGACAGCGAGCGCTGGACGCGCATGTCGATTCTCAACACCGCGCGTTCCGGCAAGTTTTCCTCCGACCGCAGCATCCGGGAATACTGCAGCGAGATCTGGAGCGCGAAGTCGGTGCCGGTGCAGCTGATCCACGAGGACCAGATCCTGGCGATGCCGCCGCGCTGAAGCCCCCGCGCCCGCTGCGCGGTTCAGAGGCGATCGCCAGGCGCGATTGCTCCAGCATGCGAGCCGCCGTCATCGGGCAACGGCGCCGGACCGGTGGATTCGCGCACGATCAGCGTGTGCGGATGCAGCAGCTGGCGCGGCGCTCCGGTGCCTTCGCGCTGGCGGTGCACTTCCTCCAGTACCAGGTCGACCGCGGCGCGCGCCATCGCCGCCACCGGCTGATGAATAGTCGTCAGTGCCGGCCACACGCTGGCCGCGATCGGCGTGTCGTCGAAGCCGGCGATCGACAGATCCTGCGGCACCTCGAATCCCATGCGATGCGCCAGCGACACCGCAGCCGCGGCCATATCGTCGTTGGCAGCGAATATCGCGGTCGGATACGGCTCATCGGCCAGCAGGCGCTGCGCGGCCTGCAGTCCGGAGCGATAGGTGTAGTAGCCCTGTTCCATGCGCACCGTGTCCGGCGCGATGCCGGCCGCCGCCAGCGCACTCAGAAAGCCGTCCGCCCGCTGCTGGCTGCCGGTGTGATTGGGGTGGCCCTTGATGCAACCGAAGCGCCGGTGGCCAAGCGACAGCAGGTATTCGGTCAGATCGCGCGCCGCGGCCTCGTTGTCGATGCGAATCGTGGCCAGGCGCTCGGAGGCGTAGCCCGGGGCGACCGCAATCGCGACCACGCCGGCGTGCTGCACCTCGGCCAGCACCCGATCGGACTCGCACAGCGGCGGGGTCAGGATCAGACCATCGATACCGGCTTTCAGCAGCTTGCCGAGCGCCGCTGCCGCCATCTCGCTCTCGCCGCAGCGCTCGACCAGTACCTGCGCGCCGGTGCGGCTGCTCTCATCGAGTGCGCCGAGCAGCAGCTCACTCAGGTAGCCGGTCGATGGATTGTCGTACAGCAGTCCGATGCGGCAGGGTATCGAGCCGGCGAGACTGCGGGCCGCCGGACTGGGAGCGTAATTGAGCGCGCGGATCGCCGCGTGCACCAGCTCGCGTGTCTCGGGCTTGACGTTGCTCTCGCGGTTGATGACCCGGGACACGGTCATCGGCGACACGCCGACATGCGCCGCCACGTCGCGAATGGTGACGCTCTGACTGGATCTTCGCCGCTGCCGCTCAATCGCCATCGCTTATCCTTGCGGTTATGGTAGCGCTTCAAAAATTGCCGCGGCAATCCATCCTTGCCCTGCTTTACTGTGCGGCGCTGACGCCGGTCCTGCCAGCGTCTTCCGCGGCCCCTGGCATCGCCCATGCATCGCTATGGCCGGTAGCGCACAGCGCCGGGCTGGTCGATCCGGTGACCGAGCGCCAGGTCAGCGAACTGATGCTACGCATGAGCCTTGCGGAGAAAGTCGGCCAGACCATCCAGGCGGATATCAGCGCCATCACGCCCGAGGACCTGCGGCACTATCCGCTGGGCGCGGTGCTCGCCGGCGGTGAATCCGCACCCGCCGGCGGCACCGATCGTACTCCTGCGGCGTGGCTGGCGCAGGCACGCGCACTGCGCGCCGCGTCGATCGAGGCCAGGCCCGGACACACGCCGATCCCGATCCTGTTCGGCATCGATGCGATCCATGGCAACAACGCGGTGCGCGGCGCGACCATCTTCCCGCATAACATCGGGCTCGGTGCGGCGCACGATCCGGGGCTGATCCTGCGCATCGGCGCCGCCACCGCGCAGGAGATGGCCGTCGTCGGCTTCGACTGGGCATTCGCGCCGGCGCTGGCAGTGCCGCAGGACCTGCGCTGGGGCCGCAGCTACGAGAGTTACTCGCAGGATCCGGCGCAGGTGCTGCGCTATGGCGCGGAGCTGGTGCGCGGGCTGCAGGGCGAGCCGGACGGTCCGAGGACCGTGCAGAGCGGACACGTGGCCGCCACCGCCAAGCACTTCGTCGGGGACGGCGGCACCCGCGGTGGCGTCGATCAGGGCGATACCCGTATCAGCGAGCGGCAGCTGATCCGGTTGCACGCGCAGGGCTATGTGGGGGCGATCGACGCCGGCGTGATGAGCGTCATGGCGTCGTTTTCAAGCTGGCAGGGAGTCAAGCTGCACGGCGATGCGAGCCTGCTGAGCGGCGTGCTCAAGGGGACCATGGGCTTTGACGGCTTCGTGGTCAGCGACTGGAACGGCTACGGGCAGATCGCTGGCTGCAGCAATACCAGCTGCGCTGCCGCGCTGGCTGCCGGCATCGATATGTTCATGGCGCCCGATGGCTGGAGGGCATTGTTCGACAACACGCTCGCGCAAGTGCGCTCGGGCACCATTTCACCCGCGCGGCTGGATGATGCGGTGCGCCGGATCCTGCGCGTCAAGGCAAAGCTGGGACTGTTCGATGCAGCGCGGCCGTGGGAAGGGCGCCCCGATGTGCTGGCGTCGAGCGAGCACCGCGCACTGGCGCGTGCCGCGGTGCGCGAATCGCTGGTGCTGCTGAAGAATCGCGCGCAGCTGCTGCCGATCCGCGCCGGCGCCCAGGTGCTGGTGGCGGGCGAGGCCGCCGACGACATCGGCCGGCAGTGCGGCGGCTGGACGCTCGGCTGGCAGGGCGGCGGCCACCGCAACGGCGACTTCCCGCAGGGCGAGTCGATCTACGCAGGACTGCGCGCGGCGCTCGAGGCCGGCGGCGGCAGCGCGCTGCGCTCGGTTGACGGCCGCCATGGCCGCAGGCCCGATGTTGCGATCGTCGTGTTCGGTGAGCGCCCGTATGCTGAAGGCGCCGGCGATCTGCGTTCGATCCAGTACAGTGACGGCGCGCGACAGGATCTGAAGCTGCTGCGGCGGCTGCGTGCCGAGCATATTCCGGTGGTATCGGTGTTCCTGTCGGGCCGGCCGCGGGCGCTCGATCAGGAACTTGCGGCCTCGGACGCTTTTGTGGCCGCGTGGCTCCCAGGTACCGAAGGCGGCGGCATCGCCGACCTGCTGATCGGTGACGCCCAGGGGGCCGCGCGCGATGATTTCAGCGGCACGCTGTCGTTCGCCTGGCCGGCGAGCCGTGCGGCGGGCGCTACTGCGCCGGCAGCGGCGCGCGCCGCTCCGGCATTTGCGCTCGGCTACGGCCTGCATTACGCACAGCAGTGAGATGCACTGCGGCGGACTTGCAATCCGGGCTGTGCTCCGGATTAATGGCGCGCTTGGCCTATTGCGGAGAGTCGCCATGGGGTTTCGTTCGCGACTGCGCGCCGCCGCCCGCGGCGGCTTGCTGTTGATTGGAGTCGGCGCCGCCTGGGCGGCACCGATCGTCGCCGCGCCGCCGCCGCTCGCTGATGCGCTCGCCGGCATGGACCGTGCGGTGCTGCCCGGGGTCGACTTCAATCAATACGCGAATGGCGGCTGGCTGCGGGCCGCCGAGATTCCCCCGGATCGCAGCAGCACCAGCGTCAGCCGCGAGCTTACCGAGCTGACCGACCGCCGCACCGCAGAGCTGATCCGCGACGCTGCCGGCTCGAGCGCGCCGCCCGGATCCGATGAGCGCAAGATCGCCGACTTCTACAACAGCTACATGGACGAGGCGCGCATCGAGGCCAGGGGCCTCACGGTGCTCAAGCCCGAGTTCGAGCGCATCGCGTCGATCTCCGATCGCGTCGCGCTGGCGCGCTACCTGGGCAGCACGCTGCGCGCCGATGTCGATATCCTGAATGCGACCAACCTGCATACGGATAACGTGCTGGGATTGTGGGTGGCGCAGGATCTGGATGATCCGTCGCGCTATGCGCCGTTCCTGCTGCAGGGCGGACTGGGGATGCCGGATCGAGACTACTACCTGGTGGACTCGCCGCATATGGACGAGATCCGCAGCCACTACCGCGCGCATATCGCCGCCGAGCTCAAGCTGGCGGGCATCCCCGCTGCCGAGCAGCAGGCCGAGCGCGTCTATGCGCTCGAGCTCAAGATTGCCCGCACGCACTCGAGTCGGGCGGATACCGAAGACGTGAAGCGCGGCGACAACCACTGGAGCCGGGCGCAACTCTACAGCAGCGCGCCGGGGCTCGACTGGAACGCGTTCCTGGCCGGGGCCGGCCTGCAACGCCAGCAGCAGTTCGTCGCATGGCAGCCGGGTGCGCTCAGTGGACTGGCCGCGCTGGTGGCGAGCGAGCCGCTGGCCAGCTGGAAGGCGTATCTGCAATACCACGTCATCGAGCACAACGCGCGCTTCCTGACCAGGGCACTGGTGGCCGAGAACTTCGCCTTCTACGGCAACGCCCTGCAGGGCACGCCGCAGCTGCGTGAGCGCTGGAAGCGGGCGGTGTCCTACACCAGCGTCGCGCTGGGCGAGGCGGTGGGCAAGCTGTATGTCACCCACTATTTTCTGCCCGCCGACAAGGCCGCGATCGAGGATATGGTGCATCACCTGATCGCCGCCTTTGCAATCCGCATCGACGCCCTGGAGTGGATGGCGCCAGAGACCAAGGTTGAAGCCAAGGCGAAGCTGGCGGCACTGAAAGTCGGCATCGGCTATCCGGATCGCTGGCGCGACTATTCGGGCCTGAAAGTGGTGCCTGGCGACGCCTACGGCAACCAGCAGCGCGCCGAGATGTTCGAGTACCGGCGCAACCTGAACAAGCTTGGTACCCCGGTGGACCGCTCCGAATGGTGCATGACACCGCAGCTGGTGAATGCAGTGAACCTGCCGGCGATGAATGCGCTGAATTTCCCGGCGGCGGTGCTGCAACCGCCGTATTTCGATGCCACCCGCCCGGCAGCCATGAACTATGGCGCGATCGGCGCCACCATCGGTCACGAGATCAGCCACAGTTTCGATGACCAGGGGGCGCTGTTCGATGCCAGCGGGCGGCTGCGCAACTGGTGGACGCCGCAGGACTTCGCCCATTTCAAGGCTTCAGCCGCGCAACTGGTCGCGCAGTTCGACGCCTATCGCCCGTTCCCGGACCTGGCGGTCAACGGCAAGCAGACGCTGAGCGAGAATATCGCCGACCTTGCCGGGCTCGGCGCCGCCTACAGCGCCTACCGGGCAGCGCTCGGTGACGCGCCGGGGCCATCGCTGGATGGCTTCAGCGCCGATCAGCAATTCTTCCTGAGCTTTGCACAAAGCTGGCGGGCGAAATATCGCGAGCCCACGCTGCGCCAGATCATCATCACCGATGGGCACTCGCCCGATCAGTATCGCGCCGCGACGGTGCGCAATCTCGACCCCTGGTACAGCGCGTTCGACGTCAAGCCCGGGGAGGGGCTGTACCTGGCTCCGGCCGAACGCGTGCGCATGTGGTGATCGGGGATGCCGGTGACGGCTACGGGATGTAATACAAGTTGAATGATTTGCCGACCCGCTGTACCGGCTGGTAGCGCAACAGCCAGCCATAGCCGGCCTGATTCTCCTGCAGTGTCAGCATGGTGATGGCGACCCAGCCACGCACCGGCTGATCGGGTTTCAGCAACGTGTAGGCCGGCAGCGGCTCACGCGTGAGGTCGGCGGTGCCCTTGTAGCCGAGCCACAGTTGCTGCACGCCACGTGCCGCCAGCACATGCTCGAGGCGCCGCAGGTCCTGTCCGCCCCAGTCCAGATCCGAGTCCACCAGGATGCGCTCCGGGTGCGCGCCCGCGAGCGGGTTGAAATAGGCGAGGTAATCCGGCCAGGCGAACGCCAGCACCGCGAGCTGCCACAGCAACAGCCCCGCGATCGCCGCGTGCGCCAGCAGTGCCTGCCAGCGCCGCCACGCCCGGCCGAGCGCATAGCCGGCGCCGATCGCCAGCAGCGGGTAGGCGATCAGCACATGGCGCACGCCAATGTTGATGTGACTGTAGAGACAGCAGAACACAAGGATCGATACGAAACAGGCAGGAGGCGCGATGGTGTAGATGTCGTGCTCGCGCCAGCCGCGCCACGCGAGCAGCCCAAGCCCGGATAGTCCGAGCACCAGCAGCGGCAGCGGCGTCTTGACCGCGAGGGCGACCGGATAGAAGTACCACCAGCCGTCGAGGTCGGTGCGACCCAGCAGGAACGACAGG
>Ga0181537_10002432_pt1 | contig 16333 bp, 14 predicted proteins | sample PEATcosm2014_Bin_39_FD_119765 | JGI IMG/M metagenome (GOLD analysis project Ga0181537, IMG submission 119765) | Peatland microbial communities from MTU Mesocosm Facility, Houghton, MI, USA - PEATcosm2014_Bin23_10_metaG | ecosystem: Environmental > Terrestrial > Soil > Wetlands > Peat | place... | reverse complement strand
TAGCCGACGATCTGCCCAGGCCCGTGATACGTCGCGCCGCCGCCTCGATCGGTCTCAAAGAACTGGATGCCGGAACGCCGGAGGATCTCTCGGCTGGCGAGCACTTGCTTTTCGCTGGCGTTGCGGCCCATGGTGACTACGTGCGGGTGCTCCACTAAGAGGAGCTGGTCACAGCCTTCGCCGCGCTTGCGTTCCTCTACCATCCGCTGCTGAAGAAGAAAGGCTTCGTGCCAGCCCATTCGTCCCAGATCGAGCAATTCGTATGTCCGCATGAAGAGCCGCTGCCGGCAAATGAATCAGAAGTTGATGGCCAGGCCATTCACCGCGTTGAAAGCCTCGCCGACCGCCTCATACAAGGTCGGGTGGGCGTGAATGGTGTTCATCAGTGTATCGACAGTCGCCTCGGCTTCCATGGCCGTTACCGCTTCGGAGATCAGCTCAAATGCCTCCGGTCCGATGATATGCACGCCCAGAATTTCTCCGTGCTTAGCGTCAGCCACAACCTTGACGAATCCATCGTGCTGGCCCAGTATGGTGGCCTTGCTGTCGGCGCCAAACGGAAACTTGCCGATCTTCACTTCGTAGCCCTCGGCTCGGGCCTGAGCCTCGGTCAGCCCGACGCTGCCAATGCCCGGTTCGGTGTAAGTGCAGCTCGGGATGCGCCGTCGATTGATGGGCGGACGCGGTTTGCCGGCTATATCGCCCACCGCAACCATCCCTTCTGCGGTTGCCACATGGGCGAGCTGGGGCGTTCCGGCAACAATGTCGCCAATCGCGTAAACTCCGGCCTGGCCCGTGCGCTGCTGGCCATTTACCTTGACGAAGCCGCGATCGAGCTCCACGGCGGTGTTCTGGATCCCCAGGGTCTCCGTGTTCGGCTTCCGTCCCACCGCAACCAGCACTTTATCGAACTCCATTTCCTCGCGATTCCCGTTCGCCAAGGCCGCCGTGAGGGTGACACTTTGGGAGTTCCGGCGGACGCTCTCCACCTTCGCGCCGGTTTCAATACGGATTCCGTTCTTCTTGAAGATCTTCTCGATCTCTTTGGAAACTTCCTCGTCTTCCACCGGAACCACGCGAGGCAGCATCTCGAGCACGGTCACCTTCGATCCGAAGCGGCTGAAGGCGGAGGCAAACTCCATGCCAACCGCGCCCGCGCCGATGATGCCAAGCGTGGCAGGCACGACGGTGAGCTTGAGGATCTCGATATTCGTGAGGATCAGGTTCGCATCGGGTTCCAGGCCCGGCAGCATTCGCGCTTCCGAGCCCGTCGCGAGAATGATACTGCGGGGCTCAATCACTTGCTTGCCCTGCGGGCCATCCACCTCTATTCGCGTACCGCCCAGCAGGCGAGCCGTGCCACGAATGACCTCCACCTTGTTCTTGCGCATCAGGTATTCGACGCCTTTGGAATGCTTGGTGACGATCTTGTTGGCGCGCTCGACGACGCCCGGGTAGTTCAATGTGGCGCCTGTGCTGTTAACTCCGGCTTCCTCGGGGTGCTTGAAGTACTCCCAGACATCGGCGCTATGAAGGATGCTCTTGGTGGGAATACACCCCACCAACAGGCAAGTGCCGCCCAGTCTCTCCTGCCTCTCAATCAATGCCGTCTTAAGACCGTACTGGCCGGCGCGAACCGCCGCGGAATAGCCGCCCGGACCACTGCCGATCACCACAACGTCGTATGCCATTTCTCTTCACTGTAGCATTCAAGTCATTGTTTTAAGGGCATTTTGGGCAATACGGCACCGGCTTCAGTCCGCGTCAGAACCACAGCCTGAAGGCTGTGCCACAAGGCTGCATTTCCCCATCTGGGCCTGCCCCTTACAATAAAAACTAGATATGCCTATCAAAGTTGGTATTAACGGCTTCGGCCGCATTGGGCGCAACGTGGTTCGCGCCGGCTTGCACAACCCTGACATCGAGTTCGTTGCCGCGAACGATCTCACTGATACTAGGACGCTCGCCCATTTATTGAAGTACGACTCGATTCTTGGCCAGCTTCACGAAGAAGTGAAGCACGGCGACGACAGCATTGTTGTCGGGGGCAAGACCATCCGGATCTACGCCACCAAGGACCCGGCGGAGCTTGACTGGGCCGCCCTAGGGGCCCAGGTGGTCATCGAATCCACTGGCCGCTTTACGGACGCCAAGGACGCCGGCAAGCATCTGCGCGGAACGGTGAAGAAGGTGATCATTACCGCGCCCGCTTCCAATGAAGACATCACACTTGTGCTTGGCGTCAACGACAGCGCCTACGATCCCGCAAAGCACACCATCATTTCCAACGCTTCCTGCACTACCAATTGCCTGGCGCCGGTGGCAAAGGTGATCCACGAGTTTTTCGGCATCGAAAAAGGCTCGATGACCACCATCCACAGCTACACAAATGACCAGACCGTGCTCGACTTCCCGCACAAGGATCTGCGGCGCGCCCGAGCGGCGGCGCTCAACATGATTCCCACTTCGACCGGCGCGGCCAAAGCCATCGGGCTGGTGATTCCGGAGCTAAAGGGAAAGCTCGATGGCTATGCCATGCGCGTGCCGACTCCTGACGTCTCAGTGGTGGATCTGGTCGCCGTCCTTAAGAAAGACGCAACCGCCTCCGAGGTCAACGCCGCCCTGAAAGCTGCCGCGGCCGGGCCGTTGAAGGGCATCCTCGCCTATACGGACGATCCCGTGGTCTCCACCGACATGCTACGCAACTCGAACAGCTCAATTGTCGATAGTCTGCTCACCAAGGTGATCGGCGGCAATCTGCTGAAGGTAGTCGCCTGGTACGACAACGAGTGGGGCTACTCCTGCCGCGTAGTTGATCTCATCGTGTTTCTAGGCAAGAAGGGTTTGTAGGCTAAACAGACTCCGGTTTCCTGATAGCTCGAAGCGGCTCCGCTGGATGTGGCGCAGGCACTCGTGCCTGCCGCTCCGACAAAGCAAAACGCTCCCTCACGGTCGCGTCCCGGCAAGAGGCATTAACCCCTAGCCGAGACGCGACCGTGAGGGAGCGTTTTCCCTTTTCCGAAACCTACCCCCGCATCGCCCGCAACACCGCATCCGTGAACTCGATCGTCGACGCCGTGCCCCCCACGTCGCCGGTCAAGTGTTTCCCTTCGCGATACACCGCATGAATGGCCGACTTCAGCTTGTGTGACGCCTCTGCTTCACCCATGTGCGTCAGCATCATTACCGAAGAAAGCATCAGCGCCGTCGGATTCGCCTTCCCGTGTCCCGCTATATCCGGCGCGCTCCCGTGGACCGCTTCAAACACCGCGTGGGTTTCGCCCATATTCGCCCCCGGCACGATTCCCAAACCGCCCACCAGCCCGGCCGCCAGGTCCGAAACAATATCCCCATACAGATTCGGCAGCAGCAGAATATCGAACGTCTCCGGCCGCATCACTAATTGCATCGCCGCGTTGTCGACAATCAGTTCCTTGTAGGGAATGTCGGGGTATTCGGCCGCCACTTCCCGGCAACACCGCAGAAACAGCCCGTCGGCCAGTTTCATGATGTTGGCTTTGTGAATTGCCGCCACCTTCTTGCGCCGGTTTGCCCGCGCGTATTCAAACGCGTACCTGGCGATCCGGATTGAGGCGATGCGCGTGATTACCTTCAGGCTGGTCACCACATCTTTCACGATCTCGTGCTCGAGCCCGGCGTACAAATCCTCTGTATTCTCGCGGAAAATCACCATATCGATCAAAACATCGTTAAAGCGCGTCTTGATGCCAGGCAGCGTGGAAACCGGACGCACATTGGCGAACAGATCGAGCGTTTTCCGCAGCGCCACATTCACGCTTTGAAAGCCGCTGGCTATCGGTGTGGTCACCGGCCCTTTTAGCCCCACTCGCGTTTCGTTCATCGAGTCGATCAGATACTGCGGCAGCGTTTTCCCGGATTCGAGAATAATCGCCTCGTTCAGCTCCGCTCTGCGCCAGCAGATATCGACGCCGGTTGCTTCTACTGCCCGAACGGTAGCTTCAGCAACTTCCGGTCCAATCCCGTCGCCGGGGATCAAGGTGCAATAGTGAGGCACAACCTGATTCTATCTTTCGGCCAAACCTAGGCAGATGAACGCCGATCAACGCTGATCGAAAACAAATGGCTTATCCGCGTTCATCGGCGGCCAAAAATCTTAATCCCGGAGTTTTCAGCATTCAATTCAGCCCGCCGAAGTTTTTTCCAGCCTGCCCATTCGGGCATATTACGCCGCTTCGTCCGGCGGGCCGCATAGAGCGCGATAGTTGGACACCGAAATCTGCTTCTCCTCCAGCAAGGCGCGAACGCGCGGCGACGTCAGCGCCTCGATCTCCTTGGCCCTCGACTCCTTCAGGCGTGTTTTCGCGGCATCCAATTCATCAGTGACAAAGCCCGGATGGCACATAAACTCCGTGGTTCCGGGACGAAGATCGCGGACCTCGCCGAGCATTGTCTCCTCGGTCAAACGGCCCGTTAAACGGAAGCCGGTAAAGTGCTCGGTCGCGCTCAGGCGCGCTCGCTCGATCAAGCGGCGCTGGAATATCCCGGTGAGCGCGTCGAAGGCTTGATCCATCGGCAATCGCACGAATGGGATACCGTAGCGCTGTGCGATGCGGACAACGTGCCCAAACACCTGGGGATGAAGATGGGTGTGCTTGTGCGTATCCAGGTGCAAAGGCCGGAGGCCCGCGTTGAGAATTCGCTCCACTTGAGCACGCAGCTCGGCATCAACATCCAAAGACCCGCGCAGCAAAGCGCTGACGAGCCGGGCCGGCGTGGAAGGCAGCGCCTTGCCGGTGGCCAGAGATACCCCCTGCACCAGGACAAGATGGCAGCCCACATCCAGCGTCGGATTTTCGCGCGCTAAGCGGACCGCATGCTCGAACGCATCGCCGTTGGCCATCAGAGTCGTTGCGCCAAGAACGCCGTTCAGATGGCAGTGAATGATCCCGTCGTTCACGCCGCGGGTAAAGCCGAAATCGTCGGCGTTGAAGATTACGACGCGAGCGTGCGACCCATCGATCTGGCGCCCCTGCGATTTACGCGGCGTGCTCAAAAGATAGTTACTTTGATGCGGAGGAATTTCTTCGGATTCGCGCGGAAATCCTTCAGCAGCGCGTGCAGCTCGCCCGTCATCCCGTTCAATGAGTCGTAGAGCTGCGGATTCACCAGCAACTGGCCGATAGTTCCCTGCCCCGAATTCATCTTGTCGATGGTGGTATCGATCTTGTCAAAAGTGCCCGAAAGCTGTTTGGCGAGAGCCGGATCTTTCAGCAAAATGCCGGCGGTGCCCTTGCCCGCGTTCAGATCCGCAAGAATTGTGTGAAGCTCGTTGACGCTCTTGTGCAGGTCGTCGTAAAGGGCCGGATCTTTCAATATTTTCCCGGCTGTGCCCTTGCCGTTATTCAGGTCGTCCTCGATTGTATTCAACTTCGCGATAGTGGTCTCAGCCTGGTTATAGAGCTCGTCGCTGTTGATGATCTTACCCAGCGTCCCGTTCTTTGAGTTGAGCGTGTCGGCCAGAATCTGCACCTGTTTGACGATGGCGTTGAGATTGTTGTAGAGCGTCTCATCCACCAGCAGTTTGCCGATGGTGCCATGGCCAACCTCGATTTGCGAAATGATGCCGTCGGCTTTGTTGAGAATACCTTGCATCGCGGCCAGCGCCTGATACCCCTGCTGCACCACGTCGTCAAAGTCGCGCGTATCCAGGGCGGGAATCTCGGCGTCCTGCTTGATCGGCTCCTGACTCTTGCCTTTCTTGATGTTGAGGAACTTGGAATTGCCTAACAAGCTGTCGGCCACGATCGAGACCTGCGAATCCTCCGGAATCTGCTTCAGCATGGGCTGCTCCACCGAAAAATCGATACGGATAGTCTTACGCGGATCATTTGAGCCGGAAAGCTTGACGCTGGTAACCTTGCCTGCGTCTATCCCGGCGATGCGCACCGGCGCGCCCGCGGCGACCGCCGCTGCGTCACTGACATACGAGTGGAGAGGCACCTCGCTGGTAAACAGGTTCGTGTTGCCGGTCAACAGGAAGACGAGCAGCGCGATGAAAAACAGCGCAACGATGGCAAGAATCCCGACCTTCAGTTGCGCCCAGTTCACTTTGTTCGATGTGGCCATCTGATTCCCTCAATGCCTGAAAAACCGCTTCAGGTAAGGATCGCTGGAGGATTCCAGCTCCAGTTCGGTGCCGGTAAAGACGATGCGGCCCTCCCGCATCACCATAAACTTGGTCCGCGCCCGTGCAGGGTCGTGCTGCTCCTCCTCGGATGCCGGAACCAATTCCTCGCTCTTCGGATCATAACGAAACTTCGCCATCAACTCACCGTCCTGGTAGCGATGCGTAACGATGAGAGAAGCGCTGTTGCGGACATCGCGTTCCTTAGCTACCACGGCCATGATGGTGTTGGCGGTTATGGGATCAAGGCCGGCCGTTGGTGAATCATAGAGTACCAAAGCCGGTTCGGTTACAATCGCTCGCGCTATGCCCACGCGCCGCCGCATTCCGCCGGAAACCTCGCTCGGGAATTTATTGATGGTGTGCTCGAGTTCCACAAAGCGCAATGCGTCCCTCACGCGCCGCTCCGATTCCTCAGGCGAAATTGGCACGCGGGTCTGCTGATTGGCGAGCGGGTATTCCACGTTCTCGCCGATGGTGAGCGAGTCAAACAGGCCGCCTTCCTGGAATAGGAAGCCGGCTTTCGCCCGCAGCGGGAACAGCTCGTGATCGTTCATGCTGGTGACTTCCTGATCAAAAAGCTGGATGCTGCCCGAATCCACCGGCACCAGTCCGATCACCGACTTCAAAAGCGTTGTCTTGCCGCTTCCGGCCGCGCCTAGAATGATTCGCGTCTCCCCGGGTTTGAGCGCCAATGACACATCGTGCAGGGCCCAGGTGTCATCGAACCTGGTGTTGACGGTGTTGAAGTGGACGATGGCGTCAGTCGCGCTCATTGGTTTACAAATGCCTTATCGATGACGAAGGTGACTATGAAGATCCAAATGGAGGCCACAACCACAGCCTGAGTAGTCGCGCGTCCAACCCCCTGCGTTCCGCCGCTGGTGCGCAGACCGTAGAAGCAGCCCACCGTGGAAATAATGATGCCGAACATGAAGGGCTTCAACAGGCCCTGCAGCAGATCGTTATAAACCAGGTCGTGATAAGACGTGGACCAGTATTGAGAACTGGTGATCAATCCCAGCAGCGGGACTGAAACAAGATACGCGCCGAACAGGCCTATCGCGTCCGCGACCACCGTCAGGCATGGCAGCATCACCGCCGTCGCGATCAAGCGCGGGGTCACCAGCTTCTGTACCGGGTCCGTACCCAACGCGCGCATCGCGTCAATCTGCTCGGACACCTTCATCGAACCCAGCTCGCTGGCCATTCCGGAGGCGTTGCGGCCGGCCACCAGCAGTGCCGTTAGAACCGGACCTAGCTCGCGCACCAGCGTTATCGAGACAATCGACCCGACCTGGTTCGCGGCGCCGTAACTAGCCAGGGCGCGCGCCATCTGCAAAGCGATAATTCCGCCGCTGAAGATACCCGTCAGGAGGACAATAGGAAGGCTGCCGACGCCAATGATGTCCATCTGCAGAGAGACATCGGAATAATAGTGAGGCGACCGCAGGACGTTCTTAAACGCGCTGCCCGCCAGGAGGAGATAGTCCTGAAACGACGCAACCGGCTTCTTCAGGAAATCGAGCAAACCGCGAATCCCCCGAATGGCCACGCTTTCATATTGGTCGATGCTACCACACGGGGGGTTCCAGCCGGAAGCGCCATCCGCCCTGCGCCTCCCGGCGAAACCGCGAAGCAGTACTCGCCATACCCGGCATATTGAATAGAGAGGAAATTGGTAATGGGAACATTGACGGATATTCCCGGCATCCTCGTTGGCCATGCCACGAATCTGGAAGCCGCCACCGGCTGCACGGTGATCCTGTGCGAGCAGGGTGCCGTGCCCGGCGTGGCGATTCCGGGCTCCGCCACTGGTACCGAGGAGACCGAAATGCTGAAACCGGGCCATGTCACAGATCGCATTCACGGGGTCTGCTTTGCAGGCGGCAGCGCATTCGGACTCGAGGCGGCCTCCGGCGTCAGACATTTCCTAGAGCAAAAGGGCATAGGCTTCGCCACCCGCAGCGGCCCGGTGCCACTAGTGGCCGGGGCGATTCTGTTCGATCTGGGCATGGCCACGCGCGGCGTCCGCCCGACACGCGAGATGGGTGAAGCTGCCGCTGCAGCAGCCAGCGGCAAGCCGGTGGAAGAAGGCGCTGTGGGAGCAGGAACCGGGGCCACGGTCGGCCACCTGCTGGGGCCGGCGTGCATGATGAAAAGCGGCGTGGGATCCGCTTCCATACAGGCCGGCGCCGCGAGGGTCGCCGCCCTGGCGGTAGTGAATGCGTTCGGCGATGTGATTGACCCGAGTGACGGCCGGATCGTTGCCGGAACCAGAAAAACCGCCGGCAGCAGTGAGTTCGCCAACACAGCCGATGCCGTGCTCAGCGGCTCGACGAGCGGGTTCACTCGAGAGCACACCACGCTGGTTTGCGTCGCCACCGACGCAAGCCTCGATCGCGTGCAGGCCTCTAAGATTGCGCAGATGGCCACCGCCGGCATGGCGCGCACCCTTTCGCCCGCCTTCGCCATGAGCGACGGCGACATCGTGATCGTGCTGTCGGCGGGAGCCAGCAAAGCCCCAATAGATTCAATCGGCGTCGCGGCCGCCCGTGTGGTGGCAGAATCGATTCTGCGCGCGGTGCGCCTGGCGCCCGCCATGCGAGGAGTCCCGGGGCTGCGAACTCGCTGAGCGTTGGCTCGCAATCGGAGGCGCGTATCACCAACTACAAATCCTTCCCCGCCTCTCTGCTTCTGCCAGGCGCCGTAATCGCTGTGCTGCTAGGGAGTGTGATCGCGGCCACAAGACGCGCGGCAAACGCTCAGTCGCCGCAGCCCGCGCACGCATGGCGCAATTTGTATCCCGCCCTGCATGCGGTGTTCGCGACGGGCGACGGAAAGCGGCAGTGGGCGGTCGGAGACGGGGGAACAATCCTGGCGTCAAGCGACGGCAAAACCTGGACCCCGCAGTCCAGCGGCGCCACGAAAGACCTGATGTCGGTGTTTGGAACCACCGATGGAAAGCGTCTGTGGGCGGCCGGGGCCACCGGCACAGTCCTGACGTCGAACGACGGCGAGCACTGGAATTTGGCGACCGGCGGGCAAACTTCGAGCTATTATCCTCTTCGTTCGGTGTCCGGAAGCCGGGACGGCGCGCGGCTATGGGTGGTCGGTCATTTCGGCGCGACGCTGGAATCCACCGACGGTGAGCACTGGACAGATCGAAACCCGAATCCCCCAGCAGCGCGCGCCGGAGTTCTAACCTCTGTATTTGTGGCGGCCGATGGCAAGCGGCGCTGGGCTACCGATTACAGCGGAAAGATACTGGAAGCCTCCGGGGACGGCCAGTGGCTCGAACAGATGACGCCCACGAAGAAGGCGCTGTTGTCTGTTTTCGGAACGCCGGACGGCAAACGCCTATGGGCCGTCGGCGAAGGGGGCGCCATTCTGGAATCGCGGGACGGCGAACACTGGAACCCGCGCGTGAGCGGCACTGAGACAGACCTGACATCCGTATTCGCAGCCAGCGACGGCCGCCAGGTCTGGATAGCGGGGAAAAAAGGCGCCATTCTTTCGTCGAACGACGGCGAGCACTGGAATCCGCAGCCGAGCGGCACAGCCAACAGTCTCTTGTCGATATGCGGAAGCAGCGACGGGAAGCGCCTTTGGGCGGTCGGCGAGGCCAACACAATCCTCGAGTCGCCGGACGGCCGGCTCTGGATTCAGCGAGCCGGCGGGATGGCGAATAACCTCTCGGCCGTGACCGGGACAGGCGACGGCAAGCGGCTATGGGCAATCGGTACGTTCGGAACGATTCTGGAGTCAACCGACGGCGAGCATTGGACGCCTCGCGCCAGCGGAACCACTAGTCATCTCACTGGAATTTTTTCAACCCGGGACGGCAAGCGGCAGTGGGTGGTAAGTCAGGACGGAACGATTCTGAGGTCGGATCGCGGAGCATGGGTAACTGCTCAGATCAGCGGCGAGGCTCACAGTCTGCATTCCGCATTTGGCACGCCCGACGGCAGGCGGCTCTGGGCAGTCGGGGAGCACGGGACAATTCTAAGTTCAACCGATGGAGAACACTGGATCGCGAGCCGCAGCGGCGTCAGTGTGGACCTCTATTCGGTATTCGGGACCAGCGATGGCAAACGGGTGTGGGCGGCGGGGGACGATGGCACGATTCTCGAATCGCTCGATGGAAGGGTTTGGAGCCGGGTATCCAGTGGTACGCGGAATATCCTTTTCTCGGTGTTCGGGGCAATCGATGGGAGCCGGCTTTGGGCCGTTGGCACGTGGCACACCATCCTGGCCTCACGCGATGGCCAGCGGTGGAAGAAGCAAACCACAGGCTACGACGCACGAGGATTCAGCGCCGCGTTTGCGACCACCGACGGTAAGCGCGCCTGGGCGGTTGGGACCAGCGGCACGATGGAAAGCGATCACGGCGATCACTGGAACGACTTACCCGCCATCACGTCGAACGATCTCCGATCAGTCTTCGCAACCGACGACGGAACACGGGTTTGGGCGGTTGGCGATACGGGCACGATCCTCGTCTTCCAGTAATGCCTGCCTGACTCCATTTCCCACACTCCACAACCCTTCGTGGCGCGGGCACTCGTGCCTGCCGTATCGAGACTCGTCTCGATACTTGTTTGGCACGATTGCCGGCGCCAAAGTGTGACACCGACAGTCCCGTCAGAAATGCAATCTAATTGCAGCTGCTCAGCACGGCAGGCTTCAGCTTTACCGTCAAGCGGATTCCAGCCGGCCCCCGGTTTGCGACGCTGACTGAAGCGCCAAGCAACGACAGAATGCGTTGAGCCAGCGGTGCGCCGATTCCCAGGTCGCCGCCGGGTGTGATTGCCTCGCCGATCGAAAGCAGATCGAAGAATTTTGGCAGCGCAGAACCCGGGATCGTTCGCCCATCGGTTTCGATCAGAACCGTCACCGAATCTGGACCAATCTCATGCACCAGCCGAATAGATTTGCGCTTTTCCGAGAATTTGACGGCGGTCTCAAGCAGGGCGCGGAAAGCCCTTACGAGCAGGTCCCTGTCTCCCATGACCAGGTCCCAGCCAGCCGGCGGCGGCGCCAGAGTCACGCGGCGGGACTCGGCGAACTCCATGGTTTCATCAATCGCGCTATCCAGCGCCGCCTGCAACGAAACCTGAGCCGATTTGAACTGCCCTCCACCGGCGTCGATTTGGGTCAGCAGTAAAGCATCGTCAAGTATCGAAACGATCCTTCGACGGGACCGTTCAAACGCCCCCCTGAGTTCGTCGTTCCTCTCCGTGGAAGGGATCGCGTCCAAAATGATTTCCCCGACTCCGAGAAGACCGTTGAGGGGGGTGCGGAACTCGTGCGAGATGAGACTCAGGAACTCGCTCTTGGAACGATCCAGAATGCTCAGCCGCCCGTTGGCTTCGGCAAGTTCACGCGTGCGCGCGGATACCGCCTCCTCCAGGTGTTCGTTCTGCAGCTTCAAGCTTTGCTGGAGATCGTGCAGTTTAAGATGTGTTTCGACGCGGGCGCGAGCTTCTTCGAATTGAAAGGGTTTGGATATATAGTCCACCGCGCCAGACCGGAAGGCCTTCACCTTGTCCCCCGTTTCGTTCAGGGCGCTCAGGAATATGACCGGGATGCCCGAAAGCGCCCGCGTGGATTTAAGGCGTTCACAGACTTCATATCCGTTCATCTCAGGCATGTTGACGTCCAGCAGAAACAGGTGTGGCGGATTCTTGCTCGCCGCCGCCAGCGCCAGCCTGCCCGAAGGAAACGAACGTACACCGTGACCTTGCTGCAAAAACATGTCCTCCAACAACTTCAGGTTGGCTGGATTGTCATCCACTATCATGATGTCGCGTCGAGCCAACTCAGCCTCCCTTCATCCGGCGTGCTTTTCGAGAATCACTCCGGCCCCGCATCTATGCTTTTCGGCACAGACCCTCGCTCTGCTAGAGGACGTCAACGTCCAGGTTTTTTCCGATGTAGTAAATCCCAGGGGCCCGGGGGATAGTATCGAAGAATTCCACAGCGCCACCGAACTCGGACGACATGGAGACTCCATAACCTCTATCGTCATAAATGGTCGGCCTTTGCACATGATTCTCTGTTTCGGACAACGCTCGCAGCGGCACTGTCGACCGCCGTCGCCATTCGACATCCGATTCCCTCCGAGTGTGCCTTGGCCAACTGGCGTGCTATAATTAGCCAAGAGGCTATTTTGGAGACAGACGCAATTGTCCAGATCTTGGGCGGCAGGAAAGTGCTCGGCAAGACGATCAAGAGCCCCGATGATCTGACGCATCTCATTCGCAAGGGCCTACCGGCCGGTTCGATCGCCGCTCTCGCCGGGAAGCTCCATCTGGGCAACGGTGTCCTGTCGCGCAAGCTCGGCATTCCGCAGCGCACTCTGACGCGTCGTTTGAGCGAAGCGATGCTTCTGACGCCGGCCGAATCAGATCGGACAGTCCGGATGGCGCGAGTTTATGCTAACGCCGTTGAGATGATCGGCGACGAAGAAAAGGCCATTCAATGGCTAGGTACCCCGAACCGCGCGCTCGGCGGCGAAAGGCCTCTCGATCAACTCGACACCGATACGGGCGCACGCGTGGTGGAAGACGTCCTCGGACGCATAGCCTATGGCGTGTATAGTTAATGCGGTTCTGGCGGATATGCCGGCGGCGCTACGCCGCTGACGCTGCAAGCGGTGGAGGGGCGCGTCTTTATGGCGGCCGCTGGAACCGCAGGGGCGTGCGCGTGGTTTACGCTTCAACGTCGCTGGCGCTCGCGGCAGTCGAAACCTTTGTAAATCTGGAGCCGAACTTGAGACCACCAGATCTCGTTTTCATCGAAGGCGAGATTCCCGATGCGCTTGAAATTCGGAGAGTCGATCCGAAGACTCTTACGGCCGGCTGGCGTGAAACGCGAGATGAGTCTTTGCGCCGATTCGGCGATGATTGGATTCGCGATGGAGATAGCGCGGCACTACTGGTTCCGTCCGCGGCCATACGTGGGGAATGGAATGTGCTGCTGAATCCAATTCACCGCGACTTTTCCGCGATCCGATTCAACGAGCCCACGCCTTTCGAATTTGACACGCGCATGTTCCGTTGAGTTTCCGGAGCTGACGCGCAGAACGGAGCGCACCGGCCGCTCGCCTGGCTACGGATCCCGCTGGACAATCACTCGATCTCCGCAAAAGACAGGGTTGTCCGGGTCCACAGTCGTGCAGCAAACAATGCAGTGTCCCCAAATGCAGATCTGAACGCAGGTAATGGGGGTGATTGTGAGTTCCGGCTGTGCGAGAAACGCGGCGACAGGAATCGGTTTCCACTTGCCGGGAGTTTTTGGCCGAAGCTTTTTCAGTGCCGCGCGCAATACCGGCACCAGATCTGGAGACGGCGGCTTCGAGTCCGGACACGCGTCCACCTCGAGCCCAGTTACCTTGCCTGCTTCGACCACCGCTCGCACGTGCCGGGTGCAACAATCGGTCTGGAAAGAACCGACCTCGATCTTAGTTTTCGCAGCGCGGCCAAGCGCCTCCGCGTCCAAATACTTCAGCGAGGGCAGCGGGTGAAACGGCAGCAGCTCCACGTTCACCCGAGCGGCATGTTTGAACGAGACCGATGATGTCTTAGATTTGGTTGCCTTCGCCACGGTACCCCCTGTAAAGCACTATTCGGTAAGTTGTCAACGGAGGCGGGTGAAGTTCCGCAAGCATTGCCGGCCAGCGCCCGTATTTCCGTTGTGACCCTAGTTGTATCACGAATTACAAGCCTGGAGAAGAGGAAGAAACAGCTTCGCCACGCTCCCGCGCAGCCTGGCCCCTATCGGGCGCTTGCCACTTCTTCTTTCGCTGATTTCCCAGCCAGTGGCGAGAACATGGCGCTGAGCCATGCGCCCAGATACAAAAGTCCGCCGATCAGCAAAGTAGTGCGCAGGCCCAGGTAGATTGCCAGAAAAATGGCAGCCGCCGATCCCAGTACACTCGAAGCTGCGTTGATCGCCCAGGCCCACCGGACGCATGCGGGCATCATCGCTTCGAGCCGGCTCAGCGCAGTCGGGAACGGCATTCCCATGACGAAGGCGGGCGCTGCGATCAGCAGCACGGAAATGAGCACTTTAACCACAAAGGGCAGGCCCACTCCACCCTCCGTGATGGAGGTAACCACGGCCGACAGAACCCCAACCAGCACGGCGATCAGAACCAGCGCCGCGCACAAGCGGCTCCAGGCGCCGGCAATAAACTTGCGGCTGAAGAAGCTGCCCAGCCCGCTGAACACCAGCATCGAAAAGATGATCACGGTCAGCGCGTACGTCGGGTGCCCAAGAAACAGCACGAACTTCTGAATCAACGCAACCTGTACCAGAATGTAGCCCGCGCCAATTGCAAGAAAGTATAGAAGCGCTCCAACCGCGCCGGGCTGGCGTGGAAGGCGGTTACCCAGCACCAGCGGCGGGAGCGACAGAATCACGATGGTGGCGACAATGCTCACAGCAACCAGACCAAACAACAGCGGCAGCGCGATGTTGATCTTGTAATCCTCGCTCCTGTGAGAGGCCGAGCTAAAATAGCGCCACACGTCTCGCGGCTGAGTCGTATAGAAGAAGAAAGGCCGGTCGTCGCTGACGGGACGCACATCGAACGGATAGGAATCGAAGAAAGCTTCGACATTGGTCGCGAGCAGCAGATCGCGAAAAGGCGTGTCGTTTTGTGTGCCCGGAAGATAAACCACTTGCATGTGGCCCGGGCCGAGTGATCCGGCGACGGTGGCGACGTCGGCCTCGGAGAAAGGCTTACGGCCTACCAGGATCGTATCCTGGGCGCCAAACCCCGTGATCTGGCTGACATTTTCCCGCACCACCATCACGTTCCGCGCCGGGTCGGCTTCCCCAAGTTGGATCAGCGCCTCGCGCGCCAGCGCAACCACCCGCAAAGACTCGCGCGGCGGCAGAAAGCCCCAGCGTGTGAACGCCATCACGCCGTCGGGTGTCAGGTGCGAAAGATAGTCGCGAAACGCGTCGGTGGTGTAGAGGTTGTTCTCCGAAAGCGCAAACGCGCCCGCTGCGGTGGATGCCCACGTATCCACCAGTGTTGCCTGTAAAACCTGGTAATGCTCCTTGCTGCGGCGCACAAATGAGCGGCCATCCTCGATAACGATGTGTACTTCGGGGCGGAAGTAAAGGTTATTGCTGTATTGCGGGTAGCGCTGCCGCATGATCGTGTTCGCAATGATGGGATTGATCTCGACGCCGGTAATGTCTTTGCTGCCCGTGGCCAGGGCGCGTGCAACGTCCCACCCTCCGCCGGGGCCAATCACCAGAGTCTTCGCGCCAGGCCGAAGAAGATACGGAAATCCCGGGCCGTGGAAGCGCAAGTCCGTGAGCTGGTCCGCAGTCAATCGATCAAAATCGAAACGCGCCACGCCCGTGGCGGCATCCGCGTCGATTACGATGCTCTTCATTCCGCTTCCGGGTTCGGGATGCAGGGCAATCCGCGAGAAGCTGTTCCACTTGACGAACTCCTCATCCTTGAGCTCATGGCTCTTGGCATAGCGCACATCCAGAACGGCATGGTACTTCGAGTTGTAAACAATAAACCCGACCAGAACCAGTGCGACGGACACAGCCGCAATTCTGCCGCGCCCCGCTTTTGCCAGCTTGAACCAGACCCCCGATGAAACCGCGAAAAGCGCGGCCGTTACCACCACCGTATTCGGGCCGCCAAGCCAATTCAACAACGCCACCAGAACTGCGCATCCGCCGGCAGCGCCCATCAAATCGAAGAAATAGACCCGGTCAACCCGCTCGAGCGTATCGGCAATGATCAGCGACACTATGATGCCCGAGAGAAGGAAGGGAATGGCGCAGAAAAAGTAGACCGTGGCAAGCTGCAGTATTCCCAGCGGCCCGCGGAGAGAAAGCAGGTAGGTGAGGCAGATTACGACGGCAGCCGAATTCGCAAGCGCAACGCCCCCAAGCTTCTCGAATAAAGAGCCTTGCCACGCCGCCACCACATAGGAGAAAACTCCTCCCACCCCGAGGCCGAACAAGGCAATCGAAATGGCGAGAAAAGCGAAGTGATAGTAGAAGACAACCGAGAAGATGCGCGTCAGCGACAGCTCCAGCAGCAGCGTGGCGAGCGTGGTAACCGAAATACCGAGATAGATTTGCGGCCAGAAGCGCGGTTGCCGGTCCGGGAGCGCAGCCCGCTGC
>Ga0181537_10002431_pt1 | contig 16339 bp, 14 predicted proteins | sample PEATcosm2014_Bin_39_FD_119765 | JGI IMG/M metagenome (GOLD analysis project Ga0181537, IMG submission 119765) | Peatland microbial communities from MTU Mesocosm Facility, Houghton, MI, USA - PEATcosm2014_Bin23_10_metaG | ecosystem: Environmental > Terrestrial > Soil > Wetlands > Peat | place... | reverse complement strand
GCCCGATTCGTCGAAGGGCGCGATCGTGCCGTTCTCTGCGCAAACCCGCATTTCCGGCGTCGATCTGCCCGGCCGCGTGCTGCGCAAGGGGGCCGTGGACGCGATCCTGGCGCAGTCGGGCCTGACGCGCGAAACCGCGCCGGCCGAATTCAATCAGGCGGTCGATCGTATTTCCCGCTCCGGCGGCACGCCGCTGGCGGTTTCCGACAACAGCCAGTTGCTAGGGATCATCCACCTGAAGGATATCGTGAAGCCCGACATCCGCCCGCGCTTCGCCGAGCTGCGCGCGATGGGCATCAAGACGGTGATGGTGACCGGCGACAATCCGCTGACCGCCGCAGCGATCGCTTCGGAGGCGGGCGTCGACGACTTCCTCGCCCAGGCGACGCCGGAGGACAAGCTCGCCTACATCCGCAAGGAGCAGCAGGGCGGCCGCCTGATCGCCATGTGCGGCGACGGCACCAATGACGCGCCGGCGCTCGCTCAGGCCGACGTTGGCGTCGCGATGCAGACCGGCACCCAGGCGGCGCGCGAGGCCGGCAACATGGTCGACCTCGATTCCGACCCCACCAAGCTGATCGAGATCGTCGGCATCGGCAAACAATTGCTGATGACGCGCGGCTCGTTGACGACTTTCTCGATCGCCAACGACGTCGCCAAGTATTTCGCCATCATCCCGGCGCTGTTCATCGCCAAATATCACGACGAGCTCGGCTCGTTGAACGTCATGGGGCTGCATTCCGACAAGTCGGCGATCCTGTCGGCGGTGATCTTCAACGCGCTGATCATCGTCGCGCTGATCCCGCTGGCGTTGAAGGGTGTCGCCTATCGCCCAGTCGGCGCTGCGGCTCTGCTCAGGCGAAACCTGGCGGTCTACGGCCTCGGCGGGATCGTCGCGCCGTTCGTCGGCATCAAGGTCATCGACGTCCTGGTCAGTTTCCTGCATCTTGCTTGAGGACCAACGCCATGTTGCGCCAATTTCGCCCGGCAATCGTGCTGCTCATTCTCTTCAGCGCGCTCACCGGCCTCATCTATCCGCTGGCGATCACCGGCGTCGCGCAAGCCGTCATGCCCCGCCAGGCCAACGGCAGCCTGGTCGGCAAGGCTGGCGCGCCAGTCGGCTCGTCGCTGATCGGCCAGAACTTCGCCTCCGACCGCTACTTCCACGGCCGTCCGTCGGCGACGCAAGCGCAGGACCCCGCCCATCCCGACGATTCGTCCAAGACGATCGACGCGCCTTACAACGCCGACAATTCGACCGGTTCGAATCTCGGCCCGACCTCGCAGAAGCTGGTCGACCGGGTCAAATCCGACGTCGACGCGAAACGCGCGGCCGGCTGGGCGACGCCGATTCCCGCCGACGCGGTGACGACCTCGGCCTCCGGGCTCGACCCCGAGATTTCGCCGGCGACCGCTTTCGCGCAGGTTACCGCCGTCGCCAAGGCGCGCGGGCTGCCTGAGGAAAAGGTGCGGGCGATGGTCGCCGCGCATGTCAAGGACCGCGCCCTCGGCCTGATCGGCGAGCCGCGCGTCAATGTGCTGCGGTTGAACCTCGCGCTCGATGCGCTGGGGCAGGCCGGGTCTTAGGTCGTTTTGCCGCGCCCGGGCTCTACTGGGTCAGCTTGGCGCGGATCGCTTTGAGCTCGCGCCGCCGCGCCGCGTCGATCGGCGGCGGCGTCAGCGCGAGCGCGTCGAGCGCGTCGATGACGATCTGCGAGACGATCAGGCGCGCGTTCTGCTTGTCGTCGGCCGGCACGACGTGCCACGGCGCGGCGGCGACGCTGGTCTTCGTCAGCGCGTGCTCGTAAGCGCGCATGTAGTCGCGCCAGTAGCCGCGCTCTTCGGCGTCGGCATGCGAGGCCTTCCAGGTCTTGTCGGGATCGTCGAGGCGCTGCAGCAGCCGGCGAAGCTGCTCGTCCTTCGAAAGATGGAGATAGATCTTGACGAAGCGCGTGCCGTTGGCGTGGAGGTGGCGCTCGAAGGCGCGGATCGAATGCAGCCGCTCGGCCCACAGCTTCTTGTGACCGCCGTCGGCCTCCAGGACGCCCTCCGCGCGCAACAGTGCGGGGTGGACGCGGGTGACCAGCACCGGCTCGTAATAGGAGCGGTTGAACACGCCGATGATTCCGCGTTCGGGCAACTCGCGCGATTCGCGCCAGAGGAAGTCGTGCGCCGCCTCGGTCGCGCTCGGCGTCTTGAAGGCGACGACCTTGCAGCCCTGCGGATTGACCCCTGACATGACATGGGCGATCGCGCCGTCCTTGCCGGCGGTGTCCATGCCCTGCAGCACGATCAGCAGCGCGTAGCGGCCGGAGCGGTACAGATGTTCCTGCAGCTTGCCGAGCTTTTCGACGTGCTTGGCGAGGCTCGCGGCGTAACCCTCTTTCGAGTCGAAAAGCGGCTCGACCTTGGTCGGACGCTTGGCCAGATCCGCCGGTTCGCCTTCGGCGATGCGATAGGGGTTGACGTCGATCTTCATCGCTTCGTCTCCCTTGGCGCCGTCGGGCGCTCTCACAGTGGCGGGTGGCCCTCGGCGCGCTTGGCCATCTTGGCGAATTTCTTCGTCACGCGGTCGCGCTTCAGCTTGGAAATGTGGTCGATGAACAGCACGCCGTCGAGATGGTCGATCTCGTGCTGCAGCACCGTCGCCAACAGACCCTCGGCAAGGATTTCCTGCTGCTTGCCGTCGCGATCGACAAAGCGCGTGCGCACGCTCGCCGGCCGCTCGACCTCTTCGTAATATTCGGGGATCGACAGGCAGCCCTCTTCGTAGACCGACCGGTCGTCGGCCGACCAGACGATCTCGGGATTGATGAATTGCAGCGGCTGCGGCGGCTCGTCCTTCTTGGCGAGGTCGACCACCACCAGGCGCAAGGCCTCGGCGATCTGGATCGCCGCCAGGCCGATGCCGGGCGCCTCGTGCATGGTTTCGACCATGTCGTCGAGCAGCTTGCGCACGGAATCGTCGACGCGCTCGAGCGGCTTGCTGATCAACCGCAGCTTCGGGTCGGGCAGGGTGATGATGTGGCGGAGGGCCATGGTCGCGAAATCTCTCTGGTCGGCTCAGATAATGGCCCGGCGGCGGCAGGTCAAATCCGTTCCTCTTTCGTTCGATTTGGCGCCGCGAATCGGCTAAGCTTCCGCCATGAACCCTACGCTCGTCGTCCTCTACGGCTACCCCGTCACCTTCGCCGACGCGCTCGGCGCGATCGCGCTCCTGCTGCTGGCGCTGATCGTCGCGCTGCTGCGCGCCAATGCGGCGCGGCGGCGCGAGGCGGAAGCCGCCGCCGAGGGCCGGCGCGAGCTCGAGGCGCAGCTCGCCGCGCTCGCCCATTCGAACGCCGAGCTCGGCGGTCGGCTCGGGTCGATGAGCGAGTGGCTCGGCTCGCGCCAGGCCGATCTCGCCCGCGTCATGTCGGAGCGGCTCGACAACGTCAGCGCGCGGCTCGGCGCCGGGCTCGAGAGCCACGCCCAGACGACCGGCGCAAACTTAAGCAAGCTCAACGAACGGCTGGCGGTGATCGACGCCGCGCAGGCGCGCATGGTCGGCATGACCGAAGAGGTGGTGTCGCTCAAGGACATCCTCGCCAACAAGCAGACCCGCGGCGCCTTCGGCCAGGGACGGATGGAGGCGATCGTCAGCGACGGCCTGCCGGTCGGCGCCTATGAGTTCCAGGCGACGCTCTCCAACAAGGCGCGGCCGGACTGCGTCATCCGCCTGCCCGGCGACTCGCGGGTGCTGGCGGTCGACGCCAAGTTTCCGCTCGAAGCCTTCACCCTGTTCAACGAGGCGCGCGACGACGAATCGCGCAAGAGCGCGATGGCGCGCGTGCGCGCCGACGTCGGCAAGCACGTCAAGGACATCGCCGAGCGCTACCTGCTGCCGGGCGAGACCCAGGACATCGCGCTGATGTTCGTGCCGTCGGAATCGATCTATTCCGACCTGGTCGAGCATTTCGACGACGTCGTGCAGCGCGCCCATCGCGCCCGCGTCGTCATCCTCTCGCCGTCGCTGATGATGATGGCGATCCAGATCACGCAGGCGATCCTGCGCGACCAGCGCATGCGCGATCAGGCCCACGCTATCCACGCCGAAGTCGGCAAGCTGCTCAACGACGTGCGGCTGCTCGCCGACCGCACGGCAAAATTGGAGGGCCATTTCCGCCAGGCGCAGGACGACGTCGGCCTGATCGCCACTTCGGCCGAGAAAGTCACCCGCCGCGCCGCGCGCATCGACGCGATGGAATTCAGCGAGGAGGCGGGCAAGGTCGAGGCGCAGCCGAATCTGCGGCTGGCGACGGGCGGGGAGTAGGGGACGCCATCAACCGGCTGCCTCTCAATCCGTCATGGCCGGGCTTGTCCCGGCCATCCACGTCTTTGCCAAGAATGAGAACGGCGTTAGCCTTCGCTCCGATGCGCGGCGGTTGGCTCTACATCATGACGAACCGGCCTGACGGCGCGCTCCACACGGGCGTGACCAGCGACATAGCGTGCCGCGCGTTCGAGCGTCGCGAGGGCCCGATCGACGGCTTCACCCTCCGGTATGGCCTCAAGCGCCTGGTGTTGACCGAGTTCTACGAAGACATCCGGGACGCGATCCAACGCGAGGGCAATATCAAACACTCGCCGCGCGCCTTGAAAGTGTGCCTCATCCACGCCGCCAATTCCGGCTGGTGCAACTTGTATGAAGATTTGAACGCGGGAGCCGACGAGAAAGACGTGGATGGCCGGGAAAAGCTCGGCCATGACGGGCGGGGGGCCGTTGGCGACGGGGAGGGGCGTACGGGGCGCCTCAGCGCGCCGCCCGCCTCAGCCACGGTCTTGTCCCCGCCGGCGTTTCGCGTTGGTCCGGCGCCGGCTGGTAGAACAGCGCGCCCTTCGGCAAGCGACCCTCTTTCAGCGCCCGCAGCGTGTTGGCGTCGGTCACTTCGAACGACGTGAAGCCGCAGCGCCGCATCAGCGCGATCTCGTCGAGCAGCACCTCGCCAGTGGCGCGCAATTCGCCTGTGAAGCCGTGGCGCTCGCGTAAGAGCTCGGCATAGGAGAACGCGCGGCCATCGGCGAATTTGTCGAATTTCAGCGCCACCAGCGGCCGCTTCGCCGCTTCGGCGAGTTCGCCGACGGCGTCGGCGCCGGAAGCGATCGCTACGCCGACCGGATCGACGCGCATTTGCAGCGCCGCCTTGTCCGCCCGCCAGCGCGCGAATGAGACGATGATCGCGCCGCGCTCTGGCGTCGGCGCGGCGTCGTCGAGCGTCGTCCACACGTCGTCGGCGAAACCGCCGTCGCGCCAGAGGGGCATCAGTGCAGTTCCTTCGGTTCGGCGCGCGCCCTCCTTCCCCCCTTGCGGGGGAAGGTGGCCGACGAAGTCGGCCGGATGAGGGGTCGCGCCGTAAGGCGCTTGGCGGTCACAAGGCGCTGGCGCGCCGACCCCTCACCCCGAGCCCCTCTCCCGCAAGGGGAGAGGGGAGTGGAGCGCGGCGCGACGCGATCGATGCGAATGAACATTGCGCGGCTCAAATATCCTGCCCCACGCTCAGCGGCTCGGTGTGAATGCCGCATTCGCTCTTGGTTCGTCCGCGCCAGCGGCCAGCGCGCGGGTCTTCGCCAGGGGCGACGCGGCTGGTGCAGGGCAGGCAGCCGATCGAGGGAAAGCCCTTGGCGACCAGCGGATGGGGCGGCAGGTCGGCGGCGCGGATGTAGTCGAGAAGGTCGCTCGCGCTCCAGCCGACCAGCGGATTGACCTTGACCCGATCGCCTTCAGCCTCGAACAGCGGCACCCGCGACCGCGTCGCGCTCTGGAAGCCCTTGCGGCCGGTGATCCAGGCGTCGTAGCCGTCGAGCGCGCGCGCCAGCGGCTCAACCTTGCGGATGTCGCAGCAGCGGTCGGGGTCGCTGGCGAACAGGAACTTCTCCGGGTCCTCGGCGGCCGTGACCGCGGCGTCGGGCTCGGCGTTGATCAGGTTGGTCAGACCCAGGCGCGCAACGAGCGCGTCGCGGTAGGAGAGCGTCTCCTCGAAATGCTGGCCGGTGTCGACGAACACGACCGGTGTATTCGGGTCGATCTGCGACACCATGTGCAGCAGCACGACCGAGTCGGCGCCGAAGCTCGACACCAGCGCAATGCGTCCCGGAAACAGATCCTCGATCGCCAGCCGCAACAGCGAGCTGGCCTTGACCTTGGCGAAGCGGTCTTCGAGGCGGCTCAGGGCGATTGCGTCGCCGAACAGCCTGACGTCGTTGGCGCTCATCAGATGTCGGCTCCCGCGTTGCGGAGGTAGAGCGCTTCCTTGAACGGCGCCGGGCCGAGCCGGCGATAGGCGTCGAGGAAGGTTTCTTCTGGCCCGTTGCGGCGCGCCATATAGGTGTCGACGATCGTCTCGACCGCGCCGACCACGGTCTCCGAGCTGAAACCAGGGCCGATGATCTGGCCAATCGACGCGGTCTCGTCGCCCGAACCGCCGAGCGTGATCTGGTAGGTCTCTTCGCCGGCGCGCTCGAGGCCGAGAATGCCGATGTGGCCGACGTGGTGGTGGCCGCAGGCGTTGATGCAGCCGGAGATCTTGATCTTCAGCGGTCCGATCGCCCGCGCGCGCGCCCCGTCGCCGAAGCGCTCACTGAGCCGTTGGGCGATCGGGATCGAGCGCGCAGTGGCGAGCGCGCAATAGTCGAGGCCGGGGCAGGCGATGATGTCGCTGATCAGGCCGGCGTTGGGCGTCGCCAGGCCGACCGAGGCGAGCCGGTCGTAGACGGCGGTCAAGTCGTCGAGCGCGACATTGGGGAGGATGAGGTTCTGCTCGTGCGAGACGCGCAGCTCGTCGTGCGAATAGTCCTCGGCCAGGTCGGCGACCGCATCCATCTGATCGGCGCTGGCGTCGCCCGGGACGCCGCCGATCGGCTTCAGCGAAACGGTGACGATGGCGTAGCCGGGAACCTTGTGCGGAACGACGTTCGATTCGCAGAACTTGGCGAACTGCGCGTCCTTGCCGCGCCGGCGTTCGACCCGTTCGCTCGTCGCTGGGCGCGGCGCCAGCGGCGGCGGGGCGAAATAGGCGGCGATGCGCGCGACCTCTTCGGCCGGCAGTTCGAGCGAAGCGCCGCCGCGGGCGGAAAATTCCGCTTCGACCGCGTCGCGTAACGCTTCGAGACCCTTCTCGTGCAGCAGGATCTTGATGCGCGCCTTGTATTTGTTGTCGCGCCGGCCTTCGAGGTTGTAGACGCGCAGGATCGCCTCGGCATAGGCGAGCAGGTCGCGTTGCGGCAGGAAATCGCGGACCTTACGGCCAACAAACGGGGTGCGGCCGAGCCCGCCCCCGACATAGACGGCGAAGCCGAGCTCGCCCTGCTCGTTGCGCACGATCTGCAGGCCGATGTCGTGGGCCTGGATGACGGCGCGGTCGTTCGGCGCGCCGTTGACGGCGATCTTGAACTTGCGCGGCAGGAACGAGAACTCCGGGTGCAGCGACGACCATTGCCGCAATATCTCGGCGAAGGGGCGCGGATCGGCGAGTTCGTCAGCCGCCACGCCGGCGTAATGGTCGGCGGTGACGTTGCGGATGCAGTTTCCCGAAGTCTGGATCGCGTGCATCTCGACGCTGGCGAGTTCGGCGAGGATGTCGGGCACGTCCTTCAGCGCCGGCCAGTTGAACTGGAGATTTTGGCGGGTGGTGAAATGGCCGTAGCCGCGGTCGTACTTGCGCGCGATGTCGGCGAGCTTGCGCATCTGGCGGGCGCTCAGCGTGCCGTAGGGCACGGCGATACGCAGCATGTAGGAGTGCAGCTGCAGATAGAGGCCGTTCATCAGCCGATGCGGTCGAAACTGGTCCTCGGTCAATTCGCCGGCCAGCCTCCGGTCGACCTGATCGCGGAACTGATCGACCCGCGCGGCGACGAACGCCGCGTCGAATTCGTCATAGCGATACATGCGGCTTCTCCGTCGGCGCGTGCGCGGCGGCGATCGGCGCAAAGCCCTCAGCCTGCTTGCCGAGGTCACGGCGCACGCTCGGGCCTGTGGCGCGGATCGCCTCGCGCAGCGCCTTTGGCGCGTAATGGCCGTTGCGCAACTCGACCTCGATCGCATAGGGGTCGACGATGAGACTCGCGGCGACGTCTCGGCTCGCGCGCGCAAGCCCGTCGCGAACGTCCTCGTGGGCGGCGGCGCGGGCGAAATCCTCGCTCCAGCCGCCGGAAGCGTCCTGGAATACGACAATCCCGTCGACGAGCCGGTTGGCGGTGACAATCTGAGTCAAACGAATGTCCCTTTCACCGGACGGGGCCTCCGTCGGAGTCCGCCGGCGCCATCGCAGCGCGTCGCAATTCACGTCGCGCCACTGACGAATTTATCTGCGATCAGAGATCGATAGCATATTGTACGTAGCGAATCTAGGCGATTGTGTGTCATACATATTTAGATAGATAAATAGATCGTCGCGCGCTCATTTGGCCAGGTCGAAGGCGGCGAGAAAAATGGTGAGCGCGCTGACGCCGCCCATCAGATCGACAAACATGGCCAGGACCGCCAGCACGCCGAAGAAGGGATGCGCGTTCAGCTGCCGCGACAGGATCGGCCGCCGTCCGGCTGGCGTTGAATAACCTGCCCGATCGGCGCGCCTGACTCGCGCCGAGGCCCGGCGCATGGCGAAGAACGGCCACAGGCTCAGAACGACGAGACGCGCGACGATGAGAATCGCCAACGCTACAGCGGCCTCGAAACGCCCGAGCGCGTTGGCGCTCGAATCAGAAAATTGCGAGGCGGCGGCGAAGGCGACGATGAAGGCGATCGCTTCAAGGCTAAGGGCGGCGAGCGCGAGCAGCGGCGCGTCGCGCGCGGCGCTGATCAGGCCCGGAAGCAGCGCCGCCGCCCACGCGCTCCGCCAGGCGCGGAGAAGGTCGAGCTTTCGCCCAGACACGCGCGCCTCGTAGATCGCGATGAGATCGGCGCGCGCCAGCGCCGGCTGACGATCGTCGGGCGGGATCAGCGGCAGGCCGCTGGGCAGGCGGTAGGCGGCGCGACCGCCGGCGCGCCGCTTCGCCATCGCCCCTTCGGCCGCACAGGCGGCCAGCCAGTCGGCGAGCCGGGCGCGCCGCGGCCCTTCCGGCAGCCGCTTCGCGTCATTGGCGACGCGGGCGAGATCGAAGTCCTGGTCGAGCCGATCGATCAGCGCCAGCAGATCGGCGTCGAGCCGCGGCGCGTCGCGCGCCGGTTCGGGCAGGCGTTCGGCGAGCAGGCTCGCGAGTTCGCCGCGCGCCGCCTCCCGTCCGGCGAGTGAAAGTTCGTCGGCGAGGTCGAAAACCGCGCGCCAGGCGGCGAGGTCGCGAAACGTCGAGTCGGGGGCGATTGCAAGATCGGCGAGCCGCGCCTTGAGCGTCGCCAGGCAATTGTCGTCGCTCGTTGTGTCGCTTGCCTTGGGCGGCGGAGGCGATCCGTCACTGTCGGGTCTGGCCAGCGGCCCGAGCGGCGCGCGCCAGCGCGGCGGCGGGCTGTCGCGCCGGTCGGGCGGGCTCGGCGCAGACGCCGGCGCGCGCCAACGCGGCGTCGGGCGAGAACTCAGATCCGGCGGCGGTTCGTCCTCCGCCGCGTCGCCGCGCGGGGCTCGGGCGAGCGCGTCAGCTTGGCCTTCGTCTTCGTCTTCGTCTGCGTCGGGCGGGGGCGGCGGCCGCCAGGCGAGCGCGCTTTCGCGCGCCTCGATCAGCCTCTGGAAGCCGGCGGGATCGTCCTCCGGGCGGGTCACGCGCAGTTTCTCGGCGTAGGCGCGCAAAATCGCCCGCACGTCGGTCGTCGGCGCGATGCCGAGCGCGTCCCAAGGGTTCATCGCCGTTGGGCGGGTTTCGCCGCGCGGTTCACAATGTCGGCCAATTGCGCTCGAAACCGTCGAGGGCCTCGGCCAAACGCGCACGCAAAGTCGAGGCGTCGCGCAATTGCTGGTCGCTGAGCGCGATCTCGAATTCGGACAGCAGGCCCTTGATGTGCTCGCGTTGCGCGCCGAGGCTTTCGGCGTAAAGGCGCTCGGCGCGGGCGATCAATGCGCGATTCTCCGCCTGGTCGCGCGGCGGCGCCTTGATTTCGGCGAGCGCGAGGAAACGTTTGTCGAGCTCCTCGGCGCTGAGGTTGGCCTCGTTGCGAAACACCCGCCGCTCGCGCTGGCCGGTCGTTTCGCCGACGACCTCGACCTCGAGCGCGCCGTTGACGTCGTAAGTGAAGCGCACCTCGACGCCCTCGCGCCCAGCCGGCGCCAGCGGCACCGGCATCCGCAGTTCGCCGATCTTGATGTTCTGCGCCGGCCTCAGATGCTCGCCTTGAAAGACCTCGATGACGATCGCCGCCTGGTTGTCGGCGGTGGTGTAATAGCGGCCGGAGCGGCTGATCGGCACGACCGCGTTGCGTTCGATCAGCGGCGACATCGTCCGTTGGTCCGGGGCGCTCGGGTCGCGCACCGAAACGCCAAGCGTGAACGGGCAGACGTCGGTCATCACCACGTCGGCCAGCGCCGCGTGGCGCGCCTTCAGGCCCGCCTGCGCCGCGGCGCCGAGCGCGACGACATGGTCGGGCCGCGGGTGGGCGAGCGGGAAGCGGCCGAACAGCCGCGCGACAAGCGTGCGCGCCATCGGCATGCGCGTCGCGCCGCCGACCAGCACGATCTGGTCGATCGCCTGCGGATCGACGCGCGCGTCGGCGATGGCGCGCTCGATCGGCGCGCGCAGCCGGCGCAGCAGCGGCTGCGCCGCCTCTTCGAATTCCGCGCGGGACACCTCGCCGCTGCGGGTTTCGTCGGCGAGTTCAATTTCGTACCCCGCCCGGTCCTGTGCGGTCAGCGTATGTTTGACCCGCTCCGCTTCGCGCATCAGCCGGGCGAGGTCTGTGCGCGCCAGCTTGTCGGGGTCGACGCCATGGCGACGCGCGAGCAGCGCCACCAGAGCGTCGCGGAAATCGTCGCCGCCGAGATGCGAATCGCCGGCCGAGGCGCGCACCTCCATGACGCCCTCGAATTTGTGCAGCAGCGAAACGTCGAAGGTGCCGCCGCCGAGATCGAGGATCAGGAAGCGCCCTTCCTCGACCGAGTCGAGCCCGTGGGCGAGCGCCGCCGCGGTCGGCTCGTTGACCAATCGCTCGACGGCGAGACCGGCGAGCCGCGCCGCGTCGAGCGTCGCCTTGCGCTGCGGATCGCTGAAATAGGCGGGCACGGAAATCACCGCCTCGCCGATCGCGCCGCCGGTCCGCAACTCGGCGTCCTCCTTCAACGCGCGCAGCACCAGCGCCGACAATTCCTCGGCGCGGTAGAATCGGCCGGCAAGCCGCGCGCCGGCGGCCGAGCCCATCCAGCGCTTGAACGAGGCGACAGAACGGTCGGGATGGGTGACGAGTCGATCGGCCGCCGCGCGGCCGACCAGGACGGCGCCGTCCTCGGCGATGCTGACGGCCGACGGCGTCAGCGTATCGCCGAGCGCGTTGGCGACGAGCTCCGGCCCGGAATCGGTCCACAGCGCGATCAGCGAGTTCGTCGTTCCGAGGTCAATGCCCGCAATCGCCATGAAGTCCGTCCCGTCGGCCTCGCTGTGTGGAGTTTGCTGCGAGCCGCGGCGGCTTGTCTACATGAAGCTCTGCGGGTCGACGTCGACGGCGATGCGGATTCCGCCGCGCGGGGGCGGCGCGGCGGCGATGAGCGCGCGCAAGTAGCCCTGCAGGTCGGCGGCGCGCGGCGCCTTGACGGCGAGCCGGAAGCGATGGCGGCCGCGCACGACCGCAATCGGCGCCTCGGCGGGGCCAAGCAGGGTAATTTCGTCGCCTTGCGGCGCGCCGCCGAGCGGCGCGACCCGCCAACCTTTGCCGGGCGCGAGCGCGTGGCCGGCGCGGGCGAGCGCGCGCGCGTAAGCTTCCGCGCCGCCGCGGTCCTCGCCGGAAACGACGATCGCCGCCAGCCGACCGAACGGCGGCAGAGCGCCGCGACGGCGCTGCTCGGCCTCTTCGGCGTAGAAGCGCTCGACGTCGCCGGCGATCAGCGCCGCGATCACCGGATGCTCCGGCTGCCAGGTTTGCAGCAGCGCGCGGCCCGGTCGTTCGCCGCGTCCGGCGCGTCCGGTCGCTTGGCGTAACAGCTGGAACGTGCGTTCGGCGGCGCGCGGGTCGCCGTTCGACAGGCCGACGTCGGCGTCGACGATCCCGACTAGCGTCAGGAACGGAAAATTATGTCCCTTGGCGACGAGCTGAGTGCCGATGATGACGTCGTAGTCGCCGCGCGCCGCCGCGTCGAGTTGCGCCCGCAGCCGCTCGATGCCGCCGGGAAAGTCGGACGACAGCACCAGCGTCCGCGCGGCGGGAAACAGCGCCGCGACCTCTTCGGCGAGGCGCTCGACGCCGGGGCCACAGGCGACGAGCGTGTCGGCCTCGAGACATTGCGGACAGACCTCCGGCCGCGGTTCGGCATGGCCGCAATGGTGGCAGATCAGCGTCCTGCGGAAGCGGTGCTCGACCAGCCACGCCGAGCAGTTCGGACACTGAAAGCGATGGCCGCAGGCGCGGCACAGCGTCAGCGGCGCATAGCCGCGGCGGTTGAGGAACAACAGCGATTGTTCGCCGGCGGCGAGGCCCGCCTCGACCGCCTCGACCAGCCGCGGCGCCAGCCAGCGGCCGCGCGGCGGGCCTTCGCGGCGCAGGTCCACCGCCGCAAGATCAGGCATCGGCCGCTCGCCGAAGCGCGCCGGCAGCTTCAGCCAGTCGTAGCGGCCGCGCTCGGCGTTGACGCGCGTCTCCAACGACGGGGTCGCCGAGGCGAGCACGACGGGCGCCCGCTCCAGCATTCCGCGCACCACCGCCATGTCGCGCGCATGGTAGACGACGCCGTCTTCCTGCTTGTAGGCGCCCTCGTGCTCCTCATCGACGACGATCAGGCCGAGATCGGCGAAGGGCAGGAACAAAGCCGACCGCGCGCCGACGACCGCTCGCGCTTCGCCGCTCGCGACCGCGCCCCACAACCGCTCGCGCTGGCGGGGCGTGATCCCCGAGTGCCACTCGGCCGGCCGCGCGCCGAAACGAGCGGCGAAGCGGTCGAGGAACTGCGACGTCAGCGCAATCTCCGGCAGCAGCACCAGCGCCTGTCGCCCGGCGCGCAAGGTCGCGGCGATCGCCTCGAAATAGACTTCGGTTTTGCCCGAGCCGGTGACGCCCTCGAGCAGGATCGTGCGCGCCGATCGCGCCTCGACAGCCCGCTCCAGCGCCTCCGCGGCGGCGCGTTGGTCTGGCGACAGCGGCAAGGAGGCGATATCAGGGTCGAGCGGCGGAGCGGCGGGGTCGGGGTCGAGCGCGACAAGTTCGAGCGCGCCGTCCTCGATGAGGCCGTCGACGACGCCGACCCCGCATTGCGCCGCCGCGGCGAGCGCGGCGCGGGTCTGCGGCGACTGGATCGCCAGCGCCGCCATTGCGCGCTCGCGCGCCGGCGTCAGGCGCGAAGGCGGCTTGCCGCTTGCCTGAACCGCGAATTTCGCCGCCGGCGCCGCGGCGGCTTCGGGGCCGCGCGTCGCCATTCGCAAAGCCATGCCGCGCGGGGCGAGGGTCCAGCGCGCGACCCAGTCGATGAATTCGCGCATCGCGGCCTTAAGCGGCGGCCAGTCGCGTTTGGCGGTGATCGATTTGAGATTGCCGCCGTCGCCTTCGCGGACCGCCCAGACGACGCCTGTCGCCACGCGCGTCCCCAGCGGCGCCGAGACGAAATCGCCCGGCGCGAGCACGAGGTCGCGCGGGACCCTGTAGGAATAGAGCGTGTCGACCGCAACCGGAAACAGCGCGTCGACGACGACGCTTGGCGCCGCCCGTTTGCCGTCGTCGTTACCCGCTGCGCTCATCGCGTCCCGCGATAACACGCGGGGCAAGCCCCGGGAAACTGCGACGGCGGCGCGAAGCTCGGCCCGCGCCGAACGGACGCGGCGGTCAGCTCGCCGGCTTGTCGGCTTCGGCGGTCTTGGGCGAACTGTCGGTGCGCTCGGCGATGCGCGCCGATTTGCCGCGACGGTCGCGCAGATAATAGAGCTTGGCGCGGCGCACCTTGCCGCGGCGCACGACCTTGATCGAATCGATCACCGGCGAATGAACGGGGAATACGCGCTCGACCCCTTCGCCATAGGAGATCTTGCGGACGGTGAAGCTTTCCTGCAGGCCGCCGCCGCTGCGGGCGATGCACACGCCTTCGTAGGCCTGAACGCGGCTGCGCTCGCCTTCGGTGACCTTGACGTTGACGATGACCGTGTCGCCGGGGGCGAAATCGGGGATTTCGCGGATGGCGCTGAGCTTGGCGGCCTGTTCGGCCTCCAGCGTCTGGATGATGTTCATTTCCGTCTCCATGCCGTGACGCCGGCCCACTTAGCAGCGGTTCGGCGAGCGCTTCGGCGCGCTGTTTTCAGTTGAGGCCGGCCTCATACAGCAAAGCTCTGCTGGAGTCGAGCCGCGACGTCAGGGCGGGTTGCCGGGCGGCCGGACGGCGGCTATTTTCCGCGCGCGTTCCGCGCCGCCCCAAGGGCGCGCCGTTGCGCGCGATCCGAGGGATACAGCTATGACATGGCTTCGACGGGCCGCGGCGCGCCTCGCGCCGGCCGGTCTTGCGGCGCTCGTGGCGGCGACGGCGCCGGCCGCCGCCTCCGATGCGACGGTCGCCGCTGAACTTATGCAGCCGGGGCCGTTGCCCGACATCGTCGAGGGCGCGGCCGGCGCTCCGGCGACGATCGTCGAATACGCCTCGATGACCTGCAGCCATTGCGCCGCGTTCCACGAGCAGGTGTGGCCGGCGCTGAAGGCCAAGTATGTCGACACCGGCAAGGCCAAGTTCATTCTGCGCGAGTTTCCGCTCGATCCGCTCGCCATCGCCGCGTTCATGGCGGCGCGTTGCGCCGGGGCAGACAAGCGCGACGCGCTGATCGACCGCCTGTTCGCGCGCCAGGAGGAATGGGCGTTCCGCGACGAGCCGCTCGAGCGTCTGCGTCGCGAGGCGGGCTTGTCGCCCACCGATTTCCTCGCCTGCGTGAAGGACAAGGCGCTGTTCGACGGGGTCAACGCGACGCGCGATTCCGCCGTCGCCCGATTCGGGCTCGATTCGACGCCGGCGTTTTTCGTCAATGGCCACAAGCTCGACGGCGAACCGGCGCTGTCGGCCTTCGACGCGGCGTTGGCGGCGCCGGCGAAATAGCCCGGTTTCGCACAGGTTTCTCCGCCGCGGGGCTTGATCGCCGCGGCGCTTTATGGCGGCTTGCCGCAGAAATTCGCGTCGGCTAAGCCGACTCACGCCGGGCGCGCCTGGCTGCCGCGAACGACGACCAGAGGGCGAGGCCCATGAAATTCGATCGGCTGCGCCTGGCCGGCTTCAAGAGCTTCTGCGACGCGACCGAGTTCAAGATCGAACCCGGGCTGACCGGAGTCGTCGGCCCCAACGGCTGCGGCAAATCGAATCTCGTCGAGGCTCTGCGCTGGGTGATGGGCGAAAGCTCGTACAAGAACATGCGCGCCTCGGGGATGGACGACGTCATCTTCGCCGGCGCCGGCGCGCGGCCGTCGCGCAACCTCGCCGAGGTCGGCCTGACGCTCGACAATTCCGATCGCCGCGCGCCCGCCGCGTTCAACGACGCCGAGACGATCGAAGTCACGCGCCGCATCGAGCGCGAGTCGGGCTCGACCTATCGCGTCAACGGCCGCGAAGTGCGGGCGCGCGACGTGCAACTGCTGTTCGCCGACGCCTCGACCGGCGCCCGCTCGCCGGCGCTGGTGCGCCAGGGCCAGATCGGCGAGATCATCGCCGCCAAGCCGCAGGCGCGCCGGCTGATCCTAGAGGAGGCGGCCGGAGTCTCCGGCCTTCATTCGCGCCGCCACGAGGCCGAGCTGCGCCTCAAGGGGGCCGAGGACAATCTCCTGCGGGTCGACGACATCCTCAAGCAGATCGACGCGCAGATCGACAGCCTCAAACGCCAGGCGCGCCAGGCGCATCGCTATCGCAATCTGGCGCACGACATCCGCCGCCACGAGGCGCTGGCGCGGCTGATCGCCTGGCGCGAGCGCGAGTCGCAATGCGCCGATGCGGAGCGTCGCCTCGAAGCCGACGTTCGCGACGTCGCCGAACGCACGCGCGCCCAGGCCGAGGCGGCGCGGCTGCAGGCGATCGCCGCCGCCGACCTGCCGCCGCTGCGCGACGAGGAGGCGCGGGTCGGCGCGGCGCTGCACCGGCTGACGCTGGCGCGCGACGCGCTCGCCGAGGAGGAGAAGCGCGCCAAGGCGCGCGTCGCCGAGCTCGAGCGCCACGTCGCCGAATGGGCGCTGGATCTGCAGCGCGAAGAGACGCTGATCGCCGACGCGGCCGAGGTGACG
>Ga0181537_10002430_pt1 | contig 16341 bp, 13 predicted proteins | sample PEATcosm2014_Bin_39_FD_119765 | JGI IMG/M metagenome (GOLD analysis project Ga0181537, IMG submission 119765) | Peatland microbial communities from MTU Mesocosm Facility, Houghton, MI, USA - PEATcosm2014_Bin23_10_metaG | ecosystem: Environmental > Terrestrial > Soil > Wetlands > Peat | place... | reverse complement strand
TCAAGTCCCTCCTGCCGTGCCAATCTGCGACGGAGAGGTGGCAGAGTGGTCTATCGCGGCGGTCTTGAAAACCGCTTCAGGTGAAAGCCTGACGGGGGTTCGAATCCCTCCCTCTCCGCCAGCCTCCGCTGGAACGGAGTGAAGGCTGAAAAATAAATGAGGGCTGCGGCCCTGCGTTTGAAAATTTTGTGAGCAATACGTCAATCATAATTTGGGCGGTCGTCATCGGGGCCGTCTTTGCCTACTTGTGGTGGCAGGGACAAATCCGCGGCCTGGCGCTTTATATTCAGGAAACGCGCGAAGAATTGAAAAAGTGCTCGTGGCCGACTTGGACCGAATTAAAGGGATCGACAGTGCTTATTGCGATTTGCATCGCTTTGCTCGGCGCGTTCACGACAGTTCTGGATTTATTTTTTAACCAGATTTTCACGAAGTGGTTATAAGCATCATGCGCAACCAATGGTTCATCATACAGACGCTTTCCGGCCAGGAAAACAAGGTCAAGGACAGCATCGAGAAGCGCGTCAAGACCGACGAGATGCAGGATTACGTCAAGGAAGTCCTCGTGCCGATGGAAAAAGTGGTCGAAGTGCGCAACCAGAAGAAGACTGTGTCCAGCCGCAAGTTATGGCCGGGCTACGTTTTCGTGGACATGGTTTTGCTGGATGAAAACAACAAGATCATTGAGGAGCCTTGGTATTTTATCAAGGAAACGCAGGGTGTGATCGGATTTGTCGGCGGCGAACCGCCCGTGCCGACGCCGACGGAAGAAGTCGAACAGATTAAGAACCAGATTTCTCAATCTGAAGAGACGGAAAAACCGAAGGTCAATTTTGAAGTCGGCGAGACGATCAAGATCAACAACGGACCGTTCCTGAATTTTAGCGGCGTGATCGAGGAAATTGATCCCGAACGCGGCAAATTGAAGGTGACCGTGAACATTTTCGGACGCAACACGCCGGTCGAACTCGAATACTGGCAGGTCGAGAAAGCTTAAAAATTTTATGGCAAAGAAAGTCACAGGACAGATTAAATTGCAGATTGCCGCCGGTCAGGCGAATCCCGCGCCGCCCGTCGGCCCGTCGCTCGGTCAGCACGGCGTCAACATCATGGCGTTCTGTAAGGAATTCAACGCCGTCACCAAAAACGACGCGGGACTCGTGATTCCCGTCGTCATCACCGTTTATCAGGACAAGTCGTTCACGTTCATCACCAAGTCGCCGCCGGCGTCCATCCTTTTGAAAAAGGCCGCAGGCATCACCGCCGGCTCGAAAGTGCCGAACAAGGACAAAGTCGGCAAGGTGACACGCAAACAGGTTTTGGACATCATCAAGATGAAGTCCAAGGACATGAACACGACGAACGAAGAAGCGGCGTTCCGCGTCATTTCGGGAACGGCGCGCAGCATGGGAATTGAAGTGGTCGGTTAAACAAAAAACATAATCGCGGGAGAGCCAAAAGCTCGTATGAACCGCACAAAGTGAAATGCCAAGCAAACGATTCAAAAAAGCGCTCGAAGTTGTGGATGCGAAAAAAACGTATCCGCTGAAGGATGCAGTCGGCGTCCTCGCAAAATTTCCGAAGGCGAAATTCAACGAGACGATTGATCTCGCGTTCCGCCTCGGCGTTGATCCGAAGCAGTCGGATCAGATGGTTCGCGGCACGGTTCCGCTTCCGCACGGCAGCGGCAAGACGGTTCGCGTCCTGGTTTTCACGCGCGACGGAAACGCAGCCGAAGCCGCGAAAGCTGCGGGCGCGGAATACGTCGGTTTCGCCGACATGATCCAGAAGTGCAATGAAGGCTGGAATGATTTTGACGTGGCGATTGCCACGCCGGAAGCGATGATTGAAGTCCGCAAGCTCGGCAAAGTTCTCGGACCGCGTGGCCTGATGCCGAATCCGAAAACCGGCACGGTCACGGACGACACGGCGAAAGCTGTGAAGGAAGTCAAAGCCGGCCGCGTTGAATTCAAGACGGACAAAGCTGGAAATGTTCACGTCATCGTCGGCAAGGCGTCGTTCAAGCCGGAGCAGATTGAAGAAAACGCGCGCGCGGTCATCGAAGCTGTCGCGAAGGCAAAGCCGTCGAGCGTCAAAGGCATTTACATCAGTTCATGCACGTTGTCGGCGACGATGAGTCCGCCCGTGCGCGTGGATGTGCGCGAGTTCTCAAACAATTAAAATATTTTTATCATGCGTGCTGAAAAACAAATTTTGACGAAGGAATACGCCGCGCGGCTGAACGCATCGCCGTTCTTCATCGTGATCGGCTATCAAGGGCTGAAGGTTTCGCATTTCTCGGAACTGCGCCAGCGTCTGAAAAAAGCGGGCGCGGAAGTTCACGTCGTGAAAAATTCCATCTTTCGCATCGCGGCGAAGGAAGCCGGAATCGCGGAATTGAACGGCTCGCTCACCGGACAAATGGCCGTCGTGACCGGGCAAAAAGATATTTCGGCGGCTGCGAAGGCGCTGAAAAATTTCGCAGCGGAATTCGACAAGCTGAAAGTGAAGTTTGGCTTCTTGAACAACCAGCGTCTGGAAGAAGCCGGAATCATCGCGCTGGCGGATTTGCCGAGCCTCGACGTTTTGCGCGCGAAGATTTTGGGCCTGCTCGTCGCTCCGGCGACGAAGCTGGCGATTTTGATCAATACGCCCGCGTCGCAGTTGGCGCAGGTCATCAAGGCGAAATCGGACAAATCCGAATAACAATTTCCGTTTCGTTTTTACGAAGCGGATTAACAAACAACAACAAACGTAAATCGTCGGTTTGCAGGCTGTGAACTGAAATTCGCCGTGGCCGCGGCGGACGACGAGACGACAGAAAGAAAAGTGATATGGCTGACATCGCAAACATCGTGGAAGAATTGAGCAAGTTGACGGTCTTGGAAGCCGCCGACTTGGTGAAACAACTTGAAACCAAATGGGGCGTTTCTGCTGCCGCGCCTGTCGCGGTTGCCGCTGCCGGTGGCGCTGCCGCTGGTGGTGCTGCTCCGGCTGCCGCTGCGAAGGACACGTTTGACGTGATTCTCGTTTCTGCTCCGGCGGACAAAAAGATTGCGGCGATCAAAGCCGTTCGTGAAATCAAGGCCGGCCTCGGATTGGCGGAAGCCAAGGCGCTGGTCGAAGGCGCTCCGAAGCCCGTGCTGGAAGGCGCGAACAAGGCTGACTCCGACGCTGCCAAGAAAAAGCTCGAGGAAGCCGGCGCGAAAGTGGAAGTCAAGTAATCGCAGTTTATCGGGGCTGCTCCGGCGGATTTTTTGCCGGGGCGCTCCATCAAAAATTTTATCAGGTTAAAAACGGAAAATTTGGTTTTTGTTTTGGCGGGTTTGTCGTTGAACGCGGCGAACTTGCCTTGTGTCGTTAGTTAATTGCAGTGCGGATTTTCGCATTGCGGAAAATAAAAGGTCAAAATGCCATCGCGAGCCACAGAAAGAATCAACTTCGGCAAGATCAAGGAAATCGTCGTGCCGCCGAACATGATCGAGTTGCAGACGAATTCCTACCGGGAATTTCTGCAAGCCGACGCCCACGGAAAGCGTGATAAAAACGCCGGTCTCGAATCTGTTTTCCGCGAAGTGTTTCCCATCGAAAGCTATGATGGGAAATGCGTGCTCGATTACAAATCCTACGAAATCGGCGCGCCGAAGATTGACTGGCTCGAATGTCTGCGCGAAGGGCTGACCTATGGCGCGCCGCTGTATGTGACGTTCGTCCTCAAGGAAGAATCCAAGACCGCGAAGGAAGAAAAAGTTTTCATGGGCGAGCTGCCGCTGATGACGCCGCAGGGCACGTTTGTCGTCAATGGCGCGGAACGCGTCGTGGTTTCGCAATTGCACCGCTCGCCGGGCATCGCGTTCGAGGCGACGCAGCATCCGAACGGAAAAATGCTGCACAGCTTCCGCGTCATTCCCGATCGCGGCTCCTGGTATGAGGCGCAGTTCGACACGAGCGATCTGCTTTACGTTTATCTCGACCGCAAAAAACGCCGCCGGAAATTTTTGACGACGACGTTCTTCCGCGCGCTGAGCTTTTTGGATGTCGAAGGCGGCATCGGCAAGGGCAAGGACAACGGCGAAAAGACCCGCGGCGGCGACGAGGAAATCCTCAAGCTGTTCTACGACATCGAGGAACTCACGGTGAAGGAAGCCGAGAAGCTCGACGATTTGCCGAACCGCGTTTTGATCCAGGACGTGACGGACGAGGAAAAAGGCCTTGTCGTCGCGCGCGCATTTGAGCCGCTGTCAAAAGCGGTCGTCAAACAGATCGCCGAACTCGGCGTGACCAAGATCAAGGTCGTGGACACGTCGGTTGACGAAGGCATCATGATCAAATGCCTCAAGAAAGATCCGGCGAAAAATGAAGAAGAGGCGTTGAAAGATATTTACCGCCGTTTACGCCCCGGCGATCCGCCGACGGCGGCGAACGCCCGCGCATTGCTCAAACGGCTTTTCTTCGATCCGAAGCGTTATGATTTGGGCCGCGTTGGCCGTTACAAAATCAATCAAAAGCTCGGCCTCAAGGACAAGGAAGAGTCGCGCATCTTGACGAAGAATGATCTGGTCGCCGCGACAAAGTATCTGCTCCGCCTGAAAAAAGGCGAGGGCAGCGTGGACGACATTGACCATCTTGGCAGCCGCCGTATCCGCACCGTCGGCGAACTGCTTTCCAACCAGTGCCGCGTCGGCCTCGCGCGCACGGAACGCCTTGTGAAGGAACGCATGACGTTGTTCGATCAAAGTGTCGAGGCGATGATGCCCCAGAAATTGATCAACCCGAAGGCTCTTTCGGCGGTCATCCGTGATTTCTTTGGCCGTTCGCAATTGAGCCAGTTCATGGACCAGATCAATCCGCTGGCGGAACTCACGCACAAACGCCGCTTGTCGGCGCTCGGGCCGGGCGGCTTGAGCCGCGACCGCGCGGGCTTTGAAGTCCGTGACGTTCATCCGTCGCACTACGGGCGCATTTGCCCGATTGAAACGCCCGAAGGCCCGAACATCGGTCTCATCGCGTCGCTCGCGACGTTCGCGCGCATCAACGATTTCGGTTTTCTCGAAACGCCTTATCGCAAGGTCGAAAAAGGCCGTGTCACAGACCGCATTGATTACCTGACCGCCGACCGCGAGGAGCAATTCATCGTCGCGCAGGCGAACTCGCTGATTGACGACAAGGGAAATTTCATCACCGACCGCGTCGTTTGCCGCTCACGCACGGACTTCATTGACGTGGAACCGGCGCGCGTGGACTACATGGACGTTTCGCCGAAGCAGCTTGTCTCGATCGCTGCGTCGCTGATTCCGTTTTTGGAACACGACGACGCGAACCGCGCATTGATGGGTTCAAACATGCAACGGCAGGCCGTGCCGCTGCTCGTGACCGAAGCGCCTCTCGTGGCGACGGGCCTTGAAGGCCGCGTGGCGCTCGATTCGCGCGCAGTTGCGGTCGCCGAGGAAAGCGGCAAGGTCGCGTCCGTCACCGGCAATCAAGTCATCATCACCGAGGACGGCAAATTGCCGGAGACAAAAAAGAAAATCAAACATGACCCCGAAAAGGGCGTGTGGGTATATCCGATCCGCAAATTCATGCGCTCGAACGCGGCGACATGCATCAACCAGAAAATTCTGGTTCACAAGGGCGATCATGTGAAAAAGGGACAAGTCATCGCCGACGGCCCTTGCACGCAGAACAGCGAGCTGGCTCTAGGCCGCAACGCGCTCGTGGCGTTCATGCCGTGGAACGGCTACAACTTCGAGGACGCCATTCTTATCAGCGAACGCATCGTGAAGGAGGATATTTTCACGAGCATTCACATTGACGAATTTGAAGTCGCCGCCCGCGACACGAAGCTCGGGCCGGAAGAAATCACGCGCGACATCCCGAATCTCGGCGACGAAGCGTTGAAAAATTTGAGCGCTGACGGCGTCATCCGCGTTGGCGCGGAAGTGAAGCCCGGCGACATCCTCGTCGGCAAAATCACGCCGAAGTCCGAAACCGAACTCGCGCCGGAAGAACGCTTGCTCCGCGCGATTTTCGGCGAGAAGGCTGCGGACGTGAAGGATACTTCACTCAAAGTTCCGTCGGGAACTTACGGCATCGTCATGGACGTGAAAGTTTCGTCCAAGAAGGACGGCGAGCGCACGACCAAATCGGCGTCGAGCGAAGAACGGCGTCACTCGAAGGTGATCGAGGACGACCATAAAAAGAAGACGGACGAATTGCGCGACCAGTTGACGGAGGCGTTAAGCAACATTTTGCTCGGCGAAAAAATCCCGCTCGACGTGGTGAATTCCGAGACCGGTGAAATCATCATTCCGGCGAACCGCAAGATCACGAAGACGCTTTTGCGCAAACTTGCGACGGTTTATGACCGGATCGAGATTGACCCGTCGCCGATCCGCAACAAGATCACGGAAATCATCGGGCAGTTCAAAAAGAAGTTCGATGATTTGCAGATGCAATACGACGAGGAAATGGAACGCGCCGAGGCGGGCGAAGGCGCCGAAGCCGGCATCGTCAAATCGGTGAAAGTTTATGTCGCGTCGAAGCGCAAACTTTCCGTCGGTGACAAGATGGCCGGACGCCACGGCAACAAGGGTGTCGTCGCGCGCATCGTGAAGGAAGAAGACATGCCGTATCTCGCGGACGGAACACCGGTGGAGATCGTTTTGAATCCGCTGGGCGTGCCCTCGCGCATGAACGTCGGCCAGGTTTTGGAAACACACTTGGGCTGGGCGGCGAAAATTCTTGGATTGAAATTTTCGACGCCGGTTTTCGACGGCATTAAGGAAAAAGAAATTCGCGGTTATCTCAAGCAGGCCGGATTGCCGGAACACGCGAAGACGCATTTGTTCGACGGTCGCACGGGCGAACAGTTCGATCAGGAAATCGTTGTCGGCTATATTTACATGATGAAGCTCGGCCACTTGGTCGCGGACAAGATTCACGCCCGCGCGGTCGGACCGTATTCGCTCGTCACCCAGCAGCCGCTCGGCGGCAAGGCGCAATACGGCGGCCAGCGTTTCGGCGAAATGGAAGTCTGGGCGATGGAAGCCTATGGCGCGGCTTACACGTTGCAGGAATTGCTCACCGTCAAATCCGACGACGTGCAGGGACGCACACGTATTTATGAAGCCATCGTCAAGGGTGACAACTCGCTCGAGGCAGGCATTCCCGAATCGTTCAACGTGCTCGTGAAGGAGATGCAATCACTCGGCCTCGATGTGAAGGTCGGTTATTCAAACCCGGCGGAACACGCGGAGGAACCGGCGGCAACGGCTTTGGTCAATATTTAACAACGGAAACTTTGTATGACTGGCAATAAAGAAAACGCGCGCGAACTGCTCGGCCTCGAAAAGGTCAATCAGGTGGATTACATCGGCATCACGCTGGCATCCCCCGACGCCATCCGCTCATGGAGCAAGGGTGAAGTCAAAAATCCCGAGACCATCAATTATCGCACATTCAAGCCGGAAAAGGGCGGACTTTTCTGCGAACGCATCTTCGGCCCGGTCAAGGACTGGGAATGCTCGTGCGGAAAATACAAGCGGATCAAGCATCGCGGCATTGTCTGCGACCGTTGCGGCGTCGAGGTGACGCTAGCCCGCGTGCGCCGCGAACGTATGGGCCACATCGAACTGGCCGTGCCGACTTGCCACATCTGGTTTTTCAAATGCATGCCTTCGCGCATCGGCCTTGTGCTCGACGTGACGGCGCGCAATCTGGAACGCGTGATTTATTACGAGGACTACCTTGTCATTGATCCTGGCAACACGCCGTTGAAGCCGCATCAGTTGCTCAACGAAGGAGAATATCGCGAGGCGCGCGAAACTTACGGGCCGGATGCGTTCGTCGCCAAAATGGGCGCGGAAGCCGTGCGCGAAGCGCTGGCTCGGGTGGATTTGGCAAAAGGCGTGGATCAGTTGCAGCAGGCGATGACAGAAACCAAGAGCAAACAGATCCGCAAAAAATTGGCGAAGCGGATCAAGCTGCTTCAAGGTCTGGCGATTTCAAAGAGCCGTCCGGAATGGATGATTCTCACGGTGCTGCCGGTGATTCCTCCGGACTTGCGCCCGCTCGTGCCGCTCGAAGGCGGACGTTTTGCGACTTCGGATTTGAACGATTTGTATCGCCGCGTCATCAACCGCAACAATCGTCTCAAGACGTTGCTGCAATTGAAAACGCCGGAAGTCATTATCCGCAACGAAAAGCGCATGTTGCAAGAAGCCGTGGATGCGTTGTTCGACAATGGCCGTCACGGTCGCCCGGTCACCGGCGCGGGAAACCGCTCGCTGAAATCTTTGAGCGACATGCTCAAGGGCAAGGGCGGACGTTTCCGCCAGAACTTGCTTGGCAAACGCGTGGATTATTCCGGCCGCTCGGTCATCGTGATCGGGCCGGAACTGAAATTGAACCAGTGCGGTTTGCCGAAGAAGATGGCGCTCGTTTTGTTCGAGCCGTTCATCATCCGCCGTTTGAAAGAGCTGGGCTACGTTCACACCGTTCGCAGCGCGAAGAAAATGATCGAGCGCCAGACGAAGGAAGTTTGGGACGTTTTGGAAGAAGTGACCAAGGGCCATCCGGTGCTGCTCAACCGCGCGCCGACGTTGCACCGTTTGTCCGTTCAGGCGTTCGAACCGATGCTGATCGAAGGCGAAGCGATTCGCATTCATCCGCTGGTCTGTACTGCTTACAACGCTGACTTCGATGGTGACCAGATGGCCGTTCACGTTCCGTTGTCGGTCGAGGCACAGATGGAAGCGCGTCTGCTGATGATGGCGACGAACAATATTTTCTCGCCGTCATCCGGCAAGCCGATCATCACGCCGACGCAGGACATCACGCTCGGCTGTTATTATGTCACCGCCGAACCGCGCAAAGCCGCGCCGGTGAATTCAAATGATTTGCCACTGTTCGGCTCGAAGGAAGAGGTCCAGTTCGCCTACGACGACGGCGCCCTCAAAACGCACGACCGCATCCGTCTGGCGAATCCTGATTTCAACCGCAAAACCGTCTACGGTGATGCGACCAAAAAAATCATCGAGACGACCGTTGGCCGCGTGTTATTCAGTGAAATCTGGCCCGAAGAGCTTGGTTTCTACAACCGTTCTGCCGGCAAGAGCCAGCTCGGCGATTTGATCTGGAAGTGTTACAAATTTGCCGGTCACGACAAAACCGTCGTGATGCTCGACAAGCTCAAGGAACTCGGTTTCCGGGAGGCGACAAAGTCCGGCGTGTCCATCGGCATTGACGACATGATCGTGCCGAAGGAACGCGACCAGGAAATCGAAGGCGCGCACAAACAGATCCGCGAAGTCGAAAAGCAGTATCGCAAGGGCGTCATCACGCCGGGCGAACGCTACAACAAGATCGTGGACATCTGGACGCATTGCACCGACCAGATTTCCGGCGTCATGTTCAAGACGCTGGAACAGAACCAGGGCAAGAAGGAATACAATCCGGTTTTCCTCATGGTGGATTCCGGCGCGCGCGGCAACAAACAACAGGTGCGCCAGCTCGCCGGTTTGCGCGGCCTCATGGCCAAGCCGAGCGGCGACATCATCGAGAAACCGATTCTCGCGAATTTCCGCGAAGGTCTTTCCGTTCTGGAATATTTCATTTCAACCCACGGCGCTCGCAAAGGTCTGGCCGACACCGCGCTCAAGACGGCGGACTCCGGCTACATGACGCGCAAGCTCGTGGACGTGTCGCAGGACGTGATCATCCAGGAAGACGATTGCGGCACGACCAACGGCATCTGGGTCTCGGCGGTCTACGAAGGCGAAGACGAAGTTGTGAAACTTGGCGACCGATTGGTCGGACGATTCGCGTGCGACGACATCGTCAACCCGACAAACCCGAAGGAATTTCTCATCCGTGCGAACGAGGAGATTGACGAAGAAAAAGCCAAGCGTATTGAGACGACCGGTCTTGATCGCATGCGCATCCGCTCGGTGCTGACCTGCGAAAGCAAGCAGGGCATCTGCATCCATTGCTACGGGCGCAGCCTGGCGACCGGCGCGCTCGTGAAGCTCGGTGAAGCCGTCGGCATCATCGCCGCGCAGTCCATCGGCGAGCCCGGCACGCAGCTGACGATGCGGACGTTCCACATCGGCGGCACGGCGGCGCAGGTGTTCAAGATTCCGCAGATCAAGTCCAAGCACGACGGCAAGATTCAATTCAACGATCTCCGCGTCGTCCAACTGGAAGACGGCAACAACATCGTGCTGAACAAAAATGGCACGGTTTCAATCCTTGGCGACGACGGACGCGAATTGGAAAACCACACCATCGTCATCGGCGCGGTCATTTCGTTCAAGGACGGTTCGCAGGTCAAGAAGGGTGACACGTTCGTGCAGTGGGATCCTTACAACGTGCCGATCCTTTCTGAAAAGGCCGGCAAGATCAAATTCCACGACATCATCGAAGGCGTGACGATGAAACAGGAAATGGACGAGACGACCGGCCAGGAGGCGATGGTCATCATCGACCACAAGGAGGATTTGCACCCACAGATTATCATCAGCGACGACAAAGGCGAAGTCGTGGCGAATTATCCGATTCCGTCCGGCGCGCACGTCGTTCTGAACGAAGGCGACAAGATTGTCGCCGGAACTTTGATGGCGAAAACACCGCGCAAGACTTCCAAGACGAAGGACATCACCGGCGGTCTGCCGCGCGTCGCGGAATTGTTCGAGGCGCGCCGTCCGAAGGACGCGTCGGAAATTTCCAAAATTGACGGCCTTGTTGATTTCGGCACAAGCGTGCGCGGCAAGCGTTGCATCGTCATCAAGGACGTACAATCCGGCGTCGAAGAGGAGCATCTCATCCCGATCGGCAAACACGTCATCGTTTTCAAGGGCGACATGGTGAAAAAAGGCCAGCAGTTGACCGAAGGCCCGATGGATCCGCACGAAATCCTCGATGTCTGCGGTCCGCAGGAATTGCAGGAACACTTGGTCGGCGAAGTGCAGGAAGTTTATCGTTTGCAGGGTGTGACGATCAACGACAAGCACATCGAGATCATCGTGCGCCAGATGTTGCGCAAGGTGCGCATCACCGAGGCCGGCGACACGGAATTCCTCTGGGGCGAACAGATTGACAGGCTTGCGTTCGAGGAAGAGAACGAGCGCGTCGAGAAAAAAGGCGGCAAACCCGCCGAAGCCTCGCCCGTGCTGCTCGGCATCACGAAGGCGTCGCTCGAAACCGACAGCTTCTTGAGTGCCGCGTCGTTCCAGGACACGACCCGCGTCCTCACCGAGGCCGCCACGCGTTCCAAGATTGACTCGCTGCGCGGGTTCAAGGAAAACGTCATCATGGGCCACATCATCCCGGCGGGAACTGGATTTGATTATCACCGCAAGGCGACAATCAAGGCGCTCGTCGAGATTCCCGACGAGCCTGAAGTGGAAGAACCGGAAACCGTCGCGGAGGAAAATCCTTTGCTCGCGTGAACAACACAATCGCGGAACATTCAAATACTTGTTGCAACCATCAATTTGTTTGATATATTCCGCGCTCCAATTTTAAGATAAAATGCCGACAATCAACCAGCTCGTTCGCAACGGCCGCCGCAAGGTGAAGTATAAGTCCAAGTCGCCCGCCTTGGAGAATTCCCCGTTCCGTCGCGGCGTGTGCATCCAGGTCATGACGCGCACGCCCAAAAAGCCGAACTCGGCCATGCGCAAAGTGGCGAAGGTTCGTTTGACGAACGGCTACGAAGTCATCGCCTACATCCCGGATGAAGGACATAATTTGCAGGAACACTCCATCGTGCTCATCCGCGGCGGCAAGGTGAAGGATTTGCCCGGCGTGCGCTATCACATCGTGCGCGGGACTCTCGACGCAGCGGGCGTTGAAAAACGCCGTGTCAGCCGTTCCAAATACGGCGTGAAGAAACCGAAGGAAAAAGCCGCCGCTGCCGCGCCCGCAAAATAATTTCAACGATTTAACCATTTAACGATTCAACGAAAAGATGTCACGCAGACGACAAGCAACCAGACGACCGGCGACCAAGGACGGAAAATTCCAGAGCACCTTGGTTTCGCGCCTCGTGAACACCATCATGCAGGGCGGCAAGAAGAGCACCGCGCAACGGATCGTCTACGGCGCGTTCGACAGCATCTCGGAAAAAAATCCGGCGAGCAACCCGGTGGAGATTTTGCAGCGCGCGGTGGACAACGCCAAGCCGCGCATCGAGACGAAGCCGCGCCGCGTCGGCGGTGCGACGTATCAGGTGCCGCTGGAGATTCCGAGCGACCGTCAGGCCGCGCTCGCATTGCGCTGGATCGTGGATTTCGCGGACGCGCGCAAAGGCACGCCGATGGGCGTCGCGCTCGCGGCGGAAATCCTCGAAGCCTATCAAGGGCAGGGGAACGCCATCCGCAAACGCGATGAAGTCCATAAGATGGCGCAGGCCAACAAGGCGTTTGCACATTTCCGCTGGTAGTCTATAATTAGCTTTCCGTTGAACCGTTAAATGGTGAATCGTTGAACCGGGGTTCGCGAACACGATTTAACGGTTTAACAATTCAACGGTTTAACGAAATAAAAAATGAGTGCTGCTATTGAAACAGACAAAACGAAATCGGCGAACGCGCCGGGCCGTCAATATACGATGGAGCGCACGCGCAACATCGGCATCGCCGCGCACATTGACGCGGGCAAGACGACCACGACTGAACGTATTTTGTTTTACACGGGACTGATTCACAAAATCGGCGACGTGGACGACGGCAACACCGTCACCGACTGGATGGAACAGGAACGCGAACGCGGCATCACGATCACGTCCGCCGCCGTCACCTGTTTCTGGACGCAAAAAACCGCCAAGCCGGGCGAGGATAAAATTTACAAGGCGTTCAACAACATTCCGCATCGCATCAACATCATTGACACGCCAGGTCATGTGGACTTCACCGCCGAAGTCGAACGCTCCATGCGCGTGCTCGACGGCGCGGTCGCCGTGTTCTGTGGCGTCGCGGGCGTGCAGCCGCAATCCGAAACCGTCTGGCGTCAGGCGACGAAATATCACGTTCCGCGCATCGCGTTCGTGAACAAGATGGATCGCATCGGCGCGAATTTTGAAAATGCGCTCAACGATATGCGCACGAAATTGCGCGCGTATGCGTTCCCGATTTTCCTGCCGCTCGGACAAGGCCCGTGCGAGTTTGAAGGTAAACCAGTCGAAGGCGGTTTTGAGGGCGTGATTGACGTCGTCAACCAGAAGGTGATTTATTGGGGACCCGGCGAGGCGAACGAAGGTCTCAATTACGAGATCAAGGACATTGCGCCTGAACATCAGGAACGCGCCAAGGCCGCCCTCGCGGAATTGATTGACGCCGTCTCGAACAAGGACGACGAGATCGCCAATCTTGTGCTCGAGGAAAAACCGATTGACGCGCCGACTTTGAAAGCGGCCATCCGCCGGCTCACTTGCAAGATCGAACTCGTTCCCGTTCTTTGCGGTTCGGCGTTCAAGAAGAAAGCCGTGCAGGTTTTAGTGGACGCAGTCGTGGATTATTTACCAAGTCCGCTGGACGTTCCCGGCGCCGAAGGTCTTGAGCCGGGCACGGAAAATAAAGTCCACGTCGAAACGAGCGACAATAATAAATTTTGTTCGCTGGCGTTCAAGCTTTGGACCGACCCTTTCGCGGGCAAGCTGGTGTTCTTCCGCGTTTATTCCGGCCATCTGAAAAAAGGCGACACGATTTACAACCCGCGCACGCGCAAACGCGAGCGCGTCAGCCGCCTCATGGTCATCCAGGGCAGCGAGCGCAAGGACATCAACGAAGTCTATGCCGGCGACATCGCCGCTCTTGTCGGTTTGCGCAACATCACGACCGGCGACACGCTTTGCGATGAAGATTACGATGTGACGCTCGAACCGCCGACGTTCCCCGAACCCGTCATCTCGATGGCCGTCGAGCCGAAGACGAAACAGGATCGCGACAAAATGTCCGAAGGCTTACAACGTCTCGCCGAGGAAGACCCGACGTTCCGCTGTTTCACGAACGAGGAAACCAGCCAGCTCATCATCGCGGGCATGGGCGAATTGCATTTGGAAATCATCATTGACCGGCTCAAGCGCGAGTTCAAGGTGGACGCCAACACCGGTGCGCCGCAGATCGCGTATCGCGAGACGATCACAAAAAAGGCCGAGGGCGAGGGAAAATTTATCCGTCAATCCGGCGGCAAAGGTCAATACGGCCACGCCTGCATCACCGTCGAGCCGAATGAAAAAGGCAAGGGTGTCGAAGTCATTGACGAAATCGTCGGCGGCACGATCCCGAAGGAATATATTCCGGCGGTCATCAGCGGCATCGAAGAAGCGATCAAAGGCGGCGTCTATGCGGGCTATCAAGTCATTGACATCAAGGTTGAAGTCGTTGACGGCTCGTTCCACGAAGTTGACTCGAACGAACTCGCGTTCCGCATGGCCGGAATTTTCGCGCTCAAAGACGCCTTCAAAAAAGCCGGTCCGATTTTGCTTGAGCCGATCATGAAGGTCGAATGCACCACGCCTGACGAATATCAGGGCGATTTGCTCGGCGACATCAACCGTCGTCGCGGCGTCATCAACAGCATCGAAGCGAAGAATGGCCAGACCGTCCTCAACGCGCAGGTGCCGCTCGCGGAAATGTTCGGTTACGCGACGGCGATCCGTTCGCTTTCGAAAGGCCGCGCATCTTATTCCATGGAACCGCTGACGTTCTCGCAGGTTCCGAACAGCGTGCTGACCACGATCATGGACGCGGCTTCGAAGAAACCGGCGGCGAGGACTTAAACGCAGTTTTATACTGGTCGAAATTTCGTTTGAAAGTATTTAGGATTTTTGTCGGCGGATGATGCCCGCCAGCGCGCGGAGCGAATCGTTCACGGTTTCCGCATTGAAAAAAACCTTGGCCACGTCCGGCTCCAAAACCACCACGTTCGCGCCGCGATTATAGCGACGGAAATGTTTGCCGCGCACGCCGCGCGAAAAATCATATTCGGCCTGCATGTCCTTGTCGGCTGGTTTAGCTGATGGCTTTTTCATAACTCTTTCTTTCGCGCCGCCCCGCGTGCCGCGCGCTGATGATGCGGATATTATCGCCGCGTTCGGTGTGGATGACAACCAGCAATTTTCCCTGATGCGAACGTCCCAGAATGATGAAGCGCGTTTCCGTCTGCGAGTGCGCCGGGTCTGGGATCGTGATGGAAACGGGATCTCCAAAAACCGTCGCCGCTTCTTCAAAGCTGACGCCGTGCTTGGCCAGATTTGATCCGGCCTTGTGCGCGTCCCATTCAAAAGTCAGCATGACCGATGTTGAACTTGCCGAGGCCACCGCCGCAAACAAAAAAGCGGCCTTCGTTTCCAAAGGCGGTTTTGTGTCCCAAAATTATTTCAAAATGTTATTGCACAAAAGCGTCCAGTTGCTATATTCCGCGTCCGCTTTGACAGATTAAGCGGAAAAAATTTAACACAACCATAACTATAAAATTGTTCTTTCTATGGCTGCACAACGAATACGAATCCGACTGAAGGCCTATGACCATCGCGTCATAGACCAGTCCGCGCGCGAAATCGCCGACACCGTCAAACGCACCGGCGCCCGCGTCGCTGGCCCGATCCCGCTGCCGACCCGCATCGAGCGCTTCACCGTGCAACGCTCGCCGCACTCGGACAAAAAATCGCAGGAAACCTTCGAGCAACGCACCCACAAGCGGCTGATTGACATCCTCGACCCGACCGCCAAGACCGTGGACGAATTGAAGAAACTCAATCTGCCCGCCGGCGTGGACATCACCATCAAGATTTGAGTCCGATTCAACGATTCAACCATTTAACGATTCACGAATTTATGCCACTCGGACTTTTAGGAAAAAAACTCGGACACACGCGCGTCTATGACGCGACCGGCAACGTTGTTCCCGTGACGGTTGTGCTCGCCGGACCGAACCGCGTGCTGCAAGTGAAAACTCAAGCGGGCAAGGACGGCTACAATTCCGTCCAGCTCGGTTTTGACGACCAGAAGGAACAACGTCTGACAAAGGCGCTGCTCGGCCACATCAAAAAACAAAACGGCGCGGCGGTGAAACGCATCCGCGAATTCCGCGATTTTTCCAAGGACGTGAAGCCCGGCGACATCGTCGGCCCGACGCTTTTTGCGCCCGGCGATTTCATTGACGCGATTGGCGTCACCAAAGGCCGCGGCTTTGAAGGCGTTGTGAAGCGCCATCGTTTTGCCGGTGGCGATTCGACGCACGGCGCAAAAGGCTGGCATCGCCGCAGCGGCGCGATCGGTCAGCGACTTTTCCCCGGCACGGTCATGCGCGGAATGCGGATGCACGGCCACATGGGTCAGG
>Ga0181537_10002429_pt1 | contig 16353 bp, 20 predicted proteins | sample PEATcosm2014_Bin_39_FD_119765 | JGI IMG/M metagenome (GOLD analysis project Ga0181537, IMG submission 119765) | Peatland microbial communities from MTU Mesocosm Facility, Houghton, MI, USA - PEATcosm2014_Bin23_10_metaG | ecosystem: Environmental > Terrestrial > Soil > Wetlands > Peat | place... | reverse complement strand
TGATGTCGTTCTGCTGGACGGCGATGAGTGCCGCGCCGACGGCGGTGGTGATGCCGATGAAGGCGATGACCGACTGGGCCTGGGGCGAGGCGCCGATCAGGAAGAAGACGCGGGAGAGCATGTAGACGCCGGCGGCCACCATCGTCGCGGCGTGGATGAGGGCGCTGACGGGTGTCGGGCCTTCCATGGCGTCCGGCAACCATACATGCAGCGGGAATTGCGCGGACTTGCCGACGGCGCCGCAGAAAACCAGCAGCCCGGCGATCGTCGCCATCGTGCCGAGCGCGGCGGGATTGGCGACGAGCGTATTCTGTAGCGCCGTGAAATTGAGCGAACCGAGCAGTCCCCAAACCATCAGAATCCCGAGCAGGAAACCGAAATCGCCGAGGCGGTTGACGATGAACGCCTTTTTCGCCGCGTCACCGGCGCTGGGTTTTTCGAACCAGAACCCGATAAGCAGATAGCTGGAGACGCCGACCAGTTCCCAGAAAATGAACAGCTCGATGAAATTGTTCGCCAACACGATGCCGAGCATCGAGAACGTGAACAGGCTCATGAACGCGAAAAAGCGCGAAAAGCTGCGGTCGGCGTGCATGTAACCGAAGGAATAAATGTGAATTGCGCCGCCGACGCCGGTGACGATGAGCAACATCATCATGCTCAATGCATCGAGTTTCAGTCCGAAATCCACGTGCAGGCCGCCGATGGTCAGCCAGTCGGTGACGGATTCGCCGGGCGCCGGTTGCCAGCCATTGGCGTTGATGAAGACCAGCGAAAGGATAAAGCCGGTGACGATGGCGCCGATGGACAGCAGCGCGCTCACGGTACGGTAGCGCAACGTGAACAGGGTGATGCCACCCGCCGCAAACAGCGGCAGAAACAGAATCAGCCAGGGTAGAATTTCGTGTTTCATGAGCTGAGATGGAAACATCGAACGCTGAACATTGAACGCCGAACATCGAACCTTGCTGAATTGAAACGGTTCAGCGTTCGATGTTCGATATTCGATATTCGATGTTTTCTCATTGCTTTACAATTTCATGCTGGTCAGGTCTTCGACGTGCGCGGACTGGCGTTTGCGGTAGAGCGCGACGATGAGCGCCAGGCCGACCGCCACTTCCGCCGCTGCCACGGTGATGATGAAGAAGACCAGAATCTGGCCGTTCAGGTTGTTGTTGAACCGCGAAAACGAGACCAGCGCGAGGTTCGCCGCGTTGAGCATCAACTCCAGCGACATGTAAATCACCAGCAGATTGCGCCGCATGATGACACCCAGCAGCCCCAGCCCAAACAGCAGGAAGCTGACGGTCAAATAATGTTCCAAACCCACGTGCATGTTATTTCAAATCCTTTTTGCTCAACAAAATCACACCCACCATCGCCACCAGCAGCAGGATGGAGACGACTTCAAACGGTAAAACGTACTGGGTGAACAGGAGTTTGCCGAGCGCGTCGGTGCCGCCTTCGATTTGCGGCGCGGGCAGGTTGGCACCCGGCTGCGTCGCCCTCAGCGCCTTTAAGGAAATGGTCATGATAACGCCGACGGAAACCAACCCGGCGCCGGCGCCGAACAGTTTGATTTTGCGCCGCTGCTCCTCCTTCAAATCGAGCAGCATGATGACGAAGAGGAACAGGACGATGACCGCGCCGGCATAGACAATGATTTGCACCGCCGCGAGAAAGAACGCGTGCAACAACACGAACAACCCGGCCATCGAAATGATGGTCAGCACCAGAAACATCGCGCTGGTGACCGGGTTGCGGCTGAACGGATTGGCCACGACCAGCACGCCGCACAACAGCGTCAGCGCCGCAAACAGGTAAAATAAAATATCAGGCAAAATATCAGACGGTGCCATGGTTCCCTTGCGTCAAACTTTCACTGGAAAAGTTTCCTGCTCCTTCGCCTCTTCCAGTTTTTGTTTCCATTTCTGAATGCCGCCGTGGATGCCGCCGAGGGCCAGCAGCTTTTCCTTGTCGTAAATCATTTCCTCGCGGGACAGGCCGGTGAGCGAATAATCCTTTTGCAGGAAGATGGCCTCCTCCGGGCAGACTTCCTGGCACAGGCCGCAAAAGATGCAGCGCAGCATGTTGATCTCGAATTCCTGCGGCATTTTTTCCGCATTCGACCGGTCGGCGGATTGGCCGGCCGGGCCGGGCGGAATGATTTTGATGGCCTTGGGCGGGCAGACGAATTCGCAGAGCTGGCAGGAGACGCATTTGGTGTTGCCGTCCTGATCCTTCACCAGATACGGCGCGCCGCGATAATCCGGCGGCACGGCCCATTTCTGCTCGGGATATTCCATCGTGACGGTCTTGCCGCCGAACAACGAACGGAGGGCGTGCCGGATCGTGACTTTGAATCCGCCGACAATCGCCGGCAGATAAAGCTTTTCCCAAAACGTCAATGGTTTGCGATTAACAATCATTTCAAACTTTCAATTCACCGCAGAGGCGCGGAGACGCAGAGTTATCAAAAGCAAAATTCTCTCTGCACCTTTGCGTCTCTGCGGTTCAACTCATCATCCACAAAACGACCGCCGTCACCAAAATGTTCACCAGCGCCAGCGGCACGAACTTTCGCCAGCCCAAATCCATCAACTGGTCGTACCGGAAACGCGGGAACATCCAGCGCACCCAGATGAACAGCACCATGAACAACAGCATCTTTACGACAAACACCAGGATGTGCGCGATGCCCGCCACCAACGTCGTCGCCGGATGGCCCAGCCCCCAGAACGGCAGCGTCCAGCCGCCGAAAAACAGCGTCACCATGATGCCCGCCGACGCGATCATGTTGGAATATTCACCGAGAAAAAACAGCGCGAATTTCATCGAGCTGTATTCGGTGTGATAGCCGCCCACCAGCTCGGTTTCCGCCTCCGGCAAATCAAACGGCAGCCGGTTGGTTTCCGCAAACGCGGCGACCAGGAAAATGATGAACGAGAGCGGCGAATAAAGCACCAGCCAGCCGTGTTGCGCCTGCCAGCCGATGATCTGGTTCAGGTTCAAATTGCCCACGATGAGAAACACCGGGATCACCGACATGCCCATCGAGATTTCGTACGAAATCATCTGCGCGCTCGACCGGATGCCGCCCAGGAACGGATATTTCGAGTTGGCCGCATAGCCCGCCAGCACGATGCCGTACACGCCCAGGGACACGATGCCGAACGTGTACAGGATGCCCACGTTGAGGTTCGCGATGACCATTTGTTGATGGCCAAGTTGCGAGCCAAACGGAATCACCGCAATCACCAGCATCGAGGGGATCACCGCGATGGCCGGCGCCAGCCAGAAATACACCTTTCGCACGCCCGCCGGCGTAAAGTCTTCCTTGAGCATGAATTTCAAACCGTCAGCCAGCGGCTGAAAGAGGCCGAGCCGGATCATAAACGGTCCGAGGCCGGGAATGGCTTTGACAAACGGCGGCGCGGCGCGGTTCGGCCCAACGCGGTCCTGGATCCACGCCGAAATTTTGCGTTCGGCCAGGACGGCATAAGCCACCATGCCCTGCACCACGCCGATGACGATGGCGATTTTGACCACGCTGAAGATGATGAAGTTCCAGTCCATTTTAGATGGGCACCGTTACGCCGGTGTCGCCCAGGCCTGCCCATGTCAAACCGTTGAACGCGGGTACGTCCTTCGCCATTTCGTTGAACAAACCTTCGATGGTCACGAATCCGTCCTGGCCGGTGACGTTGTAAACCAGATCGTGCAAAAATTCCCATTCCGGCCGGGCGTCGCCGGGCGCCTCGACCGCCTTCATGAATTTCTGAACGCGGCCCTTGATGTTCGTGAACGTGCCGCGCTTCTCGACGTGCGCGCAACCGGGTAAAAGATAATGCGCCAGCTTCGTCGTTTCGTTCGGCAGAATGCCGCTGACAATGACCGTGTCCAGTTTGCCGAGCAGTTCGGCGTCAATGCCGTTCGTGGTCGCGTCCTCGCCGAAAACCATCAGGGTTTTGATTTTCCCGGCGCGGATAAATTCGGCAATCGGCCGCAGTTTGATACCCACGTTGGCCTGGCAGATGCCAATCAGCCGGGCGCCGGTCCGGTTGGGGGTCCGGTCCACATTCAACAACAGCTTGTCGCCTTCGCCAAAACGTCCGACGGAATCGGTCATCGCGCCGAATTTGTCCGCCAGTTTTTTGAGCAGCCAGAGTTCCTCGTTCGTCTGGCGGGCCGAGGCGATGATGGCCACCGAACCGTGCGGCGCCTTTTTTAATTTGTCCGCGATTTCGTTGAGCGCCGCCGTCCAGGTCGTTTTCTGGCCGCGCACCAGAACGTCCTTCAAGCGGTCTTCGCGGCCGATCCATTTGTAGTTCAAACGGCCGTAATCGCACATCCAACACGCGTTGACAGCGTCGTTCTCGCGCGGTGTGTAGCGGTAAACCTTTTCCTCGCGCGAACCGACGATGACGTTGCAGCCGGTCGCACAACTGGTGCAAATGCTCCTGGTTTCCTTGAGGAACCATACGCGCATTTGAAACCGGAAATCCTTCGACGTGAGCGCGCCAACGGGACAGATGTCCACGGTGTTCAGCGTGTAATTGTTGTCAAACACCTTGCCGGGATAGGCGGTGAGCGTGTTGTAACTGCCGCGATTGACGATGCCGAGCGCGTCGTCGCCCGCAATGTCCTTGGAGAACCGGATGCAGCGCGTGCACAGGATGCAACGTTCGTCGTCGAGCACGATGCGCGGGCCGAGATCCACCGCCTTGGGCTTGTGGACCTTCGGTTCCACAAAGCGGCTCGCACTCTGGCCGTAGTCCACCGAGTATTCCTGCAGTTTGCATTCGCCGGCCTGGTCGCAAATCGGGCAGTCGAGCGGATGATTGATGAGGAGGAATTCCAGCACGCCCTCGCGCAACTGCTTCACGCCGGGTGTGTTGGTGTAAATTTCCATGCCGGGTGAAATGGGCGTGGCGCAGGCGATGGCCGGACGCGGTGATTTCGCGATCTTCGGCGTGCCGTCGGGATTCATCACCGGTTTGCGATCCGGGCCCAGCGCGGGCGTGCCAAATTCGACCAGGCACATGCGACAGTTGCCGGCGACCGGCAGTTTCGGGTGATAGCAATAATGCGGCACCTCCGTCTTCGCCAGTTCGCACGCTTGAATCATCGTCGTGGGCGTGAGCTTGCCGGACCAGTCCGCCGTGAGCTTGGGCACCTCGAGTTCGCGCCCATCCACCTTCACCTTGATCTTCTCGATCGCGGGCGGCGCGGGCTTTGTTTCAGTTGTGGCGGTGGTTGACATGGCAATCAGTGGTGCGCGGCGGCCAGCTTCGTTTCTTCCACCGGCACGGCGGTTTCCTTCGCGCGCCGCGCTTCGTCGGCCGCGCCTTTGGCGACAAATTCGTCCTTGAACTTCGCCACAAAACTTTGCACCGGCCACGAGCAGGCTTCGCCAAACGCGCAAATCGTGCGGCCGCCGGGAATGTTGTCGGCGATTTTAACCAGATAATCAGCATCACTGGCGCGGCCTTCGCCATGCGTGAGGCGATGCAGCGCCTTGCTCATCCACAACGAGCCTTCGCGGCAGGGCGTGCATTGGCCGCAACTTTCGTGCGCGTAAAATTCGGCGACATTCGCCAGCGCCTCGACGATGTCCACGCTGTCATCCATGACGATGATCGCGCTGGAACCGCTCATCGAACCGGCGGCAATGAGCGAATCGAAATCGTAAGGCAAATCCAACATGTCCACTTCCCGCTCAACCAACTGGCCGTCTGCGCCCTTTTTCTTCAGCTTGAACTTTTCGCCCGCCTTGAAAACCTTCGCGGACGAACCGCCAGGAATCACCGCCTTGAGCCTGCGTGGTGGCCTGCCCGGCTCGGGCTCCCGAAGGCCGCCGCCAAAGGCCGGATGATTGATGAGTTCGCCGATGGTGACCTTGCCGACTTCAATCTCGTAATAGCCGGGCCGTTTGACATGGCCGCTAAGACTGACGATGCGCGTGCCGGTGTTGTTGGGTGTGCCGAGCTTGGCGAATTCCGCCGCGCCCATCGCGACGATGTGCTTCACGTTGCACAGCGTCTCGACGTTATTGACGATGGTCGGGCACATGTAAAGACCGAGGATCGCCGGAAAATAGGGCGGCTTGATGCGCGGATACGGACGCTTGCCTTCGAGCGACTCGATGAGGCCGGTTTCCTCGCCACAGATGTAGGCGCCGGCGCCGCGATGGACGTACATTTCCAGGTCGTAACCGCTGCCCAGGATGTTTTTGCCGAGGAAATTTTTAGCGCGGGCTTCGGCTAATGCCTGATTTAAGAGCTTCGCGCCTTCGGGCATTTCGCCGCGGATATAGATGTAGGCCAGATGCACGTCGTTGGCGAAACACGCGATGATCATGCCCTCAATCAACTGGTGCGGGTCCTTGTGCATGATCTGGCGGTCCTTGAACGTGCCCGGCTCGGATTCGTCGGCGTTGCAAATCAGGTAAATCGGCTTGCCGCTCTTGCGGTCCACGAAACTCCATTTGAGCCCGCACGAAAAACCCGCACCGCCACGGCCGCGCAGGCCGGAAATCTTCACGTCATCGCGGATTTGCTCCTGGGGCGACAGGGTTTTGCCGTCGGGCAGGGTTTTGGGCGGCAGGGCGAGCGCCTTTTTGAGCGGTTCATAGCCGCCGTGGCGCAAATAGCATTCGAGGTCGGGCGTGTACCCCGGCTCGTCGGCGTATTTCAAAATCAATTTGTATTCCTGCGGCATCAGCTTGACTCTTATATCAAAAACTTTAGTTTTCTAACACGCCGGCCTGCCCGATGGTGTAACGGTAGCACAGCAGACTCTGAATCTGTTTGTCATGGTTCAAATCCATGTCGGGCAGCCAACTGCCATTTACAATTCCAGATTTGCGCTTTAGGATTGGCATCGGGTTCCGTTCATTTGCAATTCGCCACGATTTCATCCGCCTTCTTATGGCTCACGCCCTCGTAAAAGGCGTCGTTGCACATCATCACCGGCGCGGTGCCGCAACTGGCGAGGCATTCGACGAATTCGACCGTGAACTTTCCGTCCTTCGTCGTTTGTGGGCCGTGCGCATGCGCATCCAAGCCCAGCTTCCCGCAGAAATGTTTATGTAATTCATACGCGCCGCCCAGCGCGCAACTCAACGTCCGGCACACCTTGATTTGATATTTGCCCATCGGCTTCGGCCGGAACATCGGATAAAACGTCACCAGCTCGTAAACATTGATGGGTTGCAACTCGAGTTTCTTTGCCGTCCATTCGACCGCTTCCTGCGAAATCCAACCGAATTGCTCCTGAATCGCGTGCAGCACCATGAGCGACGCGCTGCGTTTTTCGGGATAATGCGTGACCAGTTCCGCCACTTCCGCCTCCAGCGCCGCGGGCACGGTGAAGCCGGCCTGTGACTGGAGCGGATTGGGAATGGGTTCGGTATGCGTGGCGTTCATCGGTCACATTCCCCCATGACGAAGTCGAGCGACCCCAGAATCGCCACCGTGTCGCTGATCAGGCCGCCGACGAAGATTTTGGGGATGATGCTCAGGTTCACAAAGCTGGGCGAACGGATTTTCATCCGGTAAGGCGTGCCGCCACCGCGGCTGTTGATGTAAAAGCCGAGTTCGCCCTTTGGGTTCTCATGGCCGAAGTAAACTTCGCCGGGCGGGCAGTTCATGCCCTGCGTCACCAGGATGAATTGATGGATCAATTCCTCCATCTTCGTCATCACCTTTTGCTTCGGTGGCAGAACGACCTTGCCGTCCGGCACGTTCACCGGTTCCTTCGTTTTATTGTCCGCGCCACCGGGAATCTTTTTGATGCACTGCAGCAGGATGCGGACGCTCTGGCGCATTTCCTCCATGCGCACGAGGTAACGGTCGTAGCAATCACCGACCGAGCCGGTGGGAATGTCGAATTCCAGGTCCGGGTAGCACAGATACGGCTGTTTTTTGCGCAAATCCCACTCGACGCCGCTGCCCCGCAGGTTCGGGCCGCTGAGACCGTAATTGATGGCGTCTTCCTTCGAAATCACGGCGAGGTTGCGGACGCGATCCATCCAGATGCGATTGCGCGTAAGCAGGGTTTCGAGTTCGTCGAGCGCGGGAATGAATTCGTCGCAGAATTGCTGGCATTGGCCCAGCCAGGTCGGCGGCAGGTCGCGCATCACGCCGCCGATGCGGGTGTAACTCGTGGTGAAGCGCGCGCCGCTGATGGCCTCGGCCAGATTGTAAATTTTTTCGCGCTCGGTGAACGAAAGCAGGAAAACCGTCACCGCACCCATGTCCATCGCAAAGGCGCCGAGACCGAGCAAATGCGCGGAAATACGCGCCAGCTCCGCGCACATCACGCGGATATACTGGCAGCGCGGCGGCAATTCCTTGTCGATGCCGAGCAGTTTTTCCACCGCCAGCGCGTAGGCGACGTTGTTTGCCAGGGGCGCCAGATAATCCAGCCGGTCCGTGTACGGGATGAACTGGGTGTAGGTCATGTTCTCGGCGATTTTCTCGTCGCCGCGATGCAAATAACCCACGTCCGGATCGGCCTTGGTGATGATTTCGCCGTCCAGCTCGAGCACGATGCGCAATACGCCATGCGTGGCCGGATGCGACGGCCCCATGTTCAGAACCATCTTCTCACCGACGGAATCCTGAAGTTCTTCCGCCGCCTGCGCTGCCCGCGCGGCGGAATCGCGAATCTCAATGTCTTGAACCGAGGCCATGAAAATTTATCCTTCCGGGGTTCGCACCCGCGGTTCACGCTGGATGGCGTCCTTGCCGCCGGCCACCGTCACAAATGGTCCACCTTCCAGCGGTGCGGGTTTGGCAAAGGCAACGCCGGGCAGGTCAGTGGGCTTGCCGGCCAGTGGAAAGTCCTTTCGCAGAGGGAAATACGGATAACCTTCCCACATCAAAATCCGGCGCAAATCCGGGTGTCCACTGAACCGGATGCCCATCATGTCGTAAATTTCACGCTCATGCCAGTTGGCGGTTTTCCAAATCGTCATCACGGTGGGCAGTTCGGATTTTTCCTCGCTGACTTCAGTTTTTAGTCGCAATTCATTGCCCTGCGTGAGGCTTCGCAAATGATAAACCACCGTCCAGCGCGGGTCTTCGCCATAATTGTCCACGCTGCTCACGTCCACCAGATAGTCAAAACCCAGTTCCGTTTTGGCGAATTCACAGACTTCGGCGATGCGTCCAGCGTCGCTGAGGTTGAGGGTGATTTCGCCGCGAAATTCCGCCGGCTCGGAGATGACCGGGCCGAATTTGGTTTTTAATTTTTGGACGAATTCGAGGGGAGGCACGGCAATTGGAAATTATGATTTGAACGCGGCAAGCGCCGTGAGTTCGGTCAATACGGGTTGCTGGCCGATCTTGTCCTGTAATTTCATCAGCGCGTCGAGCACCGCCTCAGGCCGGGGCGGGCACCCGGAGACATAAACGTCCACCGGGATGATATTGTCCACGCCCTGCAACACGGCGTAGCTGCGATACATGCCGCCGGTCGAGGCGCAGGCGCCCATGGCGATGACCCATCGCGGTTCGGGCATCTGGTCATAGATGCGCTTGACGCACATGGCCATTTTATAAGTGACCGTGCCGGCCACAATCATGCAATCGGCCTGCCGGGGCGAAAAACGCATCACTTCGGAGCCAAAGCGTGAAATATCGAACCGGCTGGCGCCGACCGCCATCAATTCAATGGCGCAACAGGCGAGACCCATCGGCATCGGCCAGATGGAATTTTTGCGAAACCAGTTGAGCGCCGCGTCCACCCGGGTGACAATGACGTCGCCTTCGATTTTGGAATCGTAACCGATCTCGGTGTTGGTGCGCATAAACCTTATTTGCTGAAAAACTAGCAAAATCAACGTAATCGGTGCCCGCAATCCGGGCAAGCAAATTTGTGATTTTTTTCACAAAGACCCAAAAGTTCACCTGAATTTAACGAACCGGGTTGGCGCCAGCGTGCTACAACTTGCGCTTGTGACCGGTTGCCAATTGCATAGAATTAAGAAACGCAATATACGAATGTGGCGCGTATGATGAAAACTTTTGCCGAATTGAATTTCCCGGGACGGCTCATTGCCGTCGAAGGCCTCGACGGCTCGGGCAAGTCCACGCAGATTTACCTGCTCAAACGCTGGCTGGAAGCCGAGGGTATCAAGGTTTATTTCAGCGAATGGAATTCCTCCGAGCTGGTGAAATCCGCCACGAGCAAGGGCAAAAAGCGCGAACTGCTCACGCCCACGACCTTCAGCCTCATTCACGCCACGGATTTTGCCGACCGCTACGAACGTCACCTGCTGCCCTTGTTGCGCGCGGGTTATGTCGTGCTCTGCGACCGCTACATTTTCACCGCCTTCGCTCGCGACGTGGTGCGCGGCTGTCCGCCGGAATGGGTGCGCGGCATTTACAATTTTGCCGCCCTGCCGGACATCGTGTTCTTTTTCAAGGCGGATCTGGAGGTGTCGCTCAATCGCATTCTGGAAGGCCGCCCGAAGCTGAAGTTTTTCGAGGCGGGCATGGATTTGCGGCTGTCGGCCGATCCCTACGAAAGCTTTCGCATCTTCCAGGGCCGCATTTTGGAGCAGTACCTGGGCATGGCCGGTGAATTCAAATTCATGGTGATTGACGCCAACCAGCACGTGGAGAAACAGCAGACGTTCGTGCGCAAGGTCGTGGGTGAGCGGATCAATCTGGCGCGGTTCCGCCGCCGCCGCCCGCTGCCGCTGCCCCCGCCCCTGCCGCCGGACAACAAGGTTAAAGAATCCGAGGAGGACCTGGCCGCCGCATGAAAAGGACCGTTATCCATCCTGAAGGCGTAAAAAAACACCGCCGTTACTACGGGCACGGCATTCCCCGCGTCCCGCTCGAGGATTTGTCGGGCCGGTTGATTGCGGTCGAAGGCGCGGACGGTTCGGGCCGTTCCACGCAGATTGCGCGGCTGGTGGACTGGCTCGAGACCAGCGGCCACGCGACGGTGCAGGTGGGTTTGAAACATTCCACGCTGGTCAGCTCCGAACTGGCCAAGGCGCAGGAAGGAAACATTTTGAGCCGGACGACGCTGAGTTTGTTTTACGCGACCGACTTTGCCGACCAGTTGGAGAACATGATTTTGCCCGCGCTCAAGGCCGGTTTCATCGTGCTGGCGGATCGTTACATTTACACCCTCATGGCGCGCGACATGGTGCGCGGCATGGACGAGGCGTGGCTGAAAAATTTGTACGGCATCGCGCTCGAACCCGACGCGGTGTTCTATCTGTCCGTCGAACCCCAGGAACTGGTGCAGCGCAATCTCGCCAAAAACGCGGCGCTGGATTATTGGGAAAGCGGCATGGATCTCGGTTTTTCGCGCGACATGTTCGACAGCTTCCTGAAGTACCAGACGGCGATGCAGGTGGCGTTCCGTCAATTACGCAAGAATTACGGCTTTACCGTCGTGGACGGCAACCGGCCGGTCAGCGCCATCACCAAGGAACTGCGCAAAAAAATCCGCGCGCTGCTGGTGGAAAAATCCGTCTAAGGACCGTGGGTTCCGTCCGGCGGAGGCGGGATATTATTGGTGGCGGGCGGTGAACCCGGCGGGTGCTGATCGTGCGGTGGGCGGTGCGGCGGAGATTGTTTGATCAACGCTGCAAACTGTTTTTGCTGTTCCGGCGTCAATTCCTCCCGGATGCGTTGCTGGACCAGTTCCATTTCCTGGTGCATTCTCGGGGCGACGTTCGTCCAGATTTCACGATTCTGTTCCTGGCCTTCAGCAATGATTTTGGAAATGGCCGCGTGTTGTTCCGGCGTCAGCTTGAGCTTTTCGTCGAGATGCTCCAGAAAATCCTTCCGCCACATTTCCGGCGTGCGGGGGTGGGGCAAGTCCCCCGGCTGTGCCTGCGACGGATCAGCCGCCGGCGCTCGCGGGTTTGCCTTCCAGAACGCGAAGCGGCCGTTTTCCTGGTGTCCCTGGTCAACGTAATTGACCAGCAAACCGCCGGTCAAAACCCCCGTGCCGAATATCACCATGACCGCCGGAATGATTTTCCACGAATTCATTGGGCGGGCGCGCTTTGGTCCACCGCGGCCAGCAGCGTGCTTTCGAAACTCTGCGAGAGGTCCACGGCGTTTGCGCTGGTGGCCGGGCTGAACAGGGCCCAGGCGCCGATCATCAGCGCAATGGCCGTGCACGAAACCGCCGCCCGCCAGAGTCCGCGCACCCACAGGACCGGGTTGCCCTCCGTGGAACGCGCCGCCAGCAACGCCATCACGCGTTTTTCAAAGGCGTACGGCACGCCGTCGCCGGGCGGGTTCGCGCGGGCGGCGGCGATCAATTTTCTTTGCAATTCAACCGGGTTCATAGACACCTGATTCATCAGACGCCTGCTTGCAGGATGGGGTTACAGATACTTGTCTTTGGGTAATTGGGCCAGAATTTTCCGCATTTCGGCGCGGGCCCGGAAGGCGCGCACTTTCACCAGCGGCACCGACCAGCCGGTCAGTGCCGCAATCTCCTTGACCGAGCGATCTTCAATTTCCAGTAACGTGATAATCAGCCGCGCCGGGGGTGAAAGCCGTTCCAGGACGCGGGCGATCAGCAATCGCGCCGCCTCGGCGTTTTCCGAGACGGTCTCCGGCTGCGTTACGAAACGCTCCAGCCAGTCGCCCTCCGGTTCGGTCAAATCCGAAAAAACCGACTCGCGATTGCGTTGATGGCCGCGCAGAAAGTCGTAGCACGTCCGCACGGTCAGCCGCATCAGCCAGTGTTCGAACGGCGCCTCGCCGCGGAAACCTTTGAGCTTGTCAAAGGCCTTGAGCCAGACTTCCTGGGCGATGTCTTCCACTTCACTGTCACGCCGGGCGTAACGGCGCGCGGTGGCAAACACGCGCGGGGAATACTTTTGGACGAGCGGTTCGAAGCTCGCGGCGTCTCCGGCCAGCACGGCGGCGATCAATTCCGCTTCGGTTCGTTCCATCGAACGCGCAGTCTGCCAGAGGAACTTTGGCGGCTAAAGCCAAAAGCCGCGAGCGGGGTTCAAGGCCTCGTGATGTGGAGCGCGGCTTCCAGATCGTTGGAGAACTGCTTGATGGAGGCAATGATTCTGGGGGGTTGTTCAATCAGGTTCGCCATCATCCGCTCGGCCGTTTCGGGCCGGCGGCGGAGCAATTCGGCGCTCGCCAGAATCAGGGAGGCGTAATTATTGACGTCATGGCGCAAGTCGGCGAGTTTCCGATTCAACTCGCCAATCTGCTCGACGCCCAGGATGACCGGTTCAGTTGGCAATGACATTGGCAAAATAATCGCGCATGGACGGTTGAAAGCAAGGGCTTTCACGTCGGCAGACAACCACGCTGGAAAAAATGGAGCGAGCGAAGGGATTCGAACCCTCGACATTCACCTTGGCAAGGTGACGCTCTACCAGACTGAGCTACGCTCGCTTCCGAAAGCGGAGGAGCAGGTTAGAAGAACCAACCGAAATGGCAAGCCTGATTTCAGGCCGGCTTGGGTGCGTTGGCCAGGGTCGCGCGGACCACCTTGATCAAATCGTCGTGGTTGAGCGGCTTGTGGAAGAAGGCCACCGCCCCGCTCGCCATGGCACGGTCCTTGTTTTTTACGTCCTCGCCGCCGGTGATGATGATGATGGGGATTTTTCGCGATTCATCCACCCGATGCAGCCATTCCATGATGCGAAAACCGTCCCACGGCACGCCGGCAACGTCGGGCGGAAAAGTGATGTCGAGCAGAATTAAATCCGGCTTCTCCATGCGCACGACAGACATGGCTTCCGCGCCGTCCTGGGCCGTCGCCACGTGATAACCCGCCCCCTTCAACTTGAGGCAGATCGTTTTAACAATCACCTCGTTGTCGTCCACCACCAAAATTTTCGGCGGGGCACCCGCTGGTGTGCCGCCCGACGGTGTAGGGGCATTGACACTCATACGTGACCTTTGCGTTTCTTCCGTTTTTTCAGCCAGGAACGGCAATTTAAATTTCACACCCGTGTTGCTAGCAGGGTCTGTACCAAAAATGGCCATAAACGCAAAGCACAATTTATGGGCTTTGACTTCGGCGCGGGCCCCTCTGCTAGACTGTGGCCGTGAGCAATGTCTTCTACGCCCCGGGCGAACAGCGCGCCTCGAAGGTCGGTGACCTCTTTGCGGCCATTGCCCGGCGCTACGATTTGCTGAACGACCTGCAGAGCTTCGGCCTTCACCGGCGCTGGAAGCATCGCGTCGTGGAACTGGCCGCCGTCCGGCCCGGTCAACGCGCGCTCGACGTCTGCTGCGGCACGGGCGACATCGCGCTGGCCCTGGCCCGGGCTGGCACGGAAGTGACCGGCCTTGACTTCAGCCAGGCCATGCTTGAAATCGCGGAAACGCGCCGTCTAAAAAAGCCGCAATCCGCAGTGGCCAATCCGAAATTCATGCAGGGTGACGCGCAGCAACTTCCCTTTCCCGACAACTCGTTTGACGCGGTCACCATCGGTTATGGATTACGCAACCTGTCCAGTTGCGAGACGGGCCTGCGGGAAATGCTCCGGGTTGCCCGACCCGGCGGGCGGCTGGTGGTGCTGGATTTCGGCAAGCCGCCGAATGGTCTATGGCGTGCGATTTATTTCACGCACCTGAAAATCTCCGTGCCGCTCATGGGCTGGCTGTTCAGTGGCAATGCCGACGCCTATGCCTATATCCTCGAATCCTTGAAACATTATCCGGCGCAGCAGGGGGTCGCGGCGAAAATGCGGGAACTGAACCTGTCGAACGTGCGCGTCATCAATCTGCTCGGCGGCGCCATGGCCATCAATTACGGGGAAAAGCCAAATTGATTGATGTCGCGCGCTGGTCGCCGAAGCGGCCTGCCGCGGCGAACCCCGCAAAGTGGGAGAAGACGGGAGCGAAGGCGGAAAGGGCGCGAAGAAAAGTTGCAGCCTGTCCTCGTGTTAGGCCGCTCAATGTCGAAGGAAAACCTCCGAATCAACATTAAAACCGGCGACCTCCCATCTGCCACCATGCTGAATGAGTGAAACCTTAATATCTGCCGGGCCTGCATCAAAGTCTGCTTTGCATGTATAAACCGCTGTCACGGATTTCCCGTTCTGGATTGTCATGGAGATATAGCTCTGCCCCTTGGAACCCTCATAAACTCGTAGCTTTCCGAGCTTGCGAAACAAGGTGTAGAGCTTGTCTAGCTCTTGCTTATCGGTGGCCTGCATAAATTCCGAGCTGGCTCTGCTCAATAACTCAGATTCGTCCCAATTTGAAACAATGCGCGGCACCACGCTATCTACGTAAGCCTTGCTCTCCTTATCAAGAGCCGAGCCTTTGACGGCGGTGACTCCAATCATCGTCGCGACAAGAACAATGATAATCAGGAATATCATCCCGAGAATAATGAGTATCGTTCTCATAGTATCTGCGGCCTAACAAACAATCGGCGGCTGGGTGTTCAGCCCATCCTCTTTCATAAATTGCACCATATTTTCCAAAAATAGTTTGTCCACAGAATTTACATGCTGTTCTCTGTCTTCGCGGCGGGCAGAAGATCACCGCTGGGCGGGACAGGCTGCCCGCCCTACCTCTTCGCTGGCAAAATCCGTCAACCTTTCCCACCCAGCCGGATGGTCATTCCCTCGCGGGCGGCGTCCACTTTCAATTTTGCCCGTTGCGCGGACACGAGCTGCCGCGCGTGTTTAAGGAACGCGTCCACCTGTTTGTCACTGCGTTCCGGGTCGTGATGAAACAGGCAAAGGCGTTTCACCTTTGCCGCCAGCGCTACGGTGACCGAATCATCTACGCAACCATGACCCCAGCCTGCGTGCCGCTTGTATTCCAAAGCGTCATATTGCGAATCGAGAATCAACACGTCCGCCCCGTTGAGAAATTGAATCATTTCCCGGTCCTCGCCGCCCGGCTGCGGTTCGCTGTCGGGAAAATAAGCCACCGACCCGCGCGGGGTGAACAGCCGGTATCCGACGCAGGTGCCGGGGTGATGCGCGCGTTGCGCCCGCACCCGCACGGAACCGATCTTGAAATCATACTTTTTGAGTTCCTCGATTTCGATGTTGCTGGGCAGCTTGTCGAACGGCACGGGGAAGTAGGTGCTTTCCATCTGGCCGGTGAGCACGCTGACCAGACCCTTGCGTGCGCCTTCGCAACCCAGGATGCGCAGCCGGCAGCGCGAGTCATAAATCGGCCCGAAAAACGGCAGGCCTTGAATATGATCCCAGTGTGTGTGGGTGAGGAGCAACGTGAGATTGAGCGGCTGGTTTTTGAATTCCGCCAGCAAGGACTGACCCAGCGCCCGCAATCCCGTCCCGGCGTCGAGGATGATGATATGACCGTTGTCGCGGACTTCCACGCAGGAGGTGTTGCCGCCAAAGCGCACCGT
>Ga0181537_10002428_pt1 | contig 16354 bp, 15 predicted proteins | sample PEATcosm2014_Bin_39_FD_119765 | JGI IMG/M metagenome (GOLD analysis project Ga0181537, IMG submission 119765) | Peatland microbial communities from MTU Mesocosm Facility, Houghton, MI, USA - PEATcosm2014_Bin23_10_metaG | ecosystem: Environmental > Terrestrial > Soil > Wetlands > Peat | place... | reverse complement strand
CGGGCCACCCTCTAATGAATGCAACTCTGGGGCAGCAAGGGACGTAAATTATGCCGATGGAAAAGCGCTCGCGACTGCACTTGCCGAGCCCGCCTGCGCGGCCCGGGGAAGCTCCCGATTTCAGTTACGTGCAACTTTCGCCCGCCGGCGCCGTTGCGCGTCCCGACGTCAACGCCCGCGCCCGCGACATCGTATCGCTGTCCCTCGATCTGGTGAGGGTACTCGACGATGCCGGAAAGGCGGTGGGACCCTGGCATCCCCATCTCGACCCGGCGGAATTGCAAGTGGGGCTCCGCCACATGTTGCTGACGCGGATCTTCGATGATCGCATGCAACGCACTCAGCGCGCCGGAAAGATCTCGTTCTACATCCGCTCGATGGGTGAAGAGGCGGTATCGGTGGCGCAATGCATGGCGCTGCGCCCGGGCGACATGTTGTTCCCTTCATACCGGAACCAGGGCTTGCAGATCGCGCGCGGCATCGCGTTGGTCGATCTCATGTGTCAGCTTTTATCCAACACGCGGGACATGTGCAAAGGCCGCCAGCTGCCGGTGATGTATCACTCCAAGCCAGGAAACATTTTTTCCATTTCCGGCAATTTGGCGACTCAGTTTCCCCAGGCAGTCGGTTGGGCAATGGCGGCGGCGATCAAGGGCGAAGATCATCTGGCCGCGAGCTGGATCGGGGAGGGCAGCAGCGCGGAGGCGGATTTCCACCATGCGTTGTTGTTCGCGTCCGTTTACCAGGCGCCGGTGATTCTCAACGTGGTGAACAATCAGTGGGCGATCTCCACCTTCCAGGGTTACGCCGGCGGCGAGCAGCGCTCCTTTGCGGCGCGCGGTCCGGGCTACGGCATCGCCGGTGTCCGGGTCGACGGCAACGACTTTCTCGCGGTTTACGCGGTGACGCAGTGGGCGGCCGAGAGGGCGCGCACCGGCGCCGGACCCACATTGATCGAATTGGTGACGTATCGAGCCGCGGCACATTCCACCAGTGACGATCCGGCCCGCTACCGGGCCAAGAACGACCACGAACATTGGCCGCTGGGCGATCCCATCGTGCGCCTCAAGCAGCATTTGATCGGTCTCGGCGAGTGGTCGGAGGAGCGTCACCAGACGCTGACCGCCGAACTCGAAGCGCTGGTCGCCTCGAGTTGGAAGGAAGCCACCTCCTTCGGCACCATGAGTGAGGGCCCGCGGCTCGACGCCGATTTGATGTTCGAGGACGTATTCAAAGAGATGCCCGAACATTTGCACAAGCAACGAGCCCTGATGCGCGCCGAGCGCAGCCGCTCCGGGAGTTAAGCGGCCATGGCCAACATGAATATGATTCAGGCCTTGAATTCTGCAATGGACATCATGCTCAAGCAGGATCCCTCGGTGGTGCTGATGGGCGAGGACATCGGCTATTTCGGCGGCGTGTTTCGCGCCACCGAAGGCTTGCAACGCAAGTACGGCGAGCATCGCGTCATCGATACGCCCATCGCCGAGGGCGGCATCGTCGCCACCGCGATTGGGATGAGCGTCAATGGCATGCGACCGGTGGCCGAGATTCAATTCGCGGATTACATCTATCCGGGGTTCGACCAAATCGCCAGCGAACTCGCGCGCATCCGCTTTCGCAGCGCAGGTGAGTTCTTTGCGCCGGTCACGATTCGCACCCCGTGCGGCGGCGGCATTCGCGGCGGCCAAACGCATTCGCAAAGCCCGGAAGGCATTTTCACCCATGTCAGCGGCATCAAGGTGGTGATGCCGTCGAACCCCTACGATGCCAAGGGGCTCTTGATCACCTCGATCGAGGATGATGATCCGGTGATCTTTTTCGAGCCCAAACGACTGTACAACGGTCCCTTCGATGGCGACCCGGGCAAACCGGCGGTTCCCTGGAGTTCGCATCCAAAGGGTCAGGTGGACGAAGGCTATTACAAGGTTCCGCTCGGCAAGGCCGACATCGTGCGTCCGGGTGCACAGGTAAGCATCATTACCTATGGCACGATGGTGTTCGTTACGGCGGCGGCCGCGGCGGCCATGAACCTCGATGCCGAGATCATCGATCTTCGATCGCTGGTGCCGCTCGACGTCGAAACCATCTGCAACTCGGTACGCAAGACCGGGCGCTGCGTCGTGGCGCATGAGGCCACCCGTTTTTCGGGCTTTGGCGCGGAAATACTGTCCGTCATTCAAGAAGAATGTTTCTGGGACCTCGAGGCGCCCATCCAGCGGGTCACCGGCTGGGACACTCCCTACCCGCATGCGTTCGAATGGGAGTATTTTCCGGGCCAGGCACGCGTCGCGATGGCACTCAAGGCCGTGATGGAACCCGTTTGATCGGTGGAGCGCCGACTGTACGTTCATACAGCCCAATGAAGGCCGGCATCTCTCGCGGAGAAGTCAGATGAGTCATTACGTATTCAAGATGCCGGACCTGGGAGAGGGCACGGTCGATGCGGAAATCGTCGCCTGGCATACCAAGCCGGGGGATGCGATCGTCGAAGACCAACTCATCGTCGAGGTAATGACCGACAAGGCGGCGGTGGAAGTGCCCGCGCCCGTGAGCGGCCGGGTGGTTTCGATCACGGGTGCGCCGGGCGACAAAGTGGCGGTGGGCTCGCCGCTCATCGTGTTCGATACCGGCGCAGAGGCGACGGTGGATGGCGCGCCGCCGCCCGCGCCTGTTTCGGCTGGCCCTGCGGCGCCCCCCGTCGTTGCACCGTCGATGGCTCCGCCGGCCGGAATTGCTGCACCGCCTGCGAACGCTCCTTCGGGCAGAGTGATGACTTCGCCGGCAAATCGTCGGCGCGCGCGCGAGGCGGGCATCGATCTGTCCACCGTCGTCGGGTCCGGTCCCGGCGGCCGTATCCTGCGCGATGATTTGGGCGCCCTCGCTCCCGCGGCGCTCGACGCGGGTTCGACGGGCGGTCCGCAGACCTCGGAAATCAAAGTGATCGGGCTGCGCCGTCTGATCGCAGAACGGATGAGCGAGGCGAAGCGCAACATCCCGCACTTCGCGTACGTCGAGGAAGTCGACGTCACCGAGTTGGAATCGCTGCGCAATCATCTGAATGCGTCGCGCCCGACCGGTGCCGGGAGCCTGAGCTACCTGCCGCTGGTCGTGATGGCGCTCACCCGCGTGCTCGAGTCGTTCCCGCAATGCAATGTGCTGTACGACGCCGCGCGCGGGGTGCTGGTGCGCCACCGGGCCGTGCACGTCGGCATTGCTACTCAGACGCCGGACGGCCTCAAGGTTCCGGTCGTGCGCAATGCCGATTCCCGGGCACTGTGGGAACTCGCCGCGGAGATCCGGCGGCTTGCCGAGCGCGCGCGGACAGCCAAGTCGACGCGCGAAGAGTTGACCGGCTCGACGATCACGGTCACGAGTCTCGGCAAACTGGGCGGCATTGCCTCAACGCCCATCATCAACGCACCGGAAGTGGCGATCATCGGACTCAACAAGGCTGTCGAGCGCCCGGTCGTCCTCAACGGCAGCGTGGTGGTGCGCCGAATCATGAATTTGTCTTCCTCGTTCGATCATCGCTTCGTGGACGGTTATGATGCTGCAGCGATGATTCAAGCCCTCAAAGAGTTGCTCGAACATCCGGCGACGATTTTTATTCCCAAGGTGAAATCCAAATGACTGCGCAACCCCAACGACCCGCGTTCGGCACGTTGTTGACTTCACATATGGTGGTGGCCACGTATCAAGGAGGACGCTGGAGCCCGAGCGAAATCAAGCCGGTTGCACCCATCGAACTGTCCCCCGCCGCCCACGTGCTGCATTACGCAAGCACCTGTTTCGAAGGCTTCAAGGCTTTCCGCCGCGCCGATGGCTCCGTGCACATCTTCCGCATGGATCGGCATATTCAGCGCATGCGCCAGAGCGCCCGGCAATTGGTGCTGCCGGAACCGGACGCGATCCAACTCGCCGACATGGTGCGCGCCGTGATCAACCGTTGCCGGGACGCGGTCCCGGAGGCTCCCGGTGCCCTGTACCTGCGGCCGATTCTGTTCGGTACGACCGCGAATATCGGTGCCGCCGCGACACCGGCCACCGAAGCGTCGCTGGTGGTGCTCGCAAGTCCGGTTTGGGATTATTTCGCAGGCGGCATGAAGCCGCTGCGGATTCTGGTCGATGATGAAAATACGCGCTCGGCGGCTCAGATGGGCATGGTCAAGACCGGCGGCAACTACGCTGCCGCGCTCGGTCCCACCTTGAGCGCGCGGGCCAAATATCAGGTCGATCAGGTGTTGTTCTGTCCGGGGGGCCAAGTGCAGGAAACGGGGGCCGCGAACTTTATCTTGATCCGCGACCGCGAACTGTTGACGCGCAGCCTCGATTCGACTTTTCTGCACGGCGTCACACGCGATTCACTGCTGACGATTGCGCGCGACCTGGGCTACAAAGTGAGCGAGCGGCCGTTCGACGTCAAGGAAATGCTGGAATGGGTGAAAACCGGCGAGGCTGCGCTGTCCGGCACCGCGGCGGTGTTGGCGGGTGTGGGCACGCTCATTTATCGCGGCGAGTACCCGGTGGCGGGCGGCAACGTCGGACCGTTGACACGCGCTTTGCGCGCCCAACTGATAGCGGTGCAGCAAGGAGAAGCAGCCGATCGGCACGGCTGGCTGGAACGGGTCGAGGAGGTCTAGTACTCCTCGCGATCCTCATCCTCGTCGTCCAAGTCGTCATCGTCGTCTTCATCGTCCTCGTCTTCGTCCCAGTCTTCGTCCTCTTCTTCGTCATCCTCGGCGTCTTTCTCGGCTTTCGAGCCGGACCAGCCTTCGGGCTCCTCGGTGAGTTCCAGGTCGAGTTCCGCCCAGCCGTCGACATCAAATTCTTCGATATCGCCGTCGAGATGTTGAATCTCAACGATTTCTTTGTCCTCATCGACCTTGAGCACCTGGAAGGTTTCCTCGTTTTCCAAGTCCTCATACCATTGCCCGACGGTCGGTTCGTACTCTCTGCCCACGATTCACCTACTTTGAGGAACTGCTCTGATTCGGCAGGCGAATATTAGGGGAGGCCGCTTGCCCAAGTAAATGGCAATATTGTGTTCATGACAGTCGCAGACCGCAAACTCGTGGCGCGTCGCTTGGCCGAAGCCAAACGCGCGGTCGTGAAGGTCGGCTCGACCTTGCTGGTCGACGCTGAAAAGGGCCGGTTGAATCGCACGTGGCTCGAGAGCTTCGCGCAAGACGTCGCCGTCATGCGCAAACGCGGGCAAGACGTCATTTTGGTGTCCTCGGGCGCCATCGCGTTGGGCAGGCGCCACCTGGGATTGAGCGCCGGCAAGCTGCGGCTCGAAGAGAGCCAGGCAGCGGCCGCTGTGGGTCAAATTCGCCTGGCGCATGCCTACAAGGAGTTGTTGGAAGGGCACGAGATCACCGTCGCGCAAGTACTCTTGACCTTGGGCGACACCGAACAACGCCGCCGCTATCTGAATGCGCGTGGCACGCTCAACACCCTGCTCTTGCTCGGCGCAGTGCCCGTGATCAATGAAAACGACACGGTTGCCACGGCCGAGATCCGTTATGGCGATAACGACCGTCTAGCGGCACGCGTGGCGCAAATGTCGGGCGCCGACTGCCTGGTCTTGCTGTCCGACATCGACGGTTTGTACACGGCCGACCCGGCGGTCGATCCGGACGCGGAGTTCATCGGCCGTGTACTCGAGATCACGCCGGCAATCGAGGCGATGGCCGGCGGCGCGGGCAGCGACATGGGTTCGGGAGGCATGCACACCAAGATCGCTGCCGCCAAAATTGCGGTGGCCGCCGGGTGTCACTTATGCATCGCCAAAGGAGCGGTCCAACATCCCTTGCAGCGCATTGAAGAGGGTGCGCGTCGTACTTGGTTCGTCCCTTCATCCACGCCCATGGCGACCCGCAAACAGTGGATCGCCGGCACACTGCGACCGAATGGCGCGATCGTGGTCGACGAAGGCGCGGTGCGCGCGCTCATGGGGGGCAAAAGTCTGCTGCCGGCGGGGGTGACCCGCGCCGTGGGACGATTCGATCGCGGCGACACGGTGAGCATCCTGGGGCCCGACGGCTCGGAGGTCGCGCGCGGCATTTGCGCGTACTCCGACGGCGATGCCGCGCGCATCATCGGCCGAAAATCGGCCGAGATCGAGCAGGTCCTGGGTTTTCGCGGCCGCGATGAAATCGTGCACCGCGACGATCTGGTGTTGTTACGCGCTCACGTGGTCGGCACCCTATGAAACAGGTTCCCGTGGCTGATCTGATGCGCGGCATCGGAGAGGCGGCGAGGGCCGCCGCACTCACTCTGGCGCAGACGTCCACCGAGCAGAAGAATCGCGCGCTGCACGCGGCCGCGGCGGCGCTGCAGGCTCAAAGCGAGCGAATCTTGGCCGCGAACGAAGCCGATATGCGCGCCGCAGCAACCCGAGGCACCCCGGGCGCACTGCTCGACCGCCTGCGGCTCGATGAACGGCGCGTCGCTGCCATGGCGCGCGGTCTTGCGGATATCGCGCATCTCGACGATCCCGTCGGCAAGCGCCTGGCGCAGTGGACCCGGCCGAACGGCATGCGGATTGAACGCGTCGCGGTGCCCTTGGGTGTGATCGGAATCATTTACGAGAGCCGCCCGAACGTCACCGCGGATGCGGGTGGGCTGTGCCTCAAATCCGGCAACGCGGCGATCCTGCGCGGCGGCTCGGAGAGTACACGGTCGAACGCTGCGATTCACGCCTGCCTGACGGCGGGGCTCGATGCGGCGGGATTGCCGCAAACCTGTATTCAGTGGGTGCCGACGGTCGATCGCGCCGCGGTCGGCCACATGTTGGCCGACATGAGGGACAGCATCGATGTGGTCGTGCCGCGGGGCGGCAAGAGTTTGATTGCGCGGGTGCGGCAAGAGGCGCGCGTGCCTGTGATCGGGCATCTCGAGGGGGTTTGCCACGTGTACGTCGATCGCGGCGCCAATCTCGAGATGGCGAAACTGATCGTGGTGAACGCCAAGATGCGGCGCACCGGGATCTGCGGTGCGGCGGAGACCCTGTTGGTGGATCGCGCGTGCGCGGCTACGCACCTGGCGCCCATCCTTGGAGCCTTGCTCGACGCGGGCTGCGAAGTGCGCGGGGATGAGATGAGCATGCGCGCCGATCCGCGGGTGACAGCGGCCACGGAACAGGATTGGTACACCGAGTATCTCGACGCGATCATTGCCGTGCGCGTGGTCGATGATGCAGCCGCTGCGATGGCGCACATTCGCCGTTACGGCTCGCAGCACACCGAATGCATCGTGACCGATGACGCCGCGGCGGCCGAGCGGTTCCTGTGCACGGTCGACAGCGCCATCGTGCTGCACAATGCGTCCACGCAATTTGCCGACGGCGCGGAATTCGGCATGGGCGCGGAAATCGGCATCAGCACCGACAAATTTCACGCGCGCGGTCCCGTCGGCGTCGAGCAACTGACCAGCTACAAGTATGTGGTCCGCGGCAGCGGACAGATTCGCGGGTAGCCGCAAGCGCAACGCGCCGGCGCTACAGCATTTCCTCCCATGAGCGGCTCAAGCGTATCGCACAGGTGATGATTCCGACCATGCTGTAGGTCTGGGGAAAATTACCCCACTGTTCACCGCTCACGGGATCGATGTCCTCGGACAGCAAGCCCGCACTGTTGCGCCTCAACAGCAATTTTTGAAATATCGTGCGTGCTTCGTCGACCCGGCCGACCGCCGCCAGTGCATTCACGTACCAGAACGAGCACATCGTGAACGTATTGGCAGGGACGCCGAAGTCATCCGCGTGCAGATAGCGAAACACCAAATCGCCGCGCACCAGTTCGCGCTCGATCGCTTGCAGCGTGGAAATGAAGCGTGCGTCGGTTGCTTCAATGAATCCCAGATCGGGCAGAAGCAGCGAGGTGGCATCGAGGTCCTCGCCGCCAAAACCGCTGGTGAAGGACTGCTTGCGTTCGCTCCAGGCGCGCGCCAGGATTTCCTCCCGCATCGAGTCGGCGGTGGTGCGCCAGAATGCGGCGCGATCTGCGATTTGCAGCTGGCTCGCGATGCGTGCCAGACGGTCGCAGGCCGCCCAGCACATGACCGCCGAAAATGTGTGCACGTGCTCACTACCGCGGAACTCCCACGGGCCCGCGTCCGGCACCTTGAACATCTGCAGCGCGCGCTCGCCCAGCACTTCGGCGCGCGCGAAAACCGCCGCGTTGCCGGGATTGGTCAAGCGCTGATCGAAAAACGATTGCCGCGCGGCCAGCACCACCGCACCGTAGACGTCGTGCTGAACTTGTTCGTAAGCGAGGTTGCCGACGCGCACCGGCCCCATGCCGCGATAGCCTTCGAGGGTGGTGACGATGCTCTCGTCGATACGGGCCTCGCCGGTGATGCTGTACAGCGGCTGCAGGTCTCCGCCGGGGTTGCGCGCCACGATGTTGTCGAGATAGCGCAAATAGCCTTCCATGGTGTTGGTGGCGCCGAGATGATTGAGCGCCAGAATCACGAAGAAGCTGTCGCGCAGCCAACAAAAGCGGTAGTCCCAATTGCGCACACTGTGGGCCATTTCCGGTATCGAGGTGGTGAGAGCGGCCATCACCGCGCCGGTGTCTTCGAAGGTGCACAATTTCAAGGTGATCGCGGAGCGGATCACCGCTTCCTGCCAATCGAAGGGCACCGCCAGGCCGCGGATCCATTCGTGCCAGTAGTTGCGCGTCTCATCGAGCCAGGATATCGCCAAGGTCAGCGGCGTCTCCTCGATGGTTTCATCCGGCGCCAGAATGAACGCGAGCGGCGTGCCGAGCACGAAGGCGCTCTCGTCGAGCAGAGGCGAGAGCGAACTGTTGGTCGTGACGCGGTAGTTGAGCCCTCCGGACAGGAAGCGTATGTGATGGCTGCCGGCGACCCGCTGCGGCACGTCGGCGCCATTGTCGCAGCGGGGCCGCAGGCGCACCGTGACGATGGGCCGGCCGCGAATGGGCTCGATCAGCCGCACGAAGACCATGGGGCGGAAATTACGGCCGCGCGAGCGAAAACGCGGGCAGAAATCCGTGATCTTCAGTGAATTGCCATGGGCATCGCTCAACGTGGTTTCGACGATCGCCGTGTTGCGCAGATAACTGCGCTTGGCCTCGGTCATGTCGCGCAAATCGACGGCGAATACGCCGCTCGACGATGCGCCGCCCTCGCGCGACAGCAGGGCGCAAAATACCGGATCGGCGTCCGGCTTCGGCAGACAGCCCCAGACGATGCGGCCCTGATCGTCGATCAGCGCGGCGACCTGGCAGTTGCCGATGACGGCGAGATCCAGACTGGCGGCGGTCATTCGTGGCGGGAGTCGTGCAGCGCGGCGATGTCCTGCAGCCAGCTGCGCACCGCCGCAGCACTGTCCAGGCGATACTGGCCTTGCACCCGTTCACCCACCGCGACCGAAATGCCGCCCTGATCCTCGACGGCCGTCAGGCCCTCCTGGTCGGTGAGATCGTCGCCCACGAACACCGGCTTCCTGCCTGAAAACGGCGGCTCCTGCATGAACGCCTTGATGGCGGCCGCTTTTGTGAAGCCGCTGGGTTTGATTTCGAGCATCATATTGCCGCCTTGAATGTGGTAGTTGCTGCCGAGTGGTGTCGCGAGTCCGCGCACCGCGTCGCGAACCGTCGCTTCGGTCTGCGGCGCCATGCGAAAGTGCACCGCGAGGGTGCGACCCTTGTCCTCGAGCAATGTGCCGGGGTTCGCCGTCACCAACGCTTTGAGCTCGGCGCGCGCCCGGTCGAGTTGCGCATCGACGAAGCTCGCACCGTGCATCACCCCGGATGCTTTGCGCCGCTCAACGCCGTGCAACCCTGCGGCAGGCAGCTTGAGCGGCGCAAACAGCGCATCGAGATATTCGATGCTGCGGCCGCTCACCAGCGCCACCGCTCCGCCCAGGCGTTCGGCCACCTCGCCCAACAGCGCCTTGAGTCCCGCGTCCGCACACGTGTCGAGCGGTGAGTCGGTAAATTCAATCAGAGTTCCATCCACGTCCAAGAACAAACACCATTCAAGCGAGGGCGACGGTGGTGTTTGGATCATACGACAAAGCTTACCGGATGCGCGTCCACGATGGCGCGAGGCTATGCAGCTAAATGTAAGTCTTACACGAAAATCATAACGGAAAAATTGACACCGAAACACCGAAATTGGGTATTTTGCACGGATGTTTCGCTCGGTCATGTTGCGTTTCGTCCTGCCGGTGGCATTCGCCTCATGCGTGGTGGCGTATTTTGGACTGCCCTATATCGAGCGGCTGCTGGCCGAGTGGTTTCGCTCGGACATTGAATTGCGCGCGCAACTCGTGATGCACTCGATGGAGGAGCCGATCACCGATCTCGTGGAAAAGGGCAATGAGGCGCGGCTGCGCAGCTACCTTGCGAAAATAACCGCCGACGAGCGGTTGCTCGCAATCCTGGTGTGCCGTCCCAACGGCTCGACCATATTCAAGTCCGAGCGCACGCCGGCGAGCATCTCATGCGACCTCACCGACACCTTGAGTCCCGCCGCCTCGCGTATCATGCAGCTGCCGTCCGGCTCTGTACAGGTCTCGCGATTCGATTTCGACACGGCCGAGCCGACGCCGTTTCGGGTATTGATGCTGCACGATCTGTCCTTCGTCGACCGCCGCCAAAGAACCGCGCGGGATTTTCTGCTGGTATTCGTCGGCATATCGGTATTGCTGCTGGCGCTGCTGATCGTCCTGGTGGCGTGGCTGCAATTACGACGCTTCGCCCAGGTGTTGATCGGCGATATCCGCGGCAAGAGGTTTCTGGACGATGCCAGATCGCCGCGCGCGTCGTTGCCGATTTTGAAACAAGTGCGCAAGGTACTGGCGGAGGCGGAGGAAACGCAGCGGCTGGAGATCGATTTTCACGAGAATTGGACGCCGCAGGCGCTGCGGCAGGTGGTTCGCGATCACCTGCATTCGGCGCAGGTCATCATCGTGTCGAATCGTGAACCCTACATTCACAACTTCGACGCCAACCGCCACCCCGTCATGCAAGTCCCGGCGAGCGGCATGGTGACGGCGCTCGAGCCCATCATGCGCGCATGTTCGGGGGTGTGGGTGGCGCACGGCGCCGGCACCGCCGACCGGGAGACCGTGGACCGGTACGATCAGATCCGGGTGCCGCCCGATGATCCGTCTTACACGCTGCGCCGCGTGTGGCTCACCGAAGAACAGGAGCAAGGGTATTACTACGGATTTTCCAATGAAGGGCTGTGGCCGTTGTGCCATCTGGCCTACGTCCGGCCGGCCTTCCGCGCCAGCGACTGGCACGCCTACGAGGAGGTCAACTCGAAGTTCGCCGACGTGGTGGCGGCCGAATCGAGCACCGACAGCCCGGTCGTGCTGATCCAGGACTTTCATTTCGCGCTGCTGCCGCAACTCATCCGCAAGAAAATCCCCAAGGCAACGATTGCCCTGTTCTGGCACATCCCATGGCCCAATGCCGAGACCTTTGGGGTGTGCCCGTGGAAGCGCGAAATGCTGATGAACATGCTGTCCGCGGACATCCTGGGATTTCACACCCGCTATCACTGCCAGAATTTCCTGGGCTCCGTCGACCGCTTCGTCGAATGCCAGATCGATCACGAGCACATGACCGTGACTTTGCAAGGGCATGTTTGCCGCGTCGCCCCGTATCCGATCTCGATCGAGTGGCCGCCGCGCTGGCTCAAGGGCCTGCCCGATGTCGCATCCTGCCGGACGGCGGTGCGCGAGCGGCATCGCATCGGCGCCGATGTCGTGATCGGCTTGGGCGTCGAGCGCTGGGACTTCACCAAGGGAATAATCGAGCGCTTTCATGCGCTCGAAACACTGCTGGACAGGAATCCGCGGCACCGGGGCAAGATCTGCCTGCTGCAGGTGGCAGCGCCGTCGCGCAGCCAGTTGGCGGCGTATCAGGCCCTGCAGCAGCACACCTACGGCGAAGTGGAACGAATCAACGGCAAATTCACCGAAGGCGACTGGCGCCCGATCGTGCTGATCGACGAACATCAGGACCCGCTGCGCATCTTCGAGCTGTACCGGGCCGCGGACTTCTGCCTGGTCAACAGTCTGCACGACGGCATGAACCTCGTAGCCAAGGAGTTTGTCGCCGCGCGCGACGACGAGGACGGCGTGCTGATCTTGAGCACATTTGCGGGTGCATCGCGGGAACTGGCCGAAGCCGTGTTGATCAATCCTTTCGACGTCACGGAAACAGCCGAAGCGATGCAAATAGCGATGCGCATGGGCCGCGACGAACGCCGCAACCGCATGAGCCTGATGCGCCGCACCGTCAAAGAGAACAATGTGTACCGCTGGGCGGGGCGGATGTTGATGGATGCGGCGAGAATTCGCCAGCGGCAAAGCCTGCCGTCGGCGACGCGCCGCTACGGCACCACGGATCGCTGACCGACCGCGCCGGCAAACGCGCACAGCCGCCCGGCCGCCGCCTCCAGAGTGGCGTCGCGTTTGGCGATGCAGAGGCGCAGCAGGGTCATCGCCGGCGGCGCCGCGTAGAACGGCGACAGCGGGATGGTGGCGATCTTCGCCTCGCGAATCAGCCGATCGGCGAACTTCGTGTCCGCCTCGCGGCTGAGCGCGCCATAGTCGACCAATTGAAAATACGTGCCGGCGGCAGTTATCGGTTTGAAACCCGATCCCTGCAGAAGCCTCACCAGCAGATCGCGCTTGGCCTGAAAGAAAGCCGACAGCCCCGCCCACGCGTCGGGATAGGTCTCAAGATAGCGCGCAATGGCGTATTGCAGCGGTGAGACGATGCTGAAACTGTTGAATTGATGCACTTTGCGCAACTCGCGGGTCAATGCCGGCGGCGCCACGCAATAGCCGATCCGCCACCCGGTCGCGTGCAAGGTCTTGCCGAAAGAGAATACGGCGAAACTGCGCTCGCGAAGTTCAGCATGCGCCAGGACCGACGCATGGCGCCGGCCGTCATACAGCACGTGTTCGTAGACTTCGTCGGCGAGAACCGTGATGGGACGATCGCGGATCACCGCGGCGAGCATGTCCAAATCATCGCGCTCCGCGACGGTGCAACTCGGGTTCTGCGGGCTGTTGATGATGATCAGCCGCGTGCGATCGCTCAAGGATCACCGCACCTCGTCCCAGTCGTAACGAAACGCCGGCGGCGTGAGTGCGATGCGGATGCAACGTCCGCCCGCCAGGCGCACCGCAGGTTCGTAGGCATCGTAAGCCGGGTCGAAGATGATGGCTTCATCGCCGGGGCCGACCACCGACTGGATCGCGTCGTACAGCGCCTCGGTGCCGCCGCAAGTGACTGTGATCTCGGAATGCGGATCGAACCTCAATGCATGGTTCGTGTGGAGCTTCGTGGATATCTGCTCGCGCAGCGCAATCACGCCTTCCATCGGCGCATACTGATTGTGCCCTTCGCCGACGACGGCCGTGAGCGCGGCGGCCAGGCGCGGATCGATGGGGTAATCCGGAAAACCCTGGCCGATGTTGAGCGCTCCTTCCTCGAGCGCACGACGCGACATGACGGTGAAAATGGTGGTGCCGACGTCCGGCAGTTTGCTGTCGAAGAGCAAGATCAGTTCTCCAGAGACCGAAGACCACCGGCGAGCGACCGCACCGCGAGCCCACGTTGCCGTAATTCGCGGGCCGCCGCCAGGCTGCGCTTGCCGGAAGCGCATACCAATAGAAACTCACCCACCGCGACATGCCGGTGCGGATCCGCGAGCAGCAAAGACATGGGGATGTGCCGCGCGGCGCTTGGGTGCGTCGCGAATTCTTCCGCGCTGCGGATGTCGATCACCTCGAGACCACGTGTTCGAGCGTCCGCCAGCGAGTCGAGCGCGATCTCGATACCAGGCTCCTCGGATGCGATCCTGCGAATATGCGCGCAGTCCGGGGCCAGGCATTCCGGGCGGCGGGGCGCCTTGAGCTTCAACATCGAGAAGTTGGTGAAATCCAGCAGCAGCAACTCGCCCGCGAGTTGGCCCGGCAAACCCAACAGGACCTTGAGCGCCAGCAAGGACTGCAGTGTACCGAAGGTGCCGGGCACCGGCCCCAACACCCCCGCCTCCGCGCAGTTCCCCACCACGCCGTCGGCGATCGCATCGGGCCACAGGCAGCGCAGGCACGCGTGGCGCATTTCCGGCTTGTAAACCTGCAGCTGACCCTCGTATTGGTAGACGCTCGCAAAGACCGCCGGACGCCGGGCGATGACTGCTGCGTCGTTGATCAGGTACTTGGTGCGAAAATTGTCGGTGCAATCGATCACGATGTCGTAGGCGCGGATCAGCTCGAGGGCGCTGTTGGCGTCGAGACGCGTCGCGTGCAACTCAACCTGCACGCTCGGGTTGATTCGTTGGACGGCCGCGCGCGCGAGTTCGACCTTGGAAGCGCCGACATCCGCCAAGGAAAAGATCGGCTGACGGTGCAAATTGCTGGCCTCGAGGGCGTCGGCGTCGACGATTCCCAAAAATCCAACGCCGGCTCCGGCCAGGTATTGCAACACCGGGCTGCCCAGGCCGCCCGCGCCGACGACGAGAACGCGGGCGCGCGCCAGTGCAGCTTGGCCCGATGCGCCGATTTCCTTGAGTAATGTTTGCCGTGAATAGTCGGGCTGCATGCCGGCCTACTCAGGGTTGGCGAATGCGACAGGCTCGTGAGCGTGGCCCGGCGCTGCCGCGCACCGCTCGCAATTCACCCAGCCCGAATCGCCGCTGCGATAGTGCTCTTTCTTCCAAATCGGCACGCGATGTTTTACTTCGTCGATGATATAGCGGCAGGCGTCGAAGGCTTCGCCGCGGTGCGTCGAGCTGACTCCCACCCACACCGCCATATCGCTCAAGGACAGAGTGCCGACGCGATGAATGCACAGCGCATGCCTCACGGGAAAGCGCCGCAATGCCTCGGCGAGGATGCGCCCGCCTTCCTTCACGGCGAGTTCTTGGAATGCCTCGTATTCCAATCGAGACACCTCCCGGCCTTCGTTGTGGTCCCTGACCCAGCCTTCAAAGGCCACATAGCCTCCTGCGCCCAAATCCAGCAGTTCGCTCCTCGCCTGGGCGGTATCGATCGGCGTTTGGCTCAATCGAAACTGCATCAGCCACCCGCCACAGGAGGGATGAATACCACGGCATCGCCACCGGCGAGCCGCCGCGACCAATCGCTGAATTCACTATTGACAGCCACCTTCAGTTGTTCGCGCGCAAGCGTGAAACCGTAGCGTGCGGATAGTTCGTCGTACAAAGCGCTCGGCGTCGCCGCCGAGGTCTCGAGCGTCTCCTCCGATCGACCCGCCTGCTCACGCATCAAGGCGTAGTAGTGAATGCTCAATTGCATGGGTGCTCCAGAGGTGTCGAATGTGGATGATGCGTGTGCATACTCCTCGGGCGTGTTGACATTGTCGAGTGCGCGCCTGTCCGAAGGTTCGAGCAGACGCGCAGCATGACGCATGAGGAATTTTCGAGGACATTGACCGCCGCCATCCTGATAAGACATCAGCGCAGCCGCCGCTCGCGGCTCCCAAATCGCGCACAGCGGTTCCGGCAAGCCATCGTGGGCGCTGCGAAATGCCGTGGCCAACGCGGCGGCGTCGCGCTCGCGCAGCAGCTGCGACAACGCGGTATCCGACAGAAACGGCAGGTCGCATGCCACCACCAGCCACGCAACATCTGGGTGGGCGGCGAGGGCGGAACGGATGCCGACGACAGGCCCCTCGCCGGGAAATGAATCCACGATCATGGGACGCTGCGCTCGAGTCGGATCGGCGGTCTGGCTGCCGCGAACAGACACAAAAACCGGCGAGACGTGGCCGCTAGCCAGATCGAAGGCCCGATCCAGCTGATTCTTGCCGCCATATCGCAGGGCGGCTTTGTCCCGGTGCATGCGCGAACTCGAGCCACCGGCCAGAATCAGGCCAAAGACCGGTGGATCGGCCGCGGGACTCATGGCGTCGCCTTCAGTGCGTAACTGCTTCTGCCGCCGTCCTTCGCCAGCAGCCGCACGCTCTCGATGACGATGTCGTGGGACAAAGCCTTGCACATGTCGTAGATGGTGAGCGCCGCAATGCTGGCGCCGGTGAGTGCTTCCATTTCAACGCCCGTCTTATGGCGAACGCTGACGGTGCAGCGAATCACCGCGGTGTCCTTCTCGAGTTCGATGGTGATGCGGCAATTCTCCAGACCGAGCGGGTGACAAAAGGGTATCAACTCATGGGTGCGCTTTGCACCCATGACGCCGGCAACGATCGCCGTATCGAAGACCGGGCCTTTGGGTGAACGCAAGCCGCTATCGCGCAGCGCCGTGGCGACCGCCGCCGGGAATCGCACATGCGCTTCGGCGGTCGCCGTTCTCTTGGTGGCTTTCTTGTCGCTG
>Ga0181537_10002427_pt1 | contig 16356 bp, 17 predicted proteins | sample PEATcosm2014_Bin_39_FD_119765 | JGI IMG/M metagenome (GOLD analysis project Ga0181537, IMG submission 119765) | Peatland microbial communities from MTU Mesocosm Facility, Houghton, MI, USA - PEATcosm2014_Bin23_10_metaG | ecosystem: Environmental > Terrestrial > Soil > Wetlands > Peat | place... | reverse complement strand
GTCCAGGATCGGCTGCTTCGCGAACGCTTTGTTCCAGATCGGCGACTTACGCGGAGGCCATCCGACGAGCGAAGCCATGATCTCGTGCTTACCCCCGGCGTTTTTCAGCAAATCGACCGCGCGCTGCAGACCCGTGAATCCGTCGTCGGAGCCGTCGAAAATGACCGTAACTTTCATGGCGGGTCCTTTCGTCGCCACGGACGCGATCCTCGTCGCCGGGCGGCAGGTTTCAGCTACCACTTTGAGCCTATCCGTCCCCATGGATAAGCTGAGCTTCGCCAAAGACATTCGCCCCATGTTCACCGATATCGACGTCGCCCACATGAAGAACGCCGGTATGGATCTTTCAGATCGGGACAGCGTGACGAAGAGCGCGGACGCGATCTACAAGACCGTGAGCGAAGGAACGATGCCGCCGCCAAACACCGGTGAGCGTTGGACTTCCGAGATGTGCGCCACATTCAAAGAGTGGCAGAATCAAGGCTGCCCGCCCTGACGCGTGCACTTATCCTCGCCGTACTCACGGCGCTGCTCGGAACGCCGACTGTAGCTCGAGCCGCCGGAGGCGCACCGGCGCACAGCGACGTGTACGATTGGGCGGCTGCGTGGAATAGCCACGATATCAATACAGTGCTGCAGCTCTTTTCAAAAGACGTATCGATCGACCAGCCTGAAAACAGCCACCCACTTACATATTCGGGCGCGCGCGGTTTCTTCACGATGATTTTCCGCGCGTATCCGGATTTTCACGTGAGCGTGCGTCAGGCGTTCGTCGATGGCCAAACGGCCGTGTCGGTCGAACAGGTCACGGGAACGTGGCTCGGGCCGTTCATCGATCCCCGAACCGGAAAACGAACGCCGCCGAACGGGAAGCATTTCGACCATCCGGGCGTCATGATCTTGACGTACGACTCGCACCACAAGATTCGGCATGTGTCGATTTATTGGGATCAGCTAACGGTGGACAGACAGCTCGACATCAAACCGTAAGGTAGCGTTCATATACGAGCCGGTTGATTGAGCAACGCAAGAATAAATGCGAGCATTCACGGCGGCCTGCGATATGACGGAGCCGCGACCTCGTGTTGCTGGCGGGCGCGCTCGAGCGGCGCACGCACTTGCCCCCAATGCGCGGGCAGCTGACGCCGCGTCATCAGCGAGCCGTCGTAGAGATAGACGCGACCTTGCCGCGTCACGACGTTAACGAGCGGTCCGCCGCCGCCGACGCGTGCGTTGGCTTCGCCGTTGCGATCGTTGTATTCCGAAGGCGGACGATCGAAGTTCTGATAGATCTGACCGGGCTGACCTTTGACGGCAATGTTCGCGCCGCCGTTGACGCCGAGCGCGACGTGACCGCTGACCGTTTCGAAACGCGCGAGGCCCGGTTGAAACGAACCGTTGTTGTAGACGATCGAACCACGATCGCTGGTCGCTTCGATTTGTTTGACGTCGCAGCGTTGAAAGATCATGTTGTTCAGCGCCGTACGCGTACGCAAGCGATCGAACTGCGAATCAACGACGAAAATCTGCCCACGCAGATTTTGCACGAAGGCGTCACCGCTGACGTTGTGCAGCACGAGGGGTCCGGCTCGTTGCTGCGCGATCAGCTGACCGCGATAATTCTCGATGCGCGTCGCGCCGGTGCCGTTGATCGAGAGCACCGCGGTGTCTGCGGGAACGTAGACTGTCGACTGATACGGCGGAACTTGAATGCGCAGCGTATCGTGTGCTCCCTGCGGAATTTGCACCGGAAACTCTTCGGGTCCGAGCGTAATGGGTTGCCCGTCGGGAGCGGGAACCGAGACGGCGGGTATGGGGACCGAGTACGGCGTGCTCGGTGCGAAGCCCGGCGCGCTGCGGCCGGGACGACGCTGCACGATCGGGGGCTCACCGCCCGCGTCGACGCTGATTTGCGGACGATCCCAGGTCTGGATCGTGATCGGCTGGCTGTGCTGGATGAGGACGATGGGCTGATTCGAGGCATCGATCAGCGACGGATCCGCGCTTGCTGCGCGGCCCGCTCCTAAAAGACACAAGGCGAACAAGGCTGCAGCCGCAGCCTGCCGCGCTACGAATCTCGGACCCACGCACCGAGCGTACACCCCAAGGTTAAGGACGGTCATTGGGATTCGTTTAGCGTTCGCGGGGAAGCCGGAGCGTGAAAATCGAGCCGCCTTCCGGACGCCTGGCTGCCTGCACGCTACCCGCGTGGACTCGGGCGATGCTCCGGACGATCGCAAGACCCAGCCCCGTCCCCTCGACTGCCCGCGTCCGCGACTTGTCGGTCCGGTAAAATCGGTCGAAGACCCGGTCGAGCGCTTCGTCGTCGATTCCCGGCCCGGAATCGAGCACTTCGCTGATGACTTCCCCGTCGTACGCGTGCAGGCGCACGTCGACGCTGCCCTGATCGGTGAACTTGATCGCGTTGTCGATCAGATTCCCGAGCAACTGGCGCAGCAGCGATTCCGACCCGTAGACGATCGCGCTCTCCGAGCTGGGCGTAAACGTTAGGTCGAGTCCTTTGCCTTCGGCCTTTTGACGCGCGAAATCGGTTGCGTCGCGTGCGACCGCGTTTAAATCGAGCGGTTCCTTGGGGATCTGTTCGCCCGAATCGGCCTTCGCGAGCAGCAGCATGCAGTTCACCATCCCGGCGAGCCCCGCGCTCTCGTCGATGATCGCGCTCAAGCTTTCGGCGCGGATGCGGTCGTCGCGATCGGCCCAGCGCTGCAGCATCTGTGCGTTTGCGTTGATCACCGTCAGCGGCGTTTTCAGCTCGTGCGATGCATCCGAGATGAATTGCCGCTCGCGCGCGAACGCCGCTTGCAAGCGATCGAGCATACGATCGAACGCCGCCGCCAGCCGTCCAAGCTCATCCTTGCGTCCGCTCCAGCCAATGCGGCGTCCGAGCTGCTCGGAGCCGATCTCTTCCATTGCGTCGGTGAGCCGCTTGACCGGATCGAGCACGAGCGTCGCGATCGCAATCGAAGCCAGAATCACGAGGAAGAACGCAGCGACCGTCACGATCGCGAGAATGTTGCGCGCGCCGGAAAGAGCTTGATGAACCGCGTCGAGCCGCTCCCCAATGTGCGCGACGGCAATGACGTGATTGTTCTCGACCAGCGCTTCGTCGTGGATCAGCAGATCGCCGGAGATATACGTTTTCGTCCGATTCCGGGCGCTTAGCGCTTTGTCGGGTGCGAAGATGAACGAGCCGGTATTGCTGCTCTTGCCGATCGGTTGACCTTGCGGGTTGTCGATTTGCACGAGTGTCGTCGCGGAGGACCATGACTCCAAATTGCTCTGCGTCGCGACGAACGCAGCGATGGCTTGGTCGGAGCCGGTAGCGACGAGTCCGAAGGGCTCGATCGTGCGACGAATCTGCGTCGCGACGAGCTGCGTACGCAGGTCCGCCTGATTGAGCAGAATGGTGCGGAAGGCGATGCTGATTGCGACGGCCGCAACCGCGAGCGCGACGACGAACAGCGCGGCGTATGCCAGCGCGATTCGCCACTTGAGCGAATTCACGCCGGGTGCGGGCTAGACTTTGAGCGCGTACCCCACTCCGCGCACGGTCTGGATCAGCTTAGGCTCGTAGCCCTCATCGATCTTTCCGCGCAGATAGCGGATGTAGACGTCGATCAAATTCGAGTCGCCGAGAAAATCGCTTCCCCACACACCGTTGAAAAGCTCGTCGCGCGTGTGCACCTTGTTGCGGTGCAGCAACAGATATTCGAGCAGCGCGTATTCCTTGGCGGTCAGCTGAATTGACTTGCCGGCGCGCATCACTTCATGGCGGTCGCGATCCATCGTCAGATCGGCAGCTTCCAAAACGTTCGAAGCCGGATGCTTTTCGCGCAAGCGCGCGCGGATGCGAGCCAGCAGCTCGTCGATCGAAAACGGCTTGGTCAGGTAGTCATCTGCCCCGGTATCGAGCCCCGCGACGCGATCCGGAATCCGGTCTTTCGCCGTGAGCATGATGATCGGCACGCCGCTTTTGGAGCGGACCCGCGAGCAAACTTCCAGGCCGTCCATCTTCGGGAGCATCAAATCGAGGATGACCAGGTCGGGCTCTTTGAGGGCCTTCTCGAGGCCGGTCAGCCCGTCGCGCGCTACCTCGACCTCGTAGCCTTCGTGCTCCAACTCCAGTTGGAGGACGCGCAAAATCGCCGCATCGTCCTCGACGACGAGGATCTTGAATTTGCGTTCGGTCGCAATCTCACTCACCATAGCTGCCTTTCGACGGCAATTTCTACCCAGCCCGCGTCGCTACCCCAGCCTGGCGCTCGAACTCTAATCCCGCCCACATCCTGGAGCAAGCCCGCAAAAAAAGTCAGAGGCGCCTGAGCACCTCTGAATATTTTTAAAGACGAATAAGGACGGTTATGAGGACGGTTAAATAAAGACGGTTATTTGCATGTGACGAGCGCCATCGCCCATCCGGATTTTGTTCTCGTGCGCACGAGGTAGCCCTCAGGCGTCCGGTCATAAACCTGATAGCCCGCTCTCAGCGCGTCGGCTAGGGTTTTGAAGACCACTAGACCAGCCATTCCGGCCTCCTTTCATGGGTTCCCTACCCTTATTAACGCGAGTGTACCGAAAGCCGTTCGCTCAGCGGTAGTGTATTGATTAGAAGATCAAGTAAAGATTGTGACAGGGGGGTGGCACTCAGGTCGGACGAAGAGAGTTTCTTGTGACGCCCGACACGGCGCCCGTTCCTCGCGTTCACGGCACTGTTGTTGCCGAACGCCGGGAGCCTCATCCCGGAATTGTAATCCTTACTTTGTACTCTCCGGCACTCAGCGCGGAAGTGCGACCAGGGCAATTCGTGATGGCCATTCCACCGCACGGCGCACTGCCTGCGACGGCTCTTGGCATCTATGAAGCGCGCGACCAACGTGCGAGCGTAATGATCGTTGTCGCGGGTCCGCGTACCGCAGAATTGGCCGCGCTTAACACCGGCGATCCGCTGGATCTCCTCGGCCCGCTGGGCAACGGATTCTTTCTCGAGCGTATTCCACGCAACGTGGGAATCGTGGCTGGCGGCGTCGGGCTTGCTTCGGTACTGCTCGCCGCCGAGCGTTGCGTCGCGCAGTCGGCGCGGACGACGCTGTACTACGGCGCACGCACCGCGCAGGCACTCGTCGACGTCGAACTCTTCGAGCGCGCCGGCTGCGAGGTTGCGGTCGCAACTGACGACGGAAGTCGCGGCCATCACGGCTACGTCACCGATCTCTTGCGCGACGCGAATCCGGAGCTGTTGCTTGCGTGCGGTCCGGCTCCGATGTTGCACGCGGTCGCCGCGCTCGCGCTGCAACGCAACATCCCGACGCAACTCTCGCTCGAGGAAACGTTCGGCTGCGGTGTCGGCGCGTGCTGGGGATGTGTCGTGCCGATCGATCGTGCGAGCGCGCAAGCCCCGCGCTTCCCGGAAGCGAGCGTGCACGAGCCCCGCCCTTACGCGAATGCGCGTGTCTGTAAGGAAGGTCCAGTATTTTGGGCGCAGGAGCTGCGATGGTCGTAGAACGCGCGAAGCCGCGTCTTGCCGTCAAGCTCGGCGAGCTCGAGCTCAGTTATCCGACGCTGATGGGCAGCGGCTGCTACGGCTCGGGCGAAGAGTACTCGCCGTTCATCGATCTTGCGCGCATCGGCGCGGTCGTGCTCAAGAGCGTCACGCGTCAACCACGGCTCGGCAACGTCGGACCGCGGCTCGTTCCGACGCCGAGCGGGATGCTCAACGCGATCGGTCTGCAGAATCCGGGAATCGATTATTATCTGGAGCACGAGGTTCGCAAATTTGCGGATCGCCCGTGCGCGGTGATCGGCAGCGTCGCGGGTTTCTCGGTCGAGGATTATGTCGAAGTGGCCGAACGATTGGCCGCGCGCGACGAGATCGACGCGCTCGAGGTGAACATCTCGTGCCCGAACGTCGCATCCGAAGGCGAAACCTTTGCGTGCAGTCCGAATCTCACGGCCCAAGTCGTGCGGGCCGTGCGCAACGTCGTCACCAAGCCGCTCGTCGTGAAGCTTTCGCCCAACGTAACGGACATCGCATCGATTGCGCGCGAAGCGGAAGCCGCCGGCGCCGATGCGCTGGCCGTGATCAACACGGTGCGTGGGATGGCGATCGACGTCGAACGCTGGAAGCCGCGGCTCGGGAACGTAACCGGCGGACTCTCCGGGCCTGCCATTCGTCCGATCGCCGTACTCGCGGTTTACGAAGTTGCGCGCGCCGTGCGCATTCCGATCGTCGGACAAGGCGGAATCGAAACCACGCGCGACGCGCTCGAATTCTTGCTGGCCGGAGCTTCGGCGATCTCGATTGGGACGGCGAGTTTCACCGATCCGCGGATTCCGTCGCGAATCGTCGCCGAGCTGGAAGATTATCTGCGCGAACGCGACATTGCCTCGCTGAGCGAGATCGTCGGCAAAGCCAACCTCGGTTTCCGCAGCGCGGATGAGTATGAAGGAGATGCAGGATGAGCGCGCCCGAGTTGATTGTCGCGCTCGATACGCCGACGTTTGAGTCTGCGAAGGGGATTCTCGATCGCCTGGACGGCTTGCCGTTGATCTACAAGGTCGGGATGGAAACGTTCTACGGATACGGGAATGAGATTCGCGCCGAACTGCAACGGCGAAACGCCACGTATTTCCTCGACCTCAAGCTGCACGACATTCCCCGCACGGTTGCGGCCGGGATTCGCGCGCTCGTTCAACCAGGCGTTCGTATTATCAACGTCCACGCGATCGGCGGAAACGAGATGATGCAGGCGGCGGTCGAAGCGGCGGAAGAGCGTGCGCTGGAGCTGGGCATCGATGCGCCTGAGATTTTCGCCGTCACAATCCTCACGAGCATCGCTCCCGAAGATCTACGCGAGCTCGGGCTGCAAGGCGGTCCCGGAGAGAACGCGATCCGGCTTGCGGCGCTGGCGCGCGATGCTCGCTGCACGGGCGTCGTCTGCAGTGCGCAAGAAGTGCGCGATCTCAAGAGCTTCTTCGGCACCGAGTTCAAGACGATCACCCCCGGCATTCGCCCGAGCGGGACTCCGCTTGGCGATCAGAAGCGCGTCACGACGCCGAGCGATGCACGCGAGGCCGGAAGTGACTACATCGTCGTGGGGCGCCCAATCCTCGAAGCTTCCGACATGCGCGCCGCGGCGGAAGCGATTCTCGCCGACTTAGTGCCCGCGTGACCGCGACGTTCGATCTGCCGCGCGCGCTCGAGGAGCGTGGCGCGCTGCTGACTGGCCACTTCAAGCTCTCATCGGGACGCCACAGCGCGCAGTTCATCCAAAAATTCCGGATCCTCGAGTATCCGCAGCTCGTCGAGCGCGTCGCGGCGGCGATTATTGCTCAGTTGCCGCGCGCACCGAAGCCGAACGTCGTCGTCAGCGCAGCCGTCGGCGGTATCGTGCTCGGCTACGAGGTTGCACGTCAGCTCGGTGCACGCGCCATCTTCGTCGAAAAGGACGCAGGTGTACCGACGCTGCGTCGTGGCTTTTTGCTCGGTCCGGATGATCGCGCGGTCATCGTTGAGGACGTCGTGACGACGGGCGGATCGGTAAAAGAAGTTATCGATATCGTGCAGCGTTCCGGCGCCCAGATCGTGGGTCTCGGCGTGATCGTGCGGCGTGAGCCGATTGAATTCGGGGTCCCGACAATCGCACTCGTCGAGCTTCCGATCGCGTCGTTTGCTCCCGAAGAATGTCCCAGCTGTAAAGCCGGTGAGCCGATCACGGAACCCGGTTCGCGGTTTTTGAGATGAGGCCCATTCGATGAAGGAAGAGATCGCGTCGCCGGCGTCCGCGATCGTCCGGCGGGCCGTTCGCGACGGACAAAGCTATCGTCCCGGTACGACGCTCGAGCAAGCACGCCGTGAATACGGAATCGAGCGGATTATCAAGCTCTCGTCCAACGAAAACCCGCTGGGAACGTCACCGCGCGCGCTGGCGGCGCTCAAGGGCATCAGCGATCTGAACATCTACGTCGACAATCAGTACCAAGAGCTGCGCGAAAAACTTGCGCGCAAGCTGGGCGTCGGTATCGAAAACGTGACGGTCGGGCACGGCAGCAACGAGCTGCTCGAGCTGATGTTCTCGACCTTCGTCGAGCGCGGCGAACGCGTCATCATGGCCAAGCCGACGTTCTCGCTCTTCCCGCAAAACGCGCAGCTTCGCGAAGCGGAAGCGATCGAGATTCCGCTCAAGGACGGCGTGCACGATCTCGACGCGATGGCCGACGCGATCGACGCCAATACGAAGCTGGTGTTGATCTGCGATCCCAACAATCCAACCGCGACGGCAATCTCGCCTGCCGCCATGGAGCGCTTCCTAGCGCGTTTGCCGAGTAACGTGCTGCTGTCGTTCGATCAAGCCTATCGCGAATTTATGCCGAACGGCGTCGATGGCGTTGCGCTGGCGATGCGGCGGCCGAATACGCTCGTCTATCGCACGATGTCGAAGGCGTACGGTCTTGCGGCGTTGCGCATCGGCTACGTCGTCGGGCAGGCCGACGTGATCGGCTACATGCAGCAGGTGCGGTTGCCGTTCAACGTCACCCGCGCATCGCTGGTCGCAGCGCTGGCCGCGCTTGACGATGACGAGTTCGTCAAGCAGAGCGTCGACCTCAACGCGCAAGAGCGGACCCGGCTCGAACGCGAATTCGCGCGCATGGGGCTTTTCGTCTATCCGAGTGCCGCGAATTTCATCGCGGTCAAAGTTCCGGCGGACGCAAATGCGGCGTATGTTGATCTGCTCAAGCTCGGCATTGCCGTCCGCTCGGGTGATGCGCTGCGGCTCCCGGGCTTCTTGCGTATCAGCGTCGGAACGCCGGCGGAAAATGACGCGCTGCTCGCCGCATACGCGAAGCTCCTCCCCGGCTGGAAATCGTCCTGAGCGTCGTTATTCGGCCAGGCGCCGAACGCGATCGAGATTTCGTTCGCGATCTCGGGCTTCGTGTCGCGATGACGAGCGTTTCGCCGTTCCGGAAAACGATGGGATCGCTGGTCGCGCTCTCCTACGACAAGCTGCTTGATTTTATCTTCGCGCAATCGCACGAAATCTTGATCGCGGAATCGGAGGGACGTTCGATCGGGTTCTTGCTGCTGCTCGACGCGCTGCCCGACGAAGTCTCAATGGCTCCGCAAGCCTTCGTCGCGTACATGGCCGTCGAACCCGACGCCCAACGCCGGGGAATCGGGCGAGCTCTCTTGAACGCAGCCGAAGGTCTTGCGCGTGAGCGCGGACTCCCTACGATAACGATGATGGTGACGGAAAGTAACGTCCCCGCGCTCGATCTCTATACATCGAGTGGATATCGCACGGAACGAAGGCTGCTGTGCAAACCCCTCAGTTGACGCCGCGTACCGTCCGCCGCATCATCGGCACGGCATGGGGCTTACTGTTGCTCGCGATTGCAATCGTGCTCGCGATGCGCATCCCCAAGACCGTTGAGATCTTCGTGACGGCTGCCGTGATCGCGCTCGGCGTCCATCCCGTGACGCAGTTTCTCGAGCGCTGGATCAAGCGCGGGCTTGCGATAACGATCGTTTACCTCGTCATCATGGCGTTCACGGCGATCATCGGACTTTTGGTTATTCCGACCGGACTTTCGCAAACGCAGGCAGTCCTCGGAGCGCTCCCGGACCAGATGACATCCGCGGAACAGTCGCTGGTGACATTCCAAACGAATTTGGAACACCACGTCGGCAAAGGGATGCTCCCACCGAGTTTGATCGATATTCGCAGCGTGATCGACGCCAAGATCTCCGAATGGGGAAGCGCCGCCGTTGCGGGGATTTACCCGGCGCTCGTGAGCACGATCGGCGTCATGTTTGTGCTGCTCTCGTCGATCATTCTCTCGATTTTCTTCTTGGCGAGCGGCGAGCGGATTCGGCAGCAGCTGCTTTCGATCGTGCCGCATTCGCGCGAGCACGAGGTCGCGCAGGTGCTCGATGAGATCGTGCACATCTTCGGCGGCTTCGTCGCCGGACAATCGATTTTGTGCGCGATCGTCGGCGTCTCGACGTGGCTGATTCTGTGGATCTTCGGCTACAAGTTTGCGCTGTTAGTGGGCGTGTTCTGCGGGATCGCGTACGCCGTTCCGTTCGTCGGGATGATTGTCGCGCAAGTCATTGCCGCCGTTCTGGCCGCGCCGCAGGGCATTGCGATGGTCTGGGAAGTGACGGTCGTCGTGTTCGTCATCGCGCGCATCGCCGACAACGTGCTGGTACCAAAGATCATGGCGCCGCACGTCGGCGTCTCGCCGATCGCCGTCATGTTCGGGGTCTTCGCCGGCGGTGAGCTCCTCGGTTTGCCCGGACTCATTTTGGGGATTCCCGCAGCCGCGATGGGCAAGGTTCTCTGGAGGATTTTCGTGCGGCCGTGGCTCTCGCGGCACGATTTCGGTCCGCGTTCCGGCGAACCCGGGCACGAGCACGAGCACCACTTGGAAAAAGGCGAGCGCGAGATCGACATCGAGATCCACGAAACGATCCGCGAACGAGCGTGACTCCTCTCTGTCATCCCTCGTCCCTCGACTTCGCTCGGGATAAACTACGTCGAGGGACAGCGACGGTAATGCTCCTCGCACTCGTCGCATGTCTCATTGCACCCGTCGCGGTGTCGAGCGATCAAGTTTCCGCCGTGACGATCTTGCGCGCCGTCAAACGCGTCCCGATCGGTGAATTCGACGGCGTTCAGTGGGTGCGATCCTATGGAATGCTGTCCGGTGTCGTAGCGCCCGGCGAACACATCGACGGACTGGGCAGCAACCCGTTTGCGTACACGGCGGAATACGAGCTCATCGAGCCCGCGAGGCCGGGCTCCAGCGATACCGTCATCGTTGAAGCGGAAAATCGTGGAAATCCGCTTGTCCTCGGGCGGCTGAATAGCTTTCCCGCCGTCGGGAGTCCATCGAAGGCCGATTATCCGCCGGGACTCGGCAACGGATGGATGTTCAAGCACCACATCGCGTATGGGCGCGTGCAATGGCAGTACGGCATCGCACTCGGCGTTCCGAAGAATGCGCAGGGTGTCGGTGAAGCGATCGTTCGCGATTTCGGTGCAGCGCTTGCAGGGCGGTATCACACGCGCTTGCTCGCCGGCATCTCGCAAAGCGGTTGGTTCGTCGACACGTTCGTTGCCGAAGGCTTCAACGAATATCCCGCAAATCACGACGTCGTCTACGCCGGCGCCATCGCGCTCGATGGAACCGGCAACTGGCTCGCACTCAATCAGCTTGCGAAAGCCAATCACACGCCGCAGCAACCGTATGTCGATCCGGTCAACCCGCGCGTGCTGAGCGCCAAAGAGCTCTTGCACAATCCGAAGACCGATCCGTTCTTTATCGACGTCGCGAACTACACCGATTTCTACCGGGTGCATGCGAGTCTGACCGATACGACCGATCTCCCGGAAAATATGCGCCGCTACGATTGGCCGAGTCCGCACGCAACGGGCAATCGCACGAACTCCGATAACGCATTCACGAAGATGGCGTGCAACGGCGGAAAACCGGTTTGGCTCAATCCGATCCCGTACGACTCGTACATGCGCGCGATCGTTCTCGAGCTCGCGCATCGTCTCGGCGGATCGGTCGGCACAGCACCTGAACTGCCGCCGACGACGTTGTTCAAGCTCGGCCCCGCGCCGGCTGATACCGCGCATTTCAATCCGCTCAAAGGTGCCACGCTCGAGGTTCCGCTCGTTGACGGCGACGATCAGCCGCAAGGCGGCGTGCGCTTTCCCGAAGTCGAGGAGCCAATTGGGAAGCCTGTTCCCGTCTCGCTAAACCCCGTCATCACGACGACGATCAACAACACGTGCGGCAATCTTGGCGAGTGGCAACCGATTTGGGGCGATGAGCTCGCGCATCGGTACGGTTCGAGCGACGCCTTCGTCACGCGTTACAACGCGTCACTGGACCGGTTGATCAAGGAAGGCTACGTCCTCGAAGACGATCGCAAGCCGATGCTCGCGCGCGCCGCCCAGCTCTATTCAAACCCCGGCGGCTACTGACGGCCGCGATTAGCGGGCGCACATACGATCATCGCGAGCGAACATTTCGCGCAAAGGGCCGCCGCATGCGACGATTGCGCCATCGTTGTCATCCCGAGCGAAGTCGAGGGACAGCGCGTTAACGCTGAGAGTAGCGTTACGGTGTGGGCGACCAAAATCGCGGCCACTCGACCGCTATCGCGGCATCATACAATTGGAAGATTGTGTCGCCGCCATGGAGGGGCGAGACTGTTGCGGAAAGAGTCCGTTTAGCGCGGATTGCATTCGTCAAGGCCAGCTTCTCGACGAAACGTCGCTCTGGAAGGCGGTCTGATTTTGCCGAGTTACACGGGGCGCAGCTGAGAACGAGATCCCACAACTCGTTCGAGAGGAGAAAGGTCCACGGAAGGACGTGATCGACTTCGACGCGCGATGCAGCGCTTAGTTCGCGGCCGCAATAGAAACAATTATGTTCATCGGTTTCACGAAGTATCCTTAAGTACTTAGTCAGCGATGAACGCCGGGCGCCATCGCGTTCAACTTTGTCGATTATCGCGGGAGCGAGCCAGTTGACTTTCTCAAGATATTTCGCCCACCAGTAATTTGCGAGCGTTTCTAAGGGACGACTGTTCGCTGTAAGAAAATCGATCGAAGCTTGAGGAAGCGAAATGAAATCTTCCCCGGACGTCCAGCTGAAGAGCAGCGGCATGTGGACTGGCTTACTGGCATGAAAACGCTTAAGCACGTCGATTCTCAGAATCTTCGCCATTTCATTGTCAATCCGCGTTCGTACCGGTGTTGGCAGGTCCCTGAGATCTCGCACTCGATTCCCGTCTGCGGCTGCTCGGATGCGATGTATGACCTCCGGCTCCTTGCTAATCACCGCCGCCTGTCGCAGATGAAAAATGACAGTTTGATTCCAATACAATCTAGTGAACTCGGCGCCGATCAGCGACAGTTGGATGACACGGTTAGAGTCGCGCCTCGTAATCAACGTGAGCGCTTTTAGAAGGGCCGGCTTGTAGGTCGTGGACATAAGCGCATGTTTTGCGAGCGCAAGAACGTCGCTTAGTCGGTAGAGTCCAGCGTCTGCTGGAGCTATTCTTCGGCTCTCCTACGTTCCATGAAATCGGGTGCGCTGACGCCGCAGATGGCAAGCGCATTTGCGAGCACCGAGCGCGCGGCGATTGACAGCGCGAGACGTGCGGTGCTCGTTTCCGGATCGTTCGGATCGACTACAGTGCACGCCTGATAAAACTGATGGAAGTCGCTCGCGACTTCACGCGCGTAGGCGGCGAGCAAATGCGGAGCGTGCGAGCGCGCCGCATGCGCGATCAGACGCGGCCACTCCGCGAGCCGGCGCGCAACTGCAAGCTCGGCCGGTTGGACGAGACGCTCGAGGTGCTTGCCGTGCGAGGCGTCCTCGACGTAGCGCGCGGTCGCGGGATTCGAGCGTGCGTGCGCGATCAGCGATGAGATCCGCGCGTGACCGTACTGGACGTAGTAGACCGGATTTTCGTTGCTCTGTTTGACCGCGAGCTCGAGATCGAACGTCAGCGGCGACTCCGGCGCCAGCATGATAAAGAAGAAGCGCGCCGCATCAACGCCGACTTCATCGACGACTTCGTCCAGCTCGATGATATTGCCGGCGCGCTTGCTCATCGATGCAACCTCGCCGCCCCGCGTCAGGCTGACTTGCTGCGCGATCAACACCTCGATCGAGACGTCACGACCGGCCCAATGCGTCGGCCCTTCGAGCTTGAGCGCATCGATACGCTCGAGCAGCTTCTTGAACGGCGGCTTTCCGTACAAACGCCGCCACAGCTCGGCCATCGCTCGTACGCGTGCGATGTAGCCGTGATGATCGGGGCCAAGGATGTCGATCACGTCGGAAGCGTGACGGAACTTCGAGAAATGATAGACGATGTCGGCTGCAAAGTACGTCGGCCGTCCGTCGGTTCGGCGCAGAATCCGGGCTTTGGTTTCGTCGGGATCAAGCTCGGGAGAAAGCGCGATGGCTTGGTCCTCGCGGACCGTTAAACCCTCGTCCTCGAGCAGCGAGATAATCGCGTCGACAAGGCCGGCTTCGTGGAAAACCTTCTCGCTTTGGAAGATGAAGTCGACGCCGAATCGGCGTGCGGTGGCGCGCTGCGCTTCGACCATGCGATCGTGCGCGAACCCTTCGAGAAAGGCGTTGTCTTCGGGATCGGCGCCGGCGACCGCAGACAAGTCCTTCGCGAGCTCGGTGACGTACGTGCCGGGATAGCCGTCTTCCGGAAACGGAAAATCCGGCTCGCGCTGCTGCCGCCAGCGTGCATAGAGCGAGCGAATCAGGATGTCGAGCTGATTGCCGGCATCGTTGATGATCCAGTCGGTCGTAACCTCATTGCCGAGAAAGCGCAACGCATTGACAAGCGTCGAGCCGATCGCGAGGCTGCGGCCTTGCACGACGACCAGCGGTCCCGTCGGATTCGCGCTGCCGAATTCAAGCGATAGGCGTTTCCCGGTCGGCGCGCTGCGTCCGTAATCCGCGCCTTGCTGCACGATCTCGCGCACGACTTGCTGCCAAAACGCCGGCTGCATGCGCAAATTGACGAAACCCGCGACCGGTTTTATCTCGAGGAGCGTCGTCCGCAGATTCTGGTCGCGCAACGCGACCTCCGCAATTTCCGTCGCAATCGCTTGCGGAGCCTTACGCGCGGTTTTCGCGAGCTTGAACGCAATGTTTGTTGCAAAATCACCGAAGTCGACGTTACGCGGCGTCTCGAACGTCACGTCGATCGCGACGTCGTCACCATAGAGGGCGCGGGCAGTGCGATCGAATGCGATCGCGACGCCATCCAGATCGAGAAGCTTCACGCCGGGGATCGTGCGGCCCGCAGGCGTCCCAGCTCGGCGCGATATTCAGCTTCGAGCTGGTCGGGACGTTCGCGATACTTCGCCCATAGCGCCGGCATATGCGCGATATCGGAAAGCACGCGTGCGAACACCGCGTTGACCGGCGTCGACACGTTCAGGCGATGACCGGCGTCGGCGACGGCGCCGTTGAGTACGCTGACTTCAGTCTGGTTTTTGCCCGCGCGCAGATCGAGCAGCAGCGAGGGCGGCTTGCGGCCACGTGCTCCCGCGATGCTCTTGGCGAGCGCGAGACGCGAAACCGGCGAGGGCAGATTTGCAACGGCCTGCAATGCGCGCAGCGGATAGCGCGGCAAGTCGATCGGCGGGATGTTTTGCGCCGCCATCACCGCGCGCACTTCCCGGATCGCGCGAATCTCGAGCGTGAAGATTTCATCGAAATGCACCAGACGCTCGGGCAACACGTTCAGAATCGCGCACGATGCGTTGGCGACGTTGTTGAGCGCAAGCTTCGACCACTTGAGCGCGCGATAATCCTCGACGGCCTTTGTTTGCAAGCCGGCTTGTCCGAATGCAGCGAGGATCCAATTGTGCGCTTCTTTGCCGACGGGCGCGAAAGCGATACCGCCGGTGTTTGTCGCGTGGCTTACGCCGGTGCGATCCATCTCGACCGGAATCGTCAACGCGCACGCGACGACCGGATCGGGGCCGAACGCAGCTGCGAGCTTCTCTTCGTTGCCGACGCCGTTCTGCGGACACAAGATCGCAGTTTCGGCGGGTTTCGCGAGACCGCGCCTGAGCGTTTCGATCGCACCGTCGGTGTCGTACGCTTTCACCGCAACGATTGCGAGTTCGGCGTCGACCGGCTCGACGTTTTCCCAGTCGCGCGGTGCGTACACGATGTCGTTCCCCGTCTTGGCAAGCAAATCGCCGAAAAACGTACCGATCGCGCCCTTGCCGACGATGTATACTTTCAGGACCTTACCCCCGCACGCCCGTGCTGCCGAAACCCGCTTCTCCGCGTTCGCTTGGCGTAAGGTTTTCAGCATCCTCGAAAACTGCGCTGACGACCGGCGCGACGACGAGCTGTGCGATGCGATCGCCACGCCGCACCAGCACGTCTTGATTGCCGTGGTTCACCAGAATGACTTTGATCTCGCCGCGATAATCCGCGTCGATCGTGCCGGGCGAATTCAGCAGACCGATTCCATCGCGCAACGCAAGTCCGCTGCGCGGCCGCACTTGCATCTCGTAGCCCTGCGGAATCTCGACGCAAAGCCCTGTGGGGACTGCGGCCCGAGCGCCAGGACGGAGCACCAATTCGGCTTCAAGTGCGGCGCACACGTCTGCGCCGGCGGCGTCCTTGCTTGCATATGCCGGCAGCGGAAGACCGGCTGCATGCGCAAGCCGCGTTACGCGGACGCGCACGCCCTCAGGTCGCAAGCTCGGTTAGAACGGTCCGGAAACCTTCGACGTCCGTGAACGAGCGATAGACGCTCGCGAAACG
>Ga0181537_10002426_pt1 | contig 16359 bp, 11 predicted proteins | sample PEATcosm2014_Bin_39_FD_119765 | JGI IMG/M metagenome (GOLD analysis project Ga0181537, IMG submission 119765) | Peatland microbial communities from MTU Mesocosm Facility, Houghton, MI, USA - PEATcosm2014_Bin23_10_metaG | ecosystem: Environmental > Terrestrial > Soil > Wetlands > Peat | place... | reverse complement strand
TTTGTAATCGGGATCGGCCGCCGCATCCTCAATGTGCACAACCCGTCCTTTGAGCGCCGTGCGGCCGATCAGCGACGTTCGACCGGGAGCAACTGGATTGTTGACCAGCAATTCCTTGAATTCAGCGCCGTAACCGAACGAGGTGCCATAATGATAGAGCCCGTCCTGCGAATTCCGCAGAGTGATGACTGCCTGCTCGGCCCGGCATAAATGCGCGCCCGTTTCTAGCAGTGTATCGAGCACCGGGTTGAGGTCGAAGGTCGAGCGGCTGATGACGTTGAGCACGTCGCTTGTGGCGGTCTGATGCTCTAATGCCTCGTCGCGTTCGGCGGTTCGCGCAGCGAGCTGTCGCTGGAGTTCCGTGTTGGCCCGTTGAAGATCGGCTACCGCATTGTCGACGGTCGCGGTCATTCGGTTGCTTTCGTCTGGCCGTGATCCCAACACCACGGGACGTTAGTCTAACGCCTGCGGCAGCGTGCAGTCCGTTATTCGACCACCTGGACGGGTATTGTGGCTTCAAATAAGAATGACCCGTTTCGAAGCATGGGCTTCGCGCGCTGGACAACTCGGGGTGGTCAACCAGGCGCCGCCGCCACTTGATCAAAAAGAGCACCCCTTCCCAACGCTCGGGGCGTTTCGGACAGATTGTGCGGACGACCGATGGCGCGTATTGTCTCGCCGTGCCTCGGCGTACTACTGGGGGGTTGTGATGCGACTATGGAGAGACTAAGGCTTCGCCGATATCAACTAAGTCATTGAAAGAGCCCGTAGCTCAGCGGGTAGAGCAATTGACTTTTAATCGGGTTCGAATCCCGACGGGCTTACCATCTAAACTCCAGATAGTACGACAGCGCCACCTCGCCTTACGGCGGCGGAGCATGGGCGCTGCGCGGCATGGCGATCGGCGGCGAAGCGGCGCTAAAGGCGCCAAGCGCGATGCGGGAAAATATCCTCACTCTCGCCGCCTCGACCAGCCAGATGTCGCCAGGCGAGCTCGACATCGTCAGCGGGAACATCATCTCCAGGCACACGGCGACTTCGTGATGAGCCTCGCCGATGTCGGCCGGATCGGCTATTTCATCCTGCGGGCGCGCCTGCTGGTTCAGACGGAGCGGATCTTTGTCGGCCTGCTGGCATCGGGGTAGACCGGCTTATGTAACGACGATCCGGCTCGCCCGCTACCTGCGTCACAGCGCCTGACCTGGGCGAGATTACTCCTGGTGGAGGTGCGAATGCGCTTTAGAGCGGAAGAATGCCTGCCGGAAACAACCATGGCGTCGGCATGTCGTTCCTGACATCCCGCGAAAAGCTCGCCCCGAAAGGGATCGGCAAATCGGTTCCGCGGCGCGAAGACGCGCGGCTGCTGCGCGGCCAAGGCCAATACGGCAACGATTTCCGCCTGCCGGGTCAAGCCCATGCCTACTTCGTGCGCTCGCCGCACGCGCATGCGACGATCGTCAATATCGATGCGACCGAGGCACTTGCTGCCGCGGGCGTCATCGCGGTGCTGACCGGCCAGGACGCCGCCGCCGACAAGTTGCGGCCGATTCCGCACGGCCCCGTCCCCACGAACCCGTACGAAGTGCCGCTGCACAATCGTGACGATTCCGCGTTCCTTATCGCGCCGCACCCGGTTCTGGCCATCGACGCGGTGCGCTATGTGGGGGAGGCCGTCGCGATCGTCATCGCGGAAACGGCCTATCAAGCGATGGACGCTGCCGACTGCGTCGATGTTCTCTACGAGCCGCTAGGCGCGGTGGCGGAATCCCGCGACGCACTAGCGTCCGGAGCGCCGCCGGTCTGGGAGCAGCTTGGCACAAATCTGTGTATCGATTCGGTGACGGGCGACGGGGAGGCGGTCGAAGCGGCGTTCGCGCGCGCCGCGCATGTCGTGCGCTTGGAGACCACGATCAACCGCGTCACCGGCGTGCCGATGGAATTGCGGTCGGCGGTTGGCACCTACGACAAGGCCGAGGGGCTTTACACGATCTATACCGCCGCCGGTGGCGGCGTCGTGCGGCACCAGAACGACGTCGCCGGCGTCTTCGGCGTGCCGAAGGATGCGGTGCATATCATCTCCGGCGATGTCGGCGGAAATTTCGGCATCCGCAACAACACCTATCCCGAATTCGCCCTGGTCGCCTGGGCGGCCAAGCATATCGGCCGGCCGGTTAAATGGACGAGCGACCGGCGCGAGGCGTTTCTGACCGATTATCACGGCCGCGACCTGACCTCCAAGGCGGAGCTGGCCCTCGACCCGGACGGCAAGTTCCTCGCGTTGCGCGCAAAGAACACCAGCAATCTCGGATCGAGTGCCGTCTCCTTTGTGCCGCTGGCCAAGGGCATCGCGGTGTCGTCGAGCCTCTACCACATCCCCTGCTCGCAGATGTACGGCGTCGGCGTCACGACCAACACGTCGCCGACCTCCGCCTATCGCAGCGCCGGGCGGCCGGAGGTGGTGTTCGTTCTCGAACGCATGATCGACATAGCGTGCCGCCGCCATGGCTTCGACCGCATCGAGCTGCGCCGGCAGAACCTGGTGCCGCCCGGGGCGATGCCTTACCGGAACCCGCTCGGGCTTGTTTACGACAGCGGCGATTATCCGGCGGCGCTCGAGCGCGCGGCCGAACTCGGCGATTGGGCCGGGTTCGAGGACCGCCGGGCCGAGGCGCGCCGGCGCGGCCTTTATCGCGGTATCGGCATCGCGGCGTCGATCGAATTGAATACCGGCAACCCGCGCGAGCGCGCCGAGATGACGGTGGATCCGTCCGGTACGATCGAATTGGTGCTCGGCACCATGTCCGCAGGACAGGGTCACCAGACGAGCTTTGCCCAGGTCGTCGCCGAATGGCTTGGCGTCGATCCCGAGCAGGTCAAGCTCGTCACCCATGACAGCAACCGGGTCAAAGCGGGCGGCGGCTCGTCGTCGGCGCGATCGATGCGCCTGGGGTCCTGGGTCATGGCCATCGCGGCGGACGAGATCGTCGAGAAAGGGCGCAAGATCGCCGCCGCGATGCTGGAGACCGCGGATGAGGACATCGAATTCGCCCGCCAGCGCTTTGTCGTCAAGGGCACGGACCGCTCCGTCGGCCTTTTCGAGGCCGCCGCCGCCGCGCTAGGAGAAGATATCCCGCCGGAGCTGCGCGGGCCGCTGATGGGGACCTCCGAGCAGGTCATGGCCATCCCGTCCTTCGCCTATACCTGCGTGGTATGCGAGGTCGAGATCGATGTCGAGACCGGTGTTGTCGACGTGATCGCGTACACGTCGATCGACGATTGCGGCCGGGCGATCAACCCCATGCTGATCCACGGCCAGAGCCATGGCGGCATTGCTCAAGCCATCGGACAGGCGCTGTGGGAAGAATGCGTCTACGAGCGCGAGTCCGGGCAGATGCTGTCCGCGTCGTTCATGGATTACGCGATGCCGCGGGCGGACAGGCTGCCATTTTACCAGACTGAACTCATCGAAATACCCTCGACGACAAACCCGCTTGGCATGCGCGGCGGCGGCGAGGGCGGCATCACCCCAGGGCTCGCGGTGATCGCCAACGCCATCGTCGATGCGCTGGCGGAATTTGGCGTCGAGCACATCGAGTTGCCGGCGACGCCGATGCGCGTCTGGAACACGATCCGCGCGGCTCGGGGTGCGCCGAGGCCATCCTCCCGGCTCGACAGCAGGTGAGGCCCCGCGCAGCGCCCTCTTTTGTGTAGGCGTTTGCCGCGAGTCGGGCCGCGCGTCGCTAGGCGGCCGCTCCAGCGTGGCACCCGCAGCGCCATGCCAAATCAAGGACCACTATCGGCACTGAGCCGAACAAGTCCGCCGTGCCCTCTGCCTTCCGCAAGATTGCCCCAAAGCGGCCCCAAGATGATCGCGTCGGCGGATAGTGGGCTGGACTGGGAGAAGCGGCATTCGCGTGTTCGCCAAGGTGGCAGAACCATGTCCTGCGATCTGCGGACACACTATCTTCCATTGAAATACGATGCGTTGGGTGCGATCAATGCCACGTACCTGCACTGGGTAGCTTCGGCAGTCTGACAAAGGCCTCCGCATGCCCTTTTTGGCTTGGCGAAATCGCGGCTGATCGCGATGCTCAGTCTGACTGTACTTCTCGCAATAATGCGGAACATCGCTGCCAAAGCGGCCGGGCTGGGCCGCGCCATCGGTTGGTGCGCCGCCGTACTCGGCGTGCTTTGCGCGCTGCCGCTTGCCGCCGCGAAGGCGCAAGACTTGACGCAATGGAACCTTGAGGGCCCGCTGTTCGAGGGAGCGGATACGACCCCCATAATCCTTCCCAATGGCCAGGTTCGGCTGTACTCCGCGGTTTGCCCCACGGCGGTCGTCGGCGGCACCGCCACTGATCTCGAGTGACGGCCGCAACTTTACCTGCGAGCCGGGGGCGCGCTTGTCGAGCAGTGTTGCGTCCGGCGGCGGCGCGTTGCCGCGGATTGTGCCGCTTGCCAATGGCCAGTACCGCATGTTTTTCAGCAATAACCTCACCGAGGGGGGCAATACCGGCGGCATCTATAGCGCGATCAGCAGCGACGGGCTGAACTTCACGGTCGAGCCGGGCATTCGCATTGCCGCTAGCGCGGTGACGATGCCATCCGACGCGCTGATGCACGGGCTCGCCATCGCCACTCTGCCGAATGGCACGTATCGCATGTATTTCGTGCTGGAGAGCCAAAGCTTGCCCCCCAACCCAAACCCGATGCTGAGCGCGACATCGAGCGACATGCTCAACTGGACCATCGATCCGGGCGTGCGTATCGGGCCAGGCGCCACGCTCGGGACGACGACAGCGTTCCGCCATCCCTTTGCCGTCAATAACGGCGACGGCTCGGTGACGCTGTTCTATTACGAACTCACCGGGAGTGCACAGGAAGGCGTCCGCTTCTCAACCTCCAGCGACGGGCTCAATTTCACCAGCGATAGGAAGACCAGCGTCTGTGGCCCGGGGGCAAACTGCGCGCCGTGCGGCGACCCGAGCGTCTACGCGCTGCCCGATGGGCGGTTGCGCATGTACTACAATAACTACAACCCGGCGAACGGGATCACGACATTGTCGAGTGCGACCAGCGTCGAGCCCGCGCCGGGCTTGCCGGCGCTGGTGTCGTCGGTCCTGCCGGCGAGCCGCTCGGTCGCGGTCGGCAGCACGGCGACGGCCTTCGCAACGATCATCAATGCCGGGCTCGGGCAGGGGTTATCGTGCAGCATCGCGCCGGCGACCAGCGTTTCCGGGACCTTCACTTATCAGACGACGAACCCCACGACCAACGCGGTCACCGGCTCGGTCGACACGCCGGTCGACATCGCCGCCGGCGCGGCGCAAAGCTTTGTCTTTGCGTTGAGCCCGAGTGCACCAGTCTCACCGACCGCTCTGCAGCTCAGCTTCATGTGCGGCAATGGCGGGCCGGCGCCGAGCAGTTCCGGGCTCAACACTTTGTTGTTCTCCGCCTCGTCATTGCCGGTGCCCGACATCGTCGCGCTCGCGGCCTCGGGCGACCCGGGCTATATCGACATTTCCGGCGCGACCGGTACTGGCGCCTTTGCGGTGGCGACAGTGAATCTTGGCATCGCCAGCAGCATCACCGTCAGCGCCAACACTGGCGCGGCGACGCTGCCGGTGACCCTCGCCGTGTGCCAGACCGACCCGGCCAGCGGCCGATGCCTGGCACCGCCTGCGGCTTCGGCGACGACGACGATCGCGGCGAACGCGACGCCGACCTTCGGCATCTTCGTCACCGGCAACGGCACAGTGGCCAATGCGCCCGGAAGCAACCGCGTCTTCGTCACCTTCACCGACGCGGGCGGAGCCCTGCGCGGCGAAACCTCGGTAGCGGTCCGAACTCAATAGCTGGATTTTGCAAAAGGCCGTTTTCGGCGCAACGGAGATAACGAGCGCTGAGACGGAGATGGTCCGCTCTCCACTTTATGACCGGACATACGGCTTCGGAGCGAGGACGGGCACCTGCTGACCGCGGGTTCTTCTGACCCTGCTGGCACGATGGATAGCCCCACCCATTGCCTCTACAAAGGCGATGCCTGCTATCTTAGCACCTCGTGGGCGGCGCCGACCTATCGGCGCCATATGGAGTTACGAGGCGCCCTACCGAGGCCGTTTCGGTCATCAAGGACCATCCGACCTTCTCCCCGATCCGGTCGACGCGATTGAGGAGCGGTCATGACTGATCTTGCAGGAAAGACCGCCTTGGTCACGTTGGACGCGGCCAGGCGGCCATCGCGATCTCGACAATCGCGCCAAGTTGTTCGCGCGAAGCGCCGTCTCTCGCCAGGACCGCCATGCCGCGCGACAACGCACTGTAAAACGCGGCGAGGGTCTCGGCATTTGTTTCCGGCGGCACGTCGCCCCGCTCGATGCCCTTCTGGATGCGGGCAGCCATTGCCGCCTGGCCGAGCTGGCGATGCCGGGCCATCATGTCGCGCACCGAGTTTAATGACGGCGGCAGATGGGTCCCCGCGAGCGAGATCATGCAGCCGCTCGGCAGGCCCTCCTTGGTGAACTCGCGCGCCGCCGCCAAGAGGACATGATGGAACGCCGACCGCGTGTCGGTATCGGCATTGAGCTCGCGCAGAAACCATTCGCCTGAGACGGCGAGGTAGGTTTCCGTTGCTTCCTGATAAAGCCTCTCCTTGCTGCCAAAGGAATTGTAGAAACTTGATGGGCTGATGCCCATCACGGCGATCAGTTCGTCGAACGACGTCCCTTCGAACCCGCGTTCCCAGAATAGTTGCATGGCCTGGGTCAACGCCTCGGCCCGGTCGAAGGTTTGCGGCCGGCCGCGCCCCCGCCTTGCATCCACATTTATTTTTGTTGTCATCGCTCCAAAAATCCTTGACGTTTCCTCCCACGCACGTATATGGACCCATTATAGGAGCCGTCGCTCCAGATTTAAAGGTCCGACGTCGCCGGTATTTGTCACGAAATGATCAGGGGACGAGCACTGCAGGTAATCCGGGCATTTTGGAAAGACCGTGCCGCGAACCCCGGCCATGCTGTGTGGCGGCGGCAGGACAATAGAGCGATCGCCGCCATGGGCCCGGGTTTTTGGCCCTATTCCATTTTTCGCCACGCGGCCCGACGGGGTCGTGCGGCGCTCCGTGAGACTTTGCAAGGTTATTGTGATGACGCATACCGCAACGATTGACGAGGTTCACAGGAATCTGCACGGCAGCCCCGATAGCGCCGAACCGGAAGGTTCGGCTGCTTTCGAGGCGGACAGCCCGCTTGCGCCGACATCGGGGCCGTCGGCGCCGCCGCCCCACCGCGGTGCGCGGCGGCTCGCTTGGATCGCCGTCATCGGCTTGGTCGCGGTGGCGGCGATTGCCGGCCAGCGCGCCTGGCAACGTGAGAGCCAGCCGGCCGCCGCCCCGGCCGCGCCGCCGCGGGTCACGGTCAGCCAGCCGCTGCAAGCTACGGTTGCCGGTACCACGACCTTTCTCGGGCAGTTCGCCGCGGTTGATACTGTCGAATTACGCGCCCAGGTCGGCGGCAAGCTGACGGCGATCAGCTTCCAGGACGGCCAAATCGTCAAAAAAGGCGACCCGCTTTTCGAGATCGACCCGCGCCCGTTCCAGATCCGGCTCGATCAGGCGGTGGCGCAATTGCGCACCGCGGAGGCCCGGTCGGCGCTCGCCGACGCCCAGCTATGGCGCGCACAGCAGCTGAAGCAGACGCAATTCGGCACCCTCGAGAGTGTCGATCAGCGCACGTCCGACCAGAAGAGCGCCGTCGCGGCGATCGAGACCGCCAAGGCGGCGATCCGGGACGCCCAGCTCGATCTCGAATTTTCGCATGTGACAGCGCCGCTAAGCGGCCGCATCGGCGCGCATCTCGTGTCGATCGGCAACCTTGTCAGCGGGAGTCGCGAGGGCAGCGGCGCGACGACGCTGCTGGCGACGATCGTCTCGCTCGACCCGATCTATCTCGATTTCGACATGAGCGAGGCGGATTACCGTGCCTATCAACGGGCGCATGGCGGTAACGCGCCGCAGGATCAGGTCGCGATCAGCCTCGACGGCGACGAGCGCTTCGATCGTCGGGGCACGCTCGACTTTATCGACAATGCGGTCAACCGCAGCAGCGGCACGATCCGCACCCGCGCGACGGTGCCAAACCCGGATCTCGCGATCACACCGGGACAGTTCGCCCGGCTGCGCGTGCCGACCGAGCAGCCCGGACAGGCCCTGCTTCTGCCGCCCGCTTCGATCGTTCCCGATCAGTCGCGCCAGGTGGTGATGACGGTCGGCGCCGACGGCACGGTGACGCCAAAGCCAGTCGAAATCGGCGGTCTCTATCGCGGGTTGCGGGTGATCCGCAGCGGTCTGGCCGCGAACGATTCCGTGGTCATCGATGGCCTCGTACGTGTCAGGCCGGGCGCCAAGGTCACCCCCACCGCCGGCACGATCGCGATGAAGCCGGACGACGAAACGCGGCAAGCGGCCCAATAGCGGCAAAACCCAGCACGCGCGCAAACGCGGCAGGCGGAGGATCTCCCGATGCGCTTCGCACATCTTTTTATCAACCGGCCGATCCTCGCGACGGTGGTCAGCGTGTTCATCACGCTGATCGGGCTCGGCGCGCTGTTCGTCCTTCCGATCGCGCAATACCCCGAGATCGTGCCACCGACCGTGCAGGTCACGACGAGCTACCCCGGCGCCTCCGCCGACGTGGTGGCGCAAACCGTTGCGACGCCGCTCGAGCAGGAGATCAACGGCGTCGAGGACATGATCTATATGAGCAGCCAGTCGACCGGCGACGGCGCGCTGACGATCACCGTGACGTTCCGCATCGGCACCGACCTCAATGTCGCGCAAATGCTGACGCAGAACCGGGTGCAGGACGCACTGCCGCGCCTTCCCGAGGACGTGCAGCGCCTTGGCGTCCAGGTACGCAAATCGACCCCGACGATCCTGCTCGCCGTGCACCTGTACTCGCCCGATGCGACGCGCGATATCCTCTATCTGTCGAACTACGCGACCTTGCATATCAAGGACGCGCTGGCACGGTTGCCCGGTGTCGGCGACGTGCAGCTGTTTGGCGCGCGCGACTATGCGATGCGCATCTGGCTCGATCCCGACAAGACCGCGGCGTACCAGTTGACCGCCGCAGAGGTGCTGGCGGCCCTGCGGGCGCAGAACGTGCAGGTGTCGGCAGGCGTGCTGAACCAGCCGCCGGTCTCGAGCGACGGCGCCTACCAGATCAACGTGCAGACGCTCGGCCGCCTGTCGACGCCGGAACAATTCGACGACATCATCGTCAAGACCGACGATCGCGGCCGCGTCACCCGCATCCGCGACATTGGCCGCGCCGAGATCGGCGCCGCCGATTACGGTTCCAGCGCTTATATGGACCGCGACGACGGGCTGCCACTGCTGATCTTCGCGCAGCCCGGCGCCAATTCGCTGGCCGTCGAGCACGAGGTGCTGTCGACCGTCGACGAATTGAAGAAGTCGTTTCCGCCCGGTGTGGACTCGATCATCATCTACGACCCGACGATCTTTGTCGCAAAATCGGTCCGCGAGGTCGTGATCACGATCTTTGTCGCGGTGTTGCTCGTCGTCGGCGTCGTGATCCTGTTCCTGCAGACATGGCGTGCCTCGCTGATCCCGGTGATCGCGATCCCGATCTCGCTGATCGGCACGTTCACGGTGCTTTATGCGTTCGGCATATCGCTAAACAACCTATCGCTGTTTGGCCTGGTCTTGGCTGTCGGCATCGTCGTCGACGACGCGATCGTCGTGGTCGAGAATGTCGAGCGCAACATCGAAGCGGGCATGCCGCCAAAAGAGGCGGCGCATCGCACAATGGACGAGGTCGGCGGCGCGCTGATTTCGATCGCGCTGACATTGTGCGCCGTGTTTGTGCCGTCGGCCTTTCTGTCGGGCATCACCGGCCAGTTCTTCCGCCAGTTCGCCGTGACGATCGCGGCCTCGACGGTGATTTCCTGCGTCGTATCGCTGACCCTGAGCCCGGCGCTGTGCGCGCTTCTGCTCAAACCACATGCCGACAAGTCGCCGCCGCGGGGCCTCGGATCACGGCTGCTGGCAGCCGGGTTCGACCATTTCAACCGCAGCTTTGAGTGGCTCTCCAACGGCTACGGGCGGTTGACGCGACGGCTGTTGCGCGGGCTCGCTTTGGTGGTGATCGCGTATATCGGGCTGATCGCGGTGGCCGGGTTCGAGTTCGCCCACACCCCGACCGGTTTCATCCCCGAGCAGGATCAGGGCTACCTGATCACCGTCGTGCAATTGCCGCCCGGCGCAACGCTGGAACGCACCGAAAAGGTCGTCAAGCAGGCTGTCGAGATCATTATGAACACGCCGGGCATCGAGCATGTCGCACCGTTTGCCGGGCTTGACGCGACGACCTTCACGATTGGGTCGAACTCGGGGACGATCTTTTCCGGCCTGCCCTCGCTCTACAACCATGAGCTCAAAGGCGTTACCGCGGCTTCGGTGCTGGCTGATCTGCGCCAGCGCCTGTCGGTGATCCAGGACGCCTATGTGTTGACGATCCCGCCACCGCCGGTGCAGGGCATCGGCAATTCCGGCGGGTTCAAGATGATGCTGGAAGACCGCGCCGGGCTCGGCTCGCAGGCTCTTGTCGATGCCGCGCGGGCATTGGTCGCCGCGGCCAATCAGGACCCGAGCTTTGCCGGCGTCTTCACGCTGCTCAACGCCGGTTCGCCGTCGCTTTATGCTGATATCGACCGCATGAAGGCGGAAAAGGTCGGGCTGACGCCGACCGATGTGTTCAACACGCTACAGGTCTATCTCGGCTCGCAATATGTCAACGACTTCAATCTCTTGGGCCGCACCTACGAAGTCATCGTGCAGGGCGATGGCCGCTTCCGGCAGGACGGTCAGGATTTGATGCGGCTGAAAACCCGCAACAGCGCCGGCGAGATGGTGCCGATCGGCAGCGTCGCCGATTTGAAGAGCGCAACGATCCCCTACCGCGTGCCGCGCTACAATTTGTATCCCGCCGCCGAGGTTCAGGGCGTCGCGGCGCCGGGTGTTGCCACCGGTACGGCATTGCATCGCATGGAAGAGTTGGCAGCGCAGGTCTTGCCGCCCGGTATCGGCTTCGAATGGACCGAAATCGCCTTTCAGCAGCAACAGAAGGGCACGCCGACCTTTCTCGTGTTTGGCGCGGCGGCCTTGTTCGTGTTCCTCGTGTTGGCCGCGAAATACGAAAGCTGGAAATTGCCGCTGGCGGTCGTGCTGATCGTGCCGATGTGTCTGCTCGCCTCGGTCAGCGGCCTGATGTTCCGCGGTCTATCGATCGACATCCTGGCGCAGATCGGCTTTGTCGTGCTCGTCGGACTGGCGGCGAAGAACGCGATCCTGATCGTCGAGTTCGCCCATCAGCGCCAAGAGGAAGGCAGTCCGCTGGCCGAGGCCGCGGTCTATGCCGCGCGCACGCGCTTGCGGCCAATCCTGATGACGTCGCTGGCCTTCCTGCTCGGCGTCGCGCCGCTGGTGGTCGCGACCGGCGCCGGGGCGGAAATGCGGCAATCGCTCGGCACCGCCGTGTTTGGTGGCATGCTCGGCGTCACCGCCTTCGGCCTGATTTTCACCCCGGCCTTCTACACGCTGGTGCAGCGCTTCCGCTTCGCCCCGGCGGCATCGAGACCGCGCGACGCGGGCCACCACGTCTCGAGCCGGGCCGACGCATAGACCCGCTGCCTTCCGGTGGACCACCCCTCTCATCAATGACCGCTTGCGGCTCATCTGACTCGTTGCCAACCGGTCCGGCAGGGGTCTGCTTACCCAACGGATACAGGCCGTTCGGGCTCGGCGGTAGGGCTGTCGCAAAATGCCCCATTGCAGCCGCTGCTCCGGCTCTCGGTTGGTGGCTTTCTGCCGTTCGTGAATTTACTGGGCTGATGGTGCCCGGCGCTAGGCATCTCAACGGGGGCCGACCCGCATAGCGGTCGGCATCGCTGTTGGCAGAGCGTCGACCATCTGGGCAGCGGCCTGCATGGAAACGATGTAGCCGTAGGTGCCAAGGCCGCAGATCACAGCATTCACGGCCGATGACACCTTGGAATGGCGATGCTGCTCGTCGCGGGTGTGAATATTGGAGATGTGAAGCTCGATCACCGGCTTTTCGAAGATCTTCAGCGCGTCGATGATCGCAATTGAGGTGAAGGAATAGCCCGCCGGATTGATGATGATGACGTCGGCACTGTCGCGGCCGGCGTGGATCAGTTCGACCAGCGCGCCCTCATGGTTGGATTGATGGAACGAAAGGGTCGCGTCGATATGGCTCGCGAATTCGCGGCAGCTCGCCTCGACTGCTGCCAGGGTCGTCGTACCGTAGATATGAGGTTCCCGAATCCCGAGATAGTCCAGGTTCGGGCCGTTCAGGATCATTATTCGCGCACCCATTGATGGTCTCCTTTGTTGCAGATAGGCTCGGCACCGCGATCGTCTTGCCGGCGTGGCGCATCTCGATGCCGGCGACAAATACGGGCCTTCGTTGTCAAGTCGAAAGGGATTGGCGGGTGAGGCTTATGGCCGGTATATCGGATACGCAACACCCGATACCGCCGACCGTCATTCTCCGGGATCCCTGCGCGCGTAGCGCATAATCGTGTCGATCACGATTTCGCGCCGGTCTTCCAAGGCCTTCGCAGTGTCCATTTCACGTTTGAAGATCCGCGAGAACGTGGCGCGGTTGGCCACATTGAAAAAGCACAGCGCACTGATCGACATATGCAGGTCAACCATATCGATGCCGTCGCGAAATACGCCTGCGCGACAGCCGCGCTGATAGATGTGGCGGAGCGTCGCGATGACCGGGGAATTGAGCTCCTCGATCGAACCTGAACGCGCCAGATGCACGCCCTTGTGAATGTTCTCGACCATCACGAGCCTGATGAAGGCCTCATTGGCGTTTTGATAGTCGAAGGTAAAACCCACCATCTTCCGCAATGCGGCTTCGGGTTCCAGGCCGGCGAGGTCAAGCGCTGCCTCGATCTGCCGGATACGCCCGTAGGCTTGTTCAAGCACGGCGACGAAAAGACCCTCCTTGTCGCCGAAGTAATAGTAGATCATCCGCTTGCTGGTGTTGGTGCGGGCGGCAATGTCGTCGACGCGCGCCCCGCTGAACCCTTTGTCGGCGAACTCCTCGGTCGCTATTTCTAGGATGTTCCGGCGCGTTCCGTCAGGGTCCTGTACCCGGGTTGGCCTGCCATTCCGCCCCTCGAGTGGCTTGGGAACGTCAATCGTATTTGGCATGGGTTGAGCGCTTTCGGGTACAGGGATCGGCATCAAAGCCAATTTTTGCGGATTGCATAAACTAACTAATTAGTACATTCATTTGACCTGAACAGGGCTTCCATCTGGCGAGGCCGGCGATGAACGACGCCGAACCTTCAACGACACCGTCGGTACTCGTCGGGCTGATCGGCTCAGGCATCCAGGCTTCCCGCTCGCCGGCGATGCACGAGCGCGAGGGCGCGAAACAGGGTCGTACCTATATCTACCGACTCATCGACCTCGATGTGCTGGGCCTTTCGGGCGCAGCGCTCCCGGGGCTGCTTGTGTCGGCATACCGTTTCGGCTTTGCCGGCCTGAACATCACCCACCCGTGCAAACAGGCGGTCATCCCGCTCCTCGACGAGCTGTCGAGCGACGCGCGGGCCATCGGCGCGGTCAATACCGTGGTCTTCTCGGCCGGCGGCAAGACAATCGGGCACAACACTGACTGGTACGGCTTCGCCGAAAGCTTTCGTCGCGAGCTCGCTGACGCGCCATGCACCAGGGTCGCACAGCTGGGAGCCGGCGGCGCAGGCTCGGCGGTCGCCCATGCCTTGCTGAAATTAGGTGTTCGCGAGTTGTCGATCACCGATATCGACGAGGCCCGCGCGGCGCGGCTGGCCGCCGAGCTCTGCGTCCGCTTCGGCACGGGCCGCGCGATTGCCACCGTTGACTTGGCACGGGCTGTCGGCGCCGCCGACGGTCTCGTGAACACGACGCCGATCGGCATGGTCGGCCACCCCGGTATGCCCGTTTCCCCCGATCTTCTGCGGCCGGATCTGTGGGTGGCCGATGTCGTTTATTTCCCGCTTGAGACCGAACTGTTGCGAGCCGCGCGCAAAATCGGCTGCCGGACGATGTCGGGCGGCATGATGGCCGTCTTCCAGGCGGTCGGCGCGTTCCGGCTGTTTACCGGGATCGAGCCCGATACCGATCGCATGATTGCCCATTTCGCCAGCCTCTAGCGGGAGCTGCCATGCAGACCGCGATCGCCACCGTATGTCTCAGCGGCACGCTCAACGAAAAGCTCGATGCCATCGCCGCTGCCCGGTTCAAGGGCGTCGAAATCTTCGAAAACGATCTGCTTTCTTTCGATGGCACCCCGACCGAGGTCGGTCGCCAGGTCAAGGAGCTGGGCCTCTCGGCGGTGACCTTCCAGCCGTTCCGTGACTTCGAGGGAATGCCCGAACCGCAACGTTCCAAAGTGTTCGCCCGAGCCGAGCGCAAGTTCGATCTGATGGCGGAGCTGGGCTGCGACCTGTTGATGGTATGCAGCAATGTCTCACCAGAAGCGCTGGGCGGCATCGACCGTGCCGCCGCCGATTTCCATGAATTGGGCGAGCGCGCTGCCAAACGCGGCTTTCGCGTCGCTTTCGAGGCGCTCGCCTGGGGTCGCCACATCAATGACTATCGTGACTCCTGGGAAGTGGTACGGCGCGCCAATCATCCCGCGGTCGGGCTCGTGTTGGACAGTTTCCACATCCTGGCCCGCGGCACCGAGCTGAACGCGCTGCGCGCCATTCCACACGACCGCATCTTCCTGGTGCAGATCGCGGACGCCCCCAAGCTCGACATGGACTATCTGTCATGGAGCCGCCATTACCGTTGCTTTCCGGGTCAGGGCGACTTGCCGGTTGGTGAGTTTATGGATGCGCTGCAGGCAACCGGTTTCGACGGTCTGATTTCGCTCGAAATCTTCAATGACCGTTTCCGGGCCGGCTCGGCCCGCGCGGTAGCGATCGATGGCCAGCGTTCGCTCCTCGTCATGCTCGATGAGCTGCAGCGGCGCACCCGCGTGTCGGTCAAAGACCTGCCAAAGCTGGCACCGCGAGCGCAGTGCCACGGCATCGACTTTATCGAATTTGCGATGGACGAAGCGGCTGCGAAGGGGTTCGAAGCCGCGCTTCGCCAGCTCGGCTTCGCCAAGGCCGGAATTCACAAATCGAAGGCGGTGACGCGCTGGCGCCAAGGTGACATCAACCTCGTCGTCAACAGCGACAAGGAGGGATTTGCCCACTCCTTCAACCTCACGCACGGCTCGGCGGTATGCGCATTGGCCCTCAAAGTCGATAGTGCGGCGGCAGCGCGAACCCGTGCCGCGCAGCTGCTTGATCAGTCGTTCCGTCAGGTGGTTCGGACCGACGAAATCGATATTCCGGCGGTGCGCGGGCTCGGCGGCAGCCTGGTCTATTTTGTCGATAACAAAACCGATCTCGGCCGCCACTGGGACATCGATTTTGATCCTTGGTCCTCCGACAACGGCGATGCCGGGCTCACCACGATCGACCATGTATCGCAATCGATGCAGCACGAGGAAATGCTGACTTGGCTGCTGTTTTACAGTTCCCTGCTCGACGTGCGGAAAACGCCGATGCAGGACGTGCTCGACCCTGGGGGCATCGTGCATAGTCAGGTGGTCGAGACCGTGGACGGCAGGTTTCGGCTGGTTCTCAACGCTTCGCAAAGCCAGCAGACACTGTCTTCGCGCTTCCTGACCGAGTTGTTCGGCTCGGGCGTCCAGCACATCGCCCTCGCCACAGCCGACATCTTCGCCACCATCGAGCGGCTATGCGCGAACGGGGTCGCGCTGCTGCGGATTCCCGAGAATTATTACGACGATCTCGAAGTCCGCATCGACATCAGCAACGCCGCGCTCACCCAGCTCCGCGCCAACAACGTGCTCTACGATCGCCAGGATGGCGGCGAGTTTTTCCAGGCGTATACGACGACCTTTGATGGCGGCTTCTTTTTCGAGATCGTCGAGCGCCGGGCCTATGTCGGTTATGGTGCATCCAACGCACCCATCCGCCTAGCTGCACAGACCCGGCTTACGCGAACTGCAACAGCGGCATCGCGATAACGGGTTTGGTCCGCCAACCCGCGTCTCGTTGATCGCCGAGCCAGTGGCGTTGGGTCATCGGCACCCTCGTGTGCTACGAATGACCGCATTGAGAACGGGCCTAACGGGTTACATCCCAGGGTCCGCTATCGGCGGATTGTGTTGAAGAAGTCGGGAGTTGCGGGGGCGTTGCCGTGCTGATTCAATCCGGTCCGCGGGATCGGAGTACAGC
>Ga0181537_10002425_pt1 | contig 16362 bp, 19 predicted proteins | sample PEATcosm2014_Bin_39_FD_119765 | JGI IMG/M metagenome (GOLD analysis project Ga0181537, IMG submission 119765) | Peatland microbial communities from MTU Mesocosm Facility, Houghton, MI, USA - PEATcosm2014_Bin23_10_metaG | ecosystem: Environmental > Terrestrial > Soil > Wetlands > Peat | place... | reverse complement strand
GCCGGCCGAACTCTATATCTTCAGCGACGGCGTTTACGAAATTGCCCGGCCCGACGGCAGTTGGCAATCATGGGAGGAGTTCTCCCAGTTTCTCAAGGAGAACCAGCCGCCGATTGAGGCCATCGTCAAACGGATGCGCGAGATGCACGGCACGGAGGAATTCGAGGACGATTTCTCCCTCCTTAAAATGAAGCTCGCCTAGGGTGTGTTAACACTAAGGGCGGACTTGTCCCGGAGGGACATCCGAAAGTAGCCCGGCGATTTATCGCCGGGTAGGGTGTGAAAGAGCGTCCCGTCCCGGAGGGACGGATGAGGTTAATGGGTGAACCCGATTCAAGCGTCCCTCCGGGACGCAGCCTCGGAGACCCCAAACCCGGCGATAAATCGCCGGGCTACTCTCAAGCGTTCCTCCGGAACTTGGGGATGCTGAAGAGAATGAGCGTTAGTGTTAACACGCCCTAGCGTGTGTCTTCAAAATAGGACGACTCCTCCCGGACGAAGCGGAAAATCGACTTGCAACGCGGCCTTGCCCTCCTTTGAAAACACGCCCTAGTCTTGGGACGTGCCTGAAGTCGATTTGAACCGCCTGGATGATCCGCGCCCAACGGCCGCGCGCCGCCATCGTGCCGCCTTGGGCGTAGGGGTATTTTCGCCTAAAATAGGCGCACCCAATCTGGGTGGCCCGGACAACTTGTTGTCCGGGTGGCCGAAGGCCACAGGAGGTGACCTCCAGGCTTCTCTCGATCCCTGGGTGAAGGAATTTTTCAGCGACCTCCTGCGCGCTGCGCGCGCCCGGACAACAAGTTGTCCGGGCCACCGATCAACTTGTGCGTGGCTGTTCATATTCTGCCTTGGATTTTGCTCTCAGGCCATCGTTCGCGCCGATAGCGCCCCGGTCGCGCTGGCCACGCCTCAGCCGCCCGCGGCCAGTCCCGTCGCGCATTTGACCGATGAGCAGGACCGGCTGATGGACGGCCATCTCAGTCCGGCGGCCGAGAACCGGAGCCAGGCCAATGCGCTCTATGCCGAGGCGCTGCTGTTGCCGGAAGGAGTGGCCGACGGCCAGCAGAAGGCGCTCGACCTTTTTCGCCAGATCGTCGCCCTTGATCCCGCTTTTACCGACGCCCAGGTCCGGCTGGCCAATAGCCTCCTGCAAGCGGGCCAGCTCGACCAGGCCTTCGCGCAACTCCAGTCCGCCGCGAGCGCCCATCCCGATTCGATCCCGATCGAAGTTGCCCTTGGCTTTACGCAGAGGCTGCGCGGACACAACGAGGAAGCGGTTCGTCTCTGCACCGATGCCCTGACCCGGGATTCGACCCAATCGGTGGCGATGCGGGTGCTGCTGGAGATCGCGAGCGAACAGGATGACCTGGCCGGCGCCGTGGTTCACATCGAAGACATCCTCAAAGCCGGCGCCGACGTGCCCGCCTCTTCCTGGCTGAACCTGGCCCAGCTTTACCAGGAAGTGGCGCGGAGCGAGACCAACCCGCCCGACGGCAATGTCATGCTCAAGACGCGGCTGCCGATTCTCCAGCAAGCCGCCGCCAAGCCGCCGTCGAGCGTCGAGACGCTGACCCTCCTGGCCGACACGTACCGCGACTTGGGGCGCAAGCTCGATGGCCTGAAGACACTCCAGAAAGCCAGCGCGCTCGAGCCGTCCGATGTCGATCTTGTCCTTCGGTGCGCCGACCTTGAAGCCGATCTCAACCAGACCGCCGCCGCGCTCCGCGATTACGAGAACGCCTATGCGCTCAATCCCAGCCTGCCCGGCTTGCGCGAGATGCTCGGCGGCCTTTACCTCGACGATCAGCGCTATGAGGACGCCGTCCGTCTTTTTGCGGAGGCACTGGCCGACTCGCCGCAAGATGCCGGTCTGGAGATCGACCTGGGCCTCGCCTACGAGGAAGCGCATCACCCGGAAAAAGCGCAGCCTTGTTTTGAGCGCGTCTTCGCTTCCAACGACTGCCCGCAGGAAGCCTATCTCAAGCTCGCTTTTTTCCAACTCGCCCACGACGAAATCAAGGAAGCCGGCCAGACGCTGGCCTCCGCGCAGGCTCATTTTCCCAAATCGGCCCGGATTCGCTATTACGAGGCGATTCAAGAGCGTTATGCGAAGAATTATGATGCCGCAGTGGCCAGTCTCGCCCAGGTGCGCGCCCTGGCGGTCGGGGCCGAAGCCGACGTGCTTGACCCGGCCTATTATCTCGAAAGCTCCCTGACCCTGACCCTCGCCGGACAAATGGACCGGCTCGAACCGGTACTGCAGGAGGGCCTCAGCAAATATCCCGACGATCCCTCGCTGATGAACGAGCTGGCTTATTTCTGGGCCGAGCAGGACCGGCATCTGCCGGAAGCCCTCGCCTTAAGCCGCCGCGCCGCCGCGCTTGAGCCCGATAACGGGCCGATTCTCGACACCTGGGGCTGGGTCTATTTCCAGATGGGTCAGGTAAAAGATGCATTACCGTACTTGCAACGGGCCGCAGTTATGACCAACAATGACCCCGTGGTTTTACAACATGTCGGAGATGCGTATTTGAAATTAGGCCTCAGGCGCGAAGCCATCGCCACCTGGTCGCGCGCCCTCGAAAAAGATCCCCATAACAGCGACCTGGCCAACCGGATAGACGCCGCCCTGGCGCAAGCGAAAAATGCTCACCCACGCTCCGCGCCCAATCCTTAGACCGAACCCGATTCCCCTCCTGCTTCTCCTGACCATCTGGCTGGGGTTGTTTTGCGGGGTGGGCCCGGTCTCGGCGCAATTCAGTTTCAGGGATTACGGCCCGCATCCCCATCTCACCCCTCCCGATGCGATCCTGTCGCGCGGGGCCCTGCTCATCCGCGCCGACACGGGGGAGGTCCTCTATGCCCGCAATCCCGACGAGCGGCTCCTGCCCGCCAGCACCACCAAGCTGATGACGGCGCTGATCGTCTATGAAAAAAACGGCAAGACCCTGAATGGCCGCGTCACCGTCGAGGAAAGCGACCGGGCCGAGCCGAGCAACATCCCGGTCGTTCCCGGCGAAACCATTTCCGTCTTCACCCTCTTCCACGCGCTGCTCATTGAATCGGCCAACGATTCGGCCCGCGTGCTGGGGCGCTATGTCGCGGGCAGCAACGAAGCGTTTGTGGGGATGATGAACCAACGGGCGCTGGCGATGGGCCTTTTCAACACCCATTTCTATAACCCGAACGGTCTGCCCGCGCCGGAGGGGACGCACTACACCAGTTGCGCCGACCTGATGCAAATCTTCCGGGCGGTCATCAAATATCCCGAACTGTCGACGATTTTAAGCACCAAGGAATACACCATCGAGACCCGATCGGGCGTGCATACGCTCCACAACCATAACCTGCTGCTGGGCCGCTATCCCGGAATGGGGCCCGGAAAGACCGGCTGGACCTATGCTTCCCGCCACACCTACGCCTGCGCCGTCACCCAAAACGGCCACACCCTCCTGCTGACCCTCCTCGACAGCCCCGACAAATGGAAGGATGCCGAAATCCTCTTCAACTGGGGCTTTGCGCAAGTGGCGTCGGAGCCTGCGCCCACGTCTCATTGATCTACGCCACCGGCCGGCTGGACGAATCCTGGGGCATGCGGATGAGAAATTCGGTCCCCTGGCCGGCCTGGGTTTCGAGCGCGATTTTTCCGCGATGCGCGGTGACCACATTTTTGACGATGGCCAGGCCGAGGCCGGTCCCGCCGATTTTGCCGTAAGTGGCGAACGGCTCGAAAATCCGGTCCTTGATCGCGGCGGGAATCCCCGGGCCGTTGTCGCGTATGGAAAAAAACAAGATCGAGTCGCTCACCCAGGCCCGCACGTCGATGCGCGCGCCCGGCTTCGCGTTGAGCGCCTGCACCGCATTGGAAACGAGATTTTGCAGGACGCGCAGCATGCGCATCGAATCGACCTCGATTTCAGCCGGGTCCGACTCGACGTTCAGCGTCACCCCGACGGGCCGGAAGGTGTCCGCGCTAAAGGCAAGGAACTGCTGGAGCAGCGCGTTGGTGTCGGTGCGGTCGAGATGAAGTTTCGTTTCTCCCTTCGAAAATTCGAGCAGCTCCCCCGCCATCGCCACCAGCCGGTCGCACTGGATTTCCATTTTCTGGCAGCAATCGACCGTCTCGGTGTCGGAATGATACATCTTGATCAGGTCGAGCGAGGAAAGAATGACCTGGACCGGGTTGCGCAGGTCGTGCATGAGCGAACTCGCCATTTCGCCGATGAGCGAGAGCTTTTCCTTGCGCACCACTTCGCCGACGTAGAGATCATCCGTCCGGCGCAGGAGGCTGAGCACGTTCTGGAAAAGATGCAGCGTCAGCGTGACCGGCTCCGTGACGAGCACTCCCAGCAAATCGGGGGTCGGAATCCAGGCGATCGAAGTTGCCTCCCGCGCCCGGGCATCGGTGGTGCGTCCCTGGCCATCCAGCACGGCAACTTCTCCCAGGAAATCGCCCGCCTGCATCGAGGCGAGAATCTGCTCCTGGTCGCCGACGGCCTTGACGATTTCCACCTGGCCCTCGATCACCAGGCAGACGCCCTCGGCGGCATCGCCCTCGTGAAAGAGATATTCCCCCGGCGCCAGGTCCTGATAAATCAAATGGCTGATGAGCCGCTCGCGGCCCTCCGTGGAAAAATCTTCTAAAAACCGGTTTGCGCGCACGTCCATAGTCAATGCCTTAGGTATCGATCATCCGGTTTAAATCTTTAGCCAATATGCCTCCGTCTGCCCGCATGTGCAATGAAATGCCTTGGCGCGGGGGCGGTGTTCTCGCTAGAACTTGAGGTTCAACCCTCATTTCCCGAAAGGATATTTTTATGCCGCAAGCCATCATGGAAACCAGCAAAGGCACGATCACCCTCGAACTCTTCGACAAGGACGCGCCCGCAACCGTCAAGAATTTCGTCACCCTCGCCAAAAAGGGCTTCTACGACGGACTCAATTTCCACCGCGTCCTCAAGGACTTCATGATCCAGGGCGGCTGTCCCGAAGGAACTGGAATGGGTGGACCTGGCTACATGATTAAGGATGAACTTGTAGGCAATAAGCAGAAGCATACTCCGGGTACGCTCTCGATGGCAAAAACTGAGGCGCCAAATACTGGCGGCAGCCAATTTTTTATCACTCATATCGATACGCCCTGGCTTGACGGCAAGCACACCGTCTTCGGCCGCACCAAGGACATGGCCGTCGTCAACGCGATCAAGCAGGGGGACAAAATCACCTCGGTGAAGATTGTGGATTGACTGCGCACTAAAACGGCGGAAGTGACGCTTGCCAGTCGGGCATTTCTCTTTCTAATCTTCGTTATAATCATTTTGCTACCCCCATTGAAGACGAACAATGGGGGTAGCAATAATTGGTCTGTTTTTCGTTTCTCCGTTTAAATCACCATCGGTGGAATAGAAGTGCGACGGCCATACACCGCACCGGAAGTGACGCTTGCCAGTCGGGCATTTCCCTGTCTAATCTTCGTTATAATCATATTACTACCCCCATTGAAGACGAACAATGGGGGTAGTAATAATTGGTCTGTTTTTCGTTCCTCCGTTTAAATCACCATCGGTGGAATAGAAGTGCGACGGCCTTACACCGCACCGGAAGTGACGCTTGCCAGTCGGGCATTTCCCTGTCTAATCTTCGTTATAATCATATTGCTACCCCCATTGAAGACGAACAATGGGGGTAGCAATAATTGGTCTGTTTTTCGTTCCTCCGTTTAAATCACCATCGGTGGATTAGAAGTGCGACGGCCATAGACCGCCGCTACAATACTCGTCATGCGCATCCTGGCCATTGATTACGGCAGCACGCGAATCGGCCTCGCCCTGAGCGATCCGACCGGCACGCTGGCGCGTCCGCTCTCCTTTGTGCCCGCGAAGGCCGACGCCAAACTCGCGCGCGAAATCGCCGACCTGGCGAAGAAAGAGGAGGCGCATCTGATCCTGCTCGGCCTGCCGCGCAACATGGATGGCTCCAGCGGAGATGCCGCCGCCAAAGTGCAGGCCTTCGCCGCGCTCCTCGGCCAGGCCACGACCATCGCCATCAAGCTCATCGACGAACGGCTTTCCACCGTGCAGGCCAGCCGCCAGTTGCAGGAGTCGGGCAAAAACGCGCGCCAGCAGCGCGGCAGGATAGACAGCGAAGCCGCCTGCGTCCTGCTTCAGGGTTGGCTCGACTCGCAGCAAAATTTTCCCCTCCTGCCGCCGGATGCGGACGCATGACTTCATCACTCACGTCACGCGAATTGCGCCAGGGCCGTCCCCATCGCTTCGACCCGGCCTTGCAGGGCCACCGGCTGACGATTGCCTATCGCGGCACCGATTTTTCCGGTTGGCAGGGACAGCGGCAAGCCGGCAAGCGCACGGTGCAGGAATGCATCGAGGCCGCCCTCGAAAAAATCTGGGGCCAAAAAATCAGCCTCCAGGGATCGGGCCGGACCGACACCGGCGTGCACGCGCTCGGCCAGGTGGCCTCCTTCAACGCGCCGCGCCTCCACAAGGCGGTGGTTCTCCAGCGCGCGCTCAACGCGAACCTCCCGCGCGATGTCCGCATCGTGCAATGCCGCCTCGTTTCGCCCGCCTTTCACGCCCGTTTCGACGCCAGGGGCAAGACCTACCGTTACCTGATCTGGAACCGGCTCGTGCAGGACCCGTTCACGCTCGACACCCATTGGCATGTGCCGCGCACCCTCGACCTGCCCGCCATGCGCCGGGCCGCGCGCCTGCTTTTGGGCCGGCACGATTTCGCCTCGTTCACCAGCAACCCCGGCTATGAGCGCGAGTCGACCGTTCGCGTGATGCAGCGCGCGTCGGTGGCGCGCGACGGGGCCGCGCTCGTCTTCCATTTCACCGCCGACGGCTTTCTTTACCGCATGGTGCGCAATCTCGTCGGGGCGCTGGCCAAGGTCGGCCTCGGTAAAATCACCGTCGACGATTTCGGAAAAATCCTGCGCGCCTGTTCCCGCTCCGAGGCCCCCGCGACCGCGCCCGCCTGCGGCCTCTACCTCATGAAGGTGACCTATGGGAAAAATAGGACCACCCATCCTGCATCCGAGCGCCTCTCATCCCCATAAGTCTCATGAGTCCTATAAGTCCCACTCCCCACCATCTCCAGATCGTTCTCGTCGAGCCCGAAATTCCGCCGAACACCGGCGCCATTGCCCGGCTTTGCGCCGCCACGAACACGGTTCTCCACCTCGTGGAACCGCTCGGATTCAAGCTCGACGACCGCGCCCTCAAGCGCGCGGGCATGGATTATTGGCAGCACGTCACCTGGCACGCCTGGCCCAACTGGACCGCCTTTCAGGCGGCGCACGCCCAGGCGCGGCTCTATTTTCTGACCACGAAGGCGTCCCGTCCCTACACGCAGGCGCGGTTCGAGCCAACCGATTTTTTGGTCTTCGGACGCGAGACCAAGGGCTTGCCCGAATCGCTGCTGAAAGAAAACGCGGAAGCTTGCCTGACCATCCCCATGGCCAATCCCCGCGTGCGGAGCCTGAACCTCGCCACGTCCGCCGCCATCGTCCTGTTCGAGGCGCTCAGGCAGGTGCAGGCGATCTGACTTTACTGCGACATCCCGCCCAATTGCCCGCCCGTTTCCCATGATTCGGGCTTGTTCCAGGGAACGGCGGAAACCGGCTGGCCATTGGCGTCCACATTATTCGCAGTCGGCACGCTGGTCGTACTGGAGCACCCGATTTGCAGCAGGGCCAGGGGGATAAGAAGCAGGATCGAACGAAGGCGTAGCATGGCTAGCCTCTAGTTAAGCACAGAATCGCCGATTTGAATAACACCTTTTGTGTCGGGCAATATTTCCGCCACGGCATCGTTGGGATCGACCTTGGTGACCTTGACCTTGCCCAGGAAACTCCGCCCGCGATAAACAATCAATTCGCCGTTGGGCACCACGCCGTTGGCCAGGCCGACATCGAGAACGACGAAATTCCAGGTGTTATCCACAAAAGTGACCTTGCCGCTCACGCCGGGCATCTGGCCGCCGTTATGGGACCGGTTGATGGCATCGTTCAGGTCGGCAATCTTCTGGAGCGAATCCTGATATTGGTCCTGCAAAATCTTTTGCTCGCTCTGCGCCGCCGTCAGGTCGGACTGGGCCTTGGCTTCATCGGCCACGATTTGGTCGGCGGTCCGGTCACCCAGGGTTTTTTTGATGGCGTCCAAGGCGTCCTGCGCAGTCTTGAGATTATCGTTGGCGGTGACCAGGGCCGTCGACGCATCCGTCGCCTGCTGTTGCACCGTTTTCAATTGCGTATTCAGATCATCAATCTTCGCATTGGCCGCAGTCAGCTTCGAATCGTCATCAAGCTTCGCCGCATCGTCCGCGTCCTTTTCCGCCTGGGCTTTCTTGTTCGCCTGCTCGGCGGCGGCTTGGGCTTGCTTCGTCTGGAGGAGGGTCGCGGCGTCGGCCCAGCGCTGGTTAATGATCAGGCCGCCTCCAACCAAAGCGGCGATTGCACCCACCAAGGCGAGGTAAAGAAAAATTTTTCCAAGATTAGACATGTGATAAGTTGGCTAGGTCGTTGACTTAAAACGGCTCATAGAAATCTCATAAAATGCGGTATTCTGTCAATTCATTCTTACGCACTAATAATGGAAATGACAGTTTTTCCTTGCCAAAGCAACAACTTCCGTTCATTGGCCGCCCTTACTTCCACCGGGCCGAGCGATGGACTTTTTCCAGTTCGTCGGTGAAGGACGTCCCCTCCATCTCCAATTCCTTTCGCAGCCACGAAGGTGAGGCCGTGGCCGCCCCGAGCGATTCCACCGTCAGCTTTTCCGCCTCATCCGCCGTGATCACCAGGATGTCCTTGGCCACTCCGGATGCTCCCACCAGCCGCTCGATGATGCTGTCCGCCGTCTGGTCCGCCGTGGCGTAACTGACCACCATATCGGTCGGTTTGCGCGTGGCGGAGGAAATGGCGGTTCCCAGCTTGCCATCCAGCACCACGGTCACCCGCCAATCCGACGTGTCGTGCAGGTGCTGGAGCCGGTCGGTCAACGCCTTGCGGGCGGCGGCGCGGTTGCGGTCGTGGAGCTTCCGCAAATCGGCCCAGGCAAAAATCACGCTATGCCCGTCGACCACCAGGTAATGCGCGCTCATGGCGGGAAAGGCGATCTCGCGCCGGCCGGTTTTACGCCCCCGACGCAACCGCCGGCTTTTCGGCGGCCGCCGCCGGTTTCGCCGGAGCGGGCTTTTTGGCCGGGGCGGACGTGGTTTTGGCCGCAGCGGCGGGCTTCGCGGTGGCGGCTGTGGTCTTGGAGAGAAGCTTCTTCCTCTTTTTGTAATTGAGGCGGCGGCGGCGTTTCTGAACTTTGTTCGACTGTTGTCCCATAAGAGAAGAGACTTGTTGCGGGAAATGGAGACTTAGTCAAGCTCGGTGCTGGGCGGTCGGCGGTATTTTTCTGGCGAAGGTTGGCTCACTCTGCAAAAACTTGTCATAACACGGGCCTTGCGCGGGATCGATTTTATGACCACCCCATCCAACTACTCGATTGGTGTCATCGCCGACACCCATGACCGATGGATGCCCCGGGTGGCCGAACTCTTTCAGGACGTCGATGAAATCTGGCACCTGGGCGATGTCTGCGATGTCTCGATACTCGACGAACTGCGGGCGATCAACTCGAAGCTGACAGTCGTCCTGGGCAACAACGACTTCAACCTCGAGTCGCCGGTCAGCCTCGACCTGGAACGGGCCGGGGAACGCTTCCACCTGATCCATATCCTGCCCCGGCGCATTTTGTCCTCAACCGACTGGCTCCTCTTCGGTCACACCCACCGCCCGGCGGACGAAATGCACAACAGCGTTCATCTGTTCAATCCCGGCTCGGCGGGCCGGGCGAACAAGGGCGCGCCGCTCAGCGTCGGCTTCCTCACGCGCGAGAAAGGTGGCAAGTTTTCCGCCAGGGTTGTTTTGCTGTGAGATACTTTTCTGGAGACATGATTTGAAATCTGTCACTACGCGGGTAAGAAGGTAGGCTTGTGCAGTACACATGAGATTCATTGCCCAAAGACTAAAATGGTCCGGGAAAATGTTTCTCGTATGCTCGGTTCTGTTAATACCTGCGTTTGACTACGTGGCACGGTGGTACATTGACGGAAACATCAGGCAGTTTGGCTTGTCCCTGTTGGGTTGGGATTCCTGTTATTTCCCGATGGTTTTAGCGGCTATTTTTGAACTTGCTGCCACAGGATTCGTCCTCCTTGTTTCCTCTTCGCTACTGAGAGCCGCACTTGAACTAAGGTCTCTGATAACAAGTTAGGTCACCACCCCATGTTCCCCTCCCTTGAATTTTCATGATTTCCTGTCAAAATTCCCCTGCCTTGCTTAATTTAGTAATTTGGCAAATTTGGAAAATTGGTCCTGCCCTCCTTCCCCTAAAAATTCCGTTCATTCCGTAATTCCGTCAAAATTCCCCTGCCTTCCTGCCTCCTTCATGTATTTCATGATTTCATGTTTTCCTGTTAAAACTTTTTTCTTTTCATGTAGGCTCTCTTAATGGCCACGATTCCTCTTCCCGACGTCGGCAACCTCGAAACGCGCCTCGCGCAGCTTCGGAGGTTTCTTTGACCTGCCCGCGCTGAAAACCCAACTGGCCGGGTACGAGGCCAAAATGGCCGACGGAAAATTTTGGGACAACGCCCAGGCCGCGCAGAAGGTCATCGGCGAAGCCAACGCCATCCGGGCCAAGCTCGATCCGCTCAAGGAGCTCGAGCAAAAGATCGACGACTTGAAGACGCTGAAGGAGCTGGTGCTCGAAGATGCGAGCGACCAGGCGGCCAAGGATTTCCAGGTCGAGTTCGACGCCGTGGCCAAGTCGCTCGACGCCCTCGAACTGCGCGTCCTGCTCGGCGGCCCAATGGACCGCAACAACGCCATCATCACGCTCCACTCGGGCGCGGGCGGCACGGAGGCATGCGACTGGGCCAACATGCTCCTGCGCATGTACCAGCGCTTCGCGGAGAAGTCGGGCTACAAGACCGAGATGCTCGACATCCAGCCCGGCGACGAGGCGGGCATCAGCTCGGCCACGCTGCAGGTCAAGGGCGAGTTTGCCTATGGCCGGCTCAAGGCCGAGCACGGCGTCCACCGGCTCGTGCGCATTTCGCCCTTCAACTCGGCGGGCAAGCGCCAGACCTCCTTTGCCTCGCTCGATGTGATCGCCGAGGTCGACGACAGCATCGACATCAAGGTCGAGGAAAAGGACATTCGCGTCGACGTCTATCGCTCGGGCGGTCCGGGCGGGCAGGGCGTCAACACGACCGACTCGGCGGTGCGCATCACCCACCTCCCGAGCGGCCTGGTCGTCACCTGCCAGAACGAGCGCTCGCAGATCAAGAACCGCGCCTCGGCCATGAACGTGCTCAAGGCCCGTCTCTACGAACTGGAGCTCGACAAGAAGCGCGCCGAGATGGAGAAGCACTACGGCGAGAAGGGCGAGATCGGCTTTGGCCGCCAGATTCGCTCCTACGTTTTCCAGCCCTACCAGATGGTGAAGGACCTCCGCACCGGCGAGCAGACCAGCGACGTGCAGGCCGTGATGGATGGCGAACTTAACCCCTTCATCGAGGCCTTCCTCCGCGGCAAGAAGCGCTCGGATGCGGACATCGACGAGGAGTGATATGAACAAAGCGCTTCCTTGGATTGTTTTTCTCGCCCTCCCGATTCTGGGAATTACCGTCTACCCGTTTGTCTTCCTGATGACCGGCTTCGGTTTTGATTCGCCGGACATTCCACCGGCGGCGGATTTTTTCGCATTCTTTTTCTTTTGGACGCTCTGCATTTTCGTTGTCGTGTGGATCGTTTGCCTCGTGCTTTATTTCTTTCCCGGGAGGGGACGTCGGCGATTATACTGCTGGATTCCGATCGGTTGCGTTGCCCTTCACTTTTTTTTTCTTGCTGGAATATGGGTGGTTCTCTTGACGGCGAAATAATTGTGAGATGAAACGGGACACTCAGCGCCATCCCGAAGGGATGCCAGAACCGTAGCCGGTGGTAAGCCTGCGCAGCAGGCGCCACCACCGGTTTCCCGCCCCTACGCATCGCACCCCGGCAGGGGTGCCAGAACTTGTCCCAGAACACATCGGTTCGCTTAAAAAGCCTATATAGCTTATAATTTTAAGCTCTCCAGCCGATGCAAGCTTTTGAGAGCTACCGCCCGGCCCGGATTTGTGCGATAAAAAGACCATGAACAAGTTGGATGAGATCAACGCGAGCAAGGCCGGCGAGGTGAAGCGGCTGGAGCCGCATGCGGCCGAGCTGCGCAAGGCGGCCCTGTTGCGGAATGATTTCCGCCCGTTGCGCGCGGGGCTGCAACTGCCCGAGGGCGTGGCGATCATCGCGGAGGTGAAAAAGGCGTCGCCGTCGGCGGGGATCATCGCGCCCGATTTCAATCCGCTTTCGCAGGCGCGCGAATATGCGCGGGGCGGCGCGCATGCGCTGAGCGTCCTGACCGACGAGAAATATTTTGGCGGGCATCTGACTAATCTGCGGCAGATCCGCGAGCAGGTCGAGTTGCCGCTGCTGCGCAAGGATTTCATCGTGCACGAACTCCAGGTTTACGAGAGCGTGGTGGCCGGGGCCGACGCGATTTTGCTCATCGTGGCGAGCCTGGACGACGCGACGCTGCGGAAGCTCTACGACGTGGCGAAGGCGTGCCAGCTCGATGTGCTGGTGGAGGTGCACGACCTGCCCGAGATGGAGCGCGCGCTGGAGTTGGGCGCGGACATGATCGGGATCAACAACCGCAACCTGAAGACCTTCGAGGTCGATCTTGCGACGACGGAGACGCTGGCCGAGGAGATTCCGAACGATACGGTGGCGATCAGCGAAAGCGGGATCAAATCCGCCGATGATGTCCGCCGCGTCCGCGCCTGCGGGATCAACGCCGTCCTCATCGGCGAAACCCTCATGCGCGCGAAGAATGTGCCGGAGAAGATGAGGGAGCTTCTTTTGAAGGAGGATATTTAATCCTTTTTTAATAGCCTGTCATCCTGAGCTTGTCGAAGGACCTCTAACTATTTCTGCCTTTCATGCGCGCATACTACGTTTATATCGTCACGAATAAGAATCACTCTGTGCTCTACATCGGGGTTACGAGCAACTTGGAAGGACGCATCTTCGAGCATCGCGAAAGACTTATCGAAAGTTTCACCAAACGCTATCAGGTTACTAAACTTATTTTTTACGAAGACTATCCCGATCCTCGTAGTGCCATTGCTCGCGAGAAGCAACTGAAGGGTTGGCGACGGGAAAAGAAGATCGCCTTAATTGAGAAACAAAATCCGCGGTGGATTGATCTTTTTGATGTGATCACGGAGGGATTTGATGTTGATTGCTCAATCATGAAAAGCAGGAGCGATTAGTTATGACTGAAAAGAAGGGGAGGCAAAAATAGTTAGAGGTCCTTCGACAGCGCCGAGACAAGCTCGGCTTGCTCAGGATGACGGAATTTTAAAGAGTCGCTAACGCGACGAGGAAGAAATAGTTAGAGGTCCTTCGACAGCGCCGAGACAAGCTCGGCTTGCTCAGGATGACGGAATTTTAAAGAGTCGCTAACGCGACGCGGAAGAAATAGTTAGAGGTCCTTCGACAGCGCCGAGACAAGCTCGGCTTGCTCAGGATGACGGGGTATAAAAAATTATGCGCGTTAAGATTTGCGGGATTACGAATTGGGAGGATGCGGCGGCGGCGGTGAACGCCGGGGCGGACGCGCTGGGATTTATTTTGTACGAGAAGAGCCGGCGGTTCATCGCGATGGAGGATGCGATCCAGATCGTGGAGGTGCTGCCGCCGTTTGTGCAGACGGTGGCGGTGACGGTGAACGCGACGAAGGAGTTCACGAACCTGGGCTGGAGGAAGCAGTTGAAGAATTTCGGGCTGGCGCAGTTGCATGGCGAGGAGAGTCCGGTGCATGTGAAGGCCGTGAGCAAGTACCTGCCGGTGATCAAGGTTTTTCCGGCGGACAAGGCGGGGGCGGTCACGCCGGGCGATTACGCCGTGACCGCGTTCATGCTCGATACGCCGTCGAAGGATTACGGCGGGACGGGGCGCGTGTACGACTGGAACCTGGCGGTGGAATTCCAAAAGCAGATCACGAAGCCGCTGATTTTGTCGGGCGGGCTGAACCCCGAAAATGTTGCGAAGGCGATTGAAACGGTGCATCCTTACGCGGTCGACGTGAGCAGCGGGGTCGAGGCGTCGCCGGGGCGCAAGGACCACGCGAAGCTGCGCGATTTCATCCAGATATGCAAAAGCTTTTGAACCAGGTTCCCGACGCGACGGGTCATTTCGGCCCTTACGGCGGGATGTTCGTGCCCGAGACGCTGATGGCGCCGCTGCACGAGCTGGCGGCGGAATATGAGAAGGCGAAGGCGGACCCGGCCTTTCGCCACGAGCTGAAATTTTTGCTGGAGGAATACGCGGGCCGGCCGACGCCGCTGTATCTCGCGGCGCGGATGACGGAGCGGCTGGGCGGCGCGAGGATTTATTTGAAGCGCGAGGACCTGCTGCACACCGGCGCGCACAAGATCAACAACGCGCTGGGGCAGGTTTTGCTGGCGCGGCGGATGGGCAAGAAGCGGGTGATCGCGGAGACGGGCGCGGGGCAGCACGGCGTGGCGACGGCGACGGTGGCGGCGCGGTTCGGGCTGGAATGCGTGGTCTACATGGGCGAGGTGGACATGGCGCGGCAGGCGCTGAATGTGACGCGGATGCGGCTGCTGGGCGCGACGGTGGTGCCGGTGACGGCGGGACAAAAGACGCTGAAGGAGGCGGTGAACGAGGCGATGCGCGACTGGGTGACGAATGTGCGCTCGACGCATTATATCCTCGGCTCGGCGCTCGGATCGCATCCCTACCCGATGATGGTGCGCGATTTTCACCGCGTGATCGGCGACGAGGCGCGGCGGCAGATCCTGGAACGCGAGGAGCATTTGCCCGATGTGCTGATCGCTTGCGTGGGCGGCGGGAGCAACGCGATCGGGCTTTTTTATCCGTTCATCGAGGACACGCAGGTGCGGATGATCGGCGTGGAGGCGGGCGGGTATGGCATTCTCGCGGGCAAACACGCGGCGCGGTTCCAGGGCGGAAGCCTGGGGGTGTTGCAGGGCGCGCGGACGTTTATTTTGCAGGACAGCAACGGGCAGATCATGAATACGCACTCGATTTCGGCGGGGCTCGATTACGCGGCGGTGGGGCCGGAGCACGCGTGGTTGCGCGATGAGCAGCGGGTGGAATATACGTTCTGCACGGACGACGAGGCGCTGAAGGCGTTCCGGTTCCTGAGCGAGACGGAGGGGATCATCCCGGCGATGGAGAGCGCGCACGCGATTGCGGAGGCGATGAAGCTGGCGCCGATGCTGCGTCCGGAGCAGACGATGATTGTGAATTTGTCGGGGCGCGGGGACAAGGACGTGCAGCAGGTGGCGCAGGCGCTGGGGTTGTAGGGCTTATATGGTCAACGACAGCCCTCCGTCCAAAAGGGGCCAACTGGCGTTCATAATAATGACAGCGCTTCTTACGCTCGGATTATTTTGCGTTGGATTTTATCAAGAATTTCTCAATGCACAATTCGCCTCAAATGACTTGAGCCGTACACACGGTGTTGTTGATAGCGTTCGAAGTACCTACACACCTTCTGTAGCAATCTATAGAGTTTCATTTCACTATTTTTCCGACAGCACTACTTATTTCGCGCAACAACCTGTAAGCGCGATAACCGCCAGTGAACTTCAAGAAGGCGATGCCGTGCCAATCAAGTACTTTAAGAACTCTCCTCAAACCTGCCGTATCGATTTGCAGGCTGAGGATATGCGTTATGCAAATATGGCAGAAGGTTTATTCTTACTTGGCGGTTTGATCGGGCTTGCTTGCACCTATTTTATTTGGGTTTACCGGCACTGGTTTATACCCATACGTGGTAATTCAGTTATTCGACCATCCGATGGTGCCTTTTATATCGATTAACTTATTGTGCGCACTTGGCGGTGAGTTCGCGATGGCAAACTAAAATAGTTAGAGGTCCATCGACTGCGCCGGGACAAGCCCGGCTTGCTCAGGATGACAATCTTTTAAAGAGTCGCTGACGCGACCCGTCGCCCGGAGGTCGACGGCTACCGCGGAAGGCACCGCCGCCCAGCGTGCGGCGGCTACCGGGGTACGACGGCTACCGCTGCGGCGGCTGCCGTTTAGTTGCGGGAGCGGTTGAGGAGAAGCAACATCCAATAGGCGGCGTTGAGGATCGTGCCGATCAGGGCCGCGACGTAGGTGAGGCCGGCGGCGTTCAGGGTGGAATTGACGGCCTCCGCTTCCGCGCCCGGGCGGACGATGGCGAGTTG
>Ga0181537_10002424_pt1 | contig 16364 bp, 13 predicted proteins | sample PEATcosm2014_Bin_39_FD_119765 | JGI IMG/M metagenome (GOLD analysis project Ga0181537, IMG submission 119765) | Peatland microbial communities from MTU Mesocosm Facility, Houghton, MI, USA - PEATcosm2014_Bin23_10_metaG | ecosystem: Environmental > Terrestrial > Soil > Wetlands > Peat | place... | reverse complement strand
CGTTCTTCTCCAGCCGCTTGCAGGTGTCCAGCACGCACTTGTGCTCGGTCACCTCGGTGATGATGTGGTTGCCCTTCTCGCGATACATCTCCGCCACGCCCTTGATCGCGAGGTTGTTGCTCTCGGTCGCGCCGGAGGTCAGTACGATCTCTTTCGCCGTTGCGCCAATCAGCTTGGCAATCTGGTCGCGCGCGTTGTCCACGGCTTGCTCAGCAATCCAGCCGAACTCATGATTGCGGCTTGCGGCATTCCCATAAATCTCGCCGAAGTACGGCAGCATTGCTTCAATCACTCGCGGGTCGGTCCGCGTAGTGGCATGATTGTCCATGTAAATTGGTAGTTTCACTGCCGCGTCACTTGCCATATCCTTCTCCATTAAAGCGCCCTCCAGTTACTTCGATCTTGACCAACTCGCCATCAATCGCCACTGCGGCGTCTTCCGTGCTCTCGCGCAGTTCCCAAACGGTCAACTTATTGAGCACCTCTTCAATCGTGCGGCTCACCTTCTGCAAAGGCTCGCGCACGGTGCACTTCGAACTCTGGTTACAGGCCTTGGTGGACGCGTGGCAGCTCGTAATAAACAACGGTCCTTCAATCGCCCGAATCACTTCCAGAGCGGAAATTTCTCGCGGATCGCGCGCCAGCACATATCCGCCATCCGTCCCCTGCCGGGAGATGAGCAGCTTGTGTCGCGCCAACCGCTGCAAGATCTTCGCCAGCGCCTCTTGCGGAATGCCATACATCTCAGCAAGATCCTTCGCGCTGCACGCACCCAAGTCGGCGTGCTCGGCCAGGTGCCGAACCGCAATCAACCCGTAGTCGGCCTTCTTGGTGAGCTTCAGCATGCGGCAGCAATCTCCGGCGATCTACGACCAATTCAGTCGCCAATGCAAGTATAGATGCAGAAAATCAAAAAAAGCAACAGAGACCAGTCAATGGCGGGCGAGATAGGTTATTCGGCTGCAATGAGTTAGCGAATGGCGATAATTTAGGTCGGATTTGATACAAGCAGAGCTGCAAACTTCGTCAGATTAGCTGTCCGTTGAGCGCACGATCCCGAGCAGGAGGCAGCATGGGTAAAGATGCTGCTCACGTTTACCAACCCATTTGACTCATTCGCCTGAGGATGACGGCGCTGTAACTATTCATGCGCTCGGGCCGGCGCTTCAGGGGAGCGGGTAGAATCGCGGCGAGCCGTGCCGACTGTTGTCGGCCGATATTCCGGGCAGAGATTCGGTCGTAGTAACGGCACGCTGACTCTGCACCGTAGACACCAGAGCCCCACTCGACCACGTTGAGATAGAGTTCCAGAATGCGCTGCTTGCCCAGGACTAATTCGGCCACAGGTGCCAGTGTGAACTCTGCCCCCTTGCGCAGGTAGGAGCGTCCCGTTCCGAAGAACAGGTTTTTTACCAGTTGCTGCGTAATGGTGGAGCCTCCGCGCGTACGACCGCCTTCCATGTCTTCCTCGGCAGCCAGTTGAATCGCATGCCAATCGAATCCATGGTGCTGGTAGAAGCGCGCGTCCTCCGCGGAGATGACGGCATGCTGGAAGTCAGGTGAGATCTGGTTGAGCGGAATAAATCTGTATCGTTCCTGGTAAGGCGTGTGGTGAATCCATGCCTGCACGCGGCGCTGCATGTGCACTGCGGTTGTCGGTGGGTCGATCCACCGGACGGCCACAAGGGACAGAGCGGCAAGCGCCCATATAATCACCGCGCCGAGCATAATCCCTCGAAGGAAGGATCGAAGGAACCCCTTCCGAAGCGAGGTCTTGGGATTTGTATTTTGACTTGGGGTCACAATTCAGAATAACAGCCTGTGCTGGGTCGCCGCTTGCGGCTGGCTGATCTCCTGCGCGGAACACTCGCTACCTAATCCCGGATGTGCTAGCTTCGGTTTTGCAACGCTGCTTGCACTCGAACCAGATTCCGCGGAGTCCTCCATACGATTGTGACGGAACAGAAGTCCCGACTGAACGCGAAGTTCTCGAACCATCGGTTCGTTGGGCTGTCTTTGCCTGAGTGCCTGGTACTGCTCACGACCACGGCGATTGCCACCCTGGCCGCCTGGTTCCACGAGCCTTGGTCAGACGAGGCGCAAGCCTGGCTCATCGCACGCGACCTCGGCATTCCGGAAATCCTGCACCAGATGGGGTACGAGGGTAGTCCTCCACTCTGGCACCTTCTGCTCTGGGTGTTGGTGCGCCTGCACCTTCCCTACGCCGCGCTGCCCGCCGTATCCATCATCTTGGTAGCGGCTGGAATGTATATATGGCTACGCTGGAGCCCGCTTCCCAACCCAGTCCGCCTGCTGGTTCCGTTTGCTTTTTATTACCAATACCAATATGCGGTTGTGGTTCGAAGTTACGCGTTGTCAACTTTCCTCGCCTTTGCGGCCGTGGCGCTCTGGAGAGCAAAGCCTGTCCGCGTCATTCCGTTTGGGTTGGTCGTTGCGTTGCTCGCACAAACAAATATGCACGGATTCACCATCGCTGGAGGAATCTCCTGCGCCTTTGCCTGGGAATGTATCAGGAACTTCCGCAAGCTCTCGCGCACCCAGATTCAGGAAACCATCGTAGCCGGTCTTTTTGTCCTGGCCTCCGCAGCGCTGGCTCGATCCGTGGCAACTCCATTTGCAGACTGCAGTTTCAAGGCGGCGATCCAACTTCAAAAGGCAACCGCGTTGGGAAGTATCGCCAGGGGCTTTGGCGGCCCTCAAAAATTGGGCATAGCACTCAGCCTCAACATGACTTGGGGATTAGGACTGCTGCTCCTCTTCATAATCTGGACAATTGCGGCAAAGAAACATGCTTTCATACTGCCGTCGATAGCTACCCTGGCAGTGGCGTGCCTGCTATACCTGGCCGGTAGAGCAAACGCCACTGCCGTCGGCATTGGTGAGGGAGTGGTCCTGCTGATCCTGGTACTCTCCTGGTTTCTTGCGGTAAGGCATCTGGCTTGCGCACTACCTTTCATCTTTACCGTGCTCGCCATGGGATTGGTTTGGTCCAGGCCGTGGCATTTCGGCATGGCGCTGACGGCGTTTCTGGTTTCAGTGTGGGCGGCGTGGCCCGCTGGAAATTCGCCGCAGTTTGAATTGCCAGCACGACTACTTGCGTCATCTCTGGCCGTGCTGCTGCTTCTTCAGTTGCCACTGACGGCTGCAACGATCCGCGATGAAGTGCAAGGTCCCTATTCTGGCGCAAAGGCTACTGCTGAGTTTCTTCGTCCGTATGTGGACCACAGACCTATCTATTGCGTGAATTTCTACGGGACAGGAGTGCAGGCCTATTACGACCGGAATATATTTGCCGACTGGCCCACCGCATTCTGGACATGGTCCAATCGAAGGGCGGGGGAGTCCAAGCGGATACTCTACGAGTCCCCGCCCAATAATGCGATCATCGTGATTCCTACCGGCGGCCAACCTTCCGTCAAACTTGCGAAGTCCGAACTCGCAAGAGTTCAACTGGCGAAGAAACACTTCTTCCGGAGGCGCGAATTTTGTGGGGCCCAATTTTGGATGGGCGGCGTATCCGAGTACGAATGTTACGAGATTTACGAGAGACAATCTCGATAGCACACCGTCACGATTGTCGAAGTAATAACCATTTTCGATGCAAGTTAACTGTCCTGCTACTCGTTTTGTGCTGCGCGGACAATTGGCCGCGTTTTGATTAACGAATCGGTAAACTGTTAGTTTCTAATCATTAGTACGTAAGGCAATCATCGTTTTTCATTGCTTGCGACCTAAAAGTGCCAACCCGCATCTCTGACATCTCTCAAGGCCGCGTACACATTGACCATGACCCACATTCACCGCTTTTGGCGAATGTGGGTGGTGAGTTTCCCATGCTTCTCTCGTTTGCGCTACATTGATTCAGTGAACGTCAATTCACATCGTCATCATTGCTGTCTCTAAAGAACTCGGAGATCTCATGAAGCGAATCCTCCCTCTACTCGCAATGCTAGCGTTCTGCATCTCTCTTCCGGCACAACCAAAGGCACCTGCTCCGTCCATTGAGGGCAACTGGTTTGGCGGACTAGAGGTCAACGGCATGACCCTGCGCCTCGCCTTTCACATCCATCGCACACCCAACGGCCTCACGGCAACCATGGATAGCATTGACCAGGGTGCAAACGGAATCCCGGTGGCCACGGTCACGCAGCAGGGCGACAACGTGCTCTTCGACATGTCCAACATCAAGGGAGACTTCAAGGGCCAGCTCAGCGCGGACGCCAACTCCATCAAGGGAACATGGTCCCAACCGGGAGGCCATTTTCCGCTCGTGCTCAAGCGCATGAGCGGCGATACCGTACCAGCAGCGCGCCGCCCGCAAGACCCCGTAAAGCCCTATCCCTATCGCGAAGAAGAAATCACTTTCCCGAACTCCGTCGCGGCCATCACTCTGGCTGGCACCGTGACTCTACCGGAAGGCAAGGGACCGTTCCCCGCCGTCGTGCTCATAACCGGCTCTGGCCCGCAAAATCGCGATGAAGAAATTGTCGGCCATCGGCCGTTCCTTGTTTTGTCGGACTACCTTACACGACGAGGGCTAGCCGTGCTGCGCGTCGATGATCGCGGCACTGCAAAATCCGGCGGCGATTTTTCCACGGCGACCACAGCCGACTTCGCCACCGACGTAGAAGCGGCCGTGGCGTACATGAAGAGCCGCCCAGACATTGGCCGCATCGGACTCATCGGCCACAGCGAGGGTGGCATCATCGCTCCCATGGTTGCATCGCGCAACCCTGACATTGCCTTCATCGTGCTGCTCGCTGGCACCGCCGTTCCAGGCAGCGAGATCATTCCAGAGCAGGTAAAGTTGCTCAATATGGTCGCGGGCAAGACGCCAGAACAAGCCGCGGAAGCCGCCGCGAAAGAGCGTTCGGTTCTCCGGTTAGTGGTCACTGAAAAAGATCCAGCGGAGTTGAAAAAGAAACTGCACGAAATACTGAGCCCGCTCATGCAGCAAGAGCAGATTGATCCGACTATTGAATCTCTCACCTCACCCTGGTTCAAGTATTTCCTTACCTATGACCCCGCGCCTGCATTGCGAAAGGTGAAATGCCCAGTACTCGCGCTTAACGGCAGCCTCGACCGCCAGGTCTCACCTGCCCAGAATCTGCCCGCCATTCGCGCAGCCTTGCAGCAGGGCGGCAATAGACATTTCGAAGCGGTCGAAATGCCCGGCCTCAACCACCTTTTCCAGACCGCAAAGACCGGGAGCCCTGAAGAGTATCAGGTCATTGAAGAGACTTTTTCGCCCGCGGCGTTGGAGAAAATTGCGGGGTGGATTCAGCAGAACTAAGCCGCGCAGAGGCACGCTTCCCTCTTTTGCGCTACATTGATTCAGGTGACTGCCAACTCAAATCGTCCTACCATCGGAGTCTTTGACTCCGGCGTCGGCGGACTTACGGTGCTCCGGGCCATTACACGGCTGGTGCCAAACGCCAACTATCTCTTCTTTGGCGACACCGCTCGCCTTCCCTATGGAACCAAGTCGCAGGAATTCGTGGCGCGCTACAGCATGGCTGCCGCCCGCTTCCTGGCTGCGCGCGGAGTTGACCTGCTGGTGATCGGCTGCAACACGGCTTCGGCCTTGGCGCTCTATGACGTGAAGTCGGCGGTGCCGATTCCGGTCATTGGCGTGATCGAGCCGGGTGCTGACGCTGCAGCCGCTGTCTCGAAGAGCCGCGAAGCTCTGGTCTATGCCACCGAGGCCACCTGCTCCAGCCATGCCTATCAGCGCGCGCTCGCCCGGCGCGGCTTTGCCACCTACGAAAAAGCCTGCCCGCTACTTGTGCCATTGGTGGAGGAGGGATGGGTCGAGAGTCAGGTGACCGAGCAGGTGGCGCGCATCTACACCATCGAGGCGTTGCGCACTGCATCGGCAAATGTCGATGTATTGGTGCTGGGCTGCACACACTATCCTTTGCTGCGTCCCCTGCTTCGCCGTGTGGTTCCGCAGCGCATTGAGATTGTGGACTCCGCAGAAGCCACGGCACGCGCATTACTTCCGCATCTGGGAGCACACAATCTTGCGGAAGGCACCCCCTGTTACAAATTTTTCGTCACTGACTCAGTTGAGAAATTTCACAAGCAAGCTCCCCTTTTCCTGGGCTTTGAGGTTCAGGAAGTGGAGCGCGCCGACCTCGACGCCGGACACTGAGATAATAGGTCTGCACCGCAACCCCATCATGTGGGAGTAAGGAAGAAAATGATTTTTCGTTCTGATAATCGCGCGCTCGACCAGATGCGCGAGTTGAAGCTGACTCCGGAGTTCATTCGTACCGCCGAAGGCTCGTGCCTGATTGAAGTAGGAAACACGCGGGTGATCTGCACTGCCACCATCGAGGAGAGCGTTCCGGGATGGATGCGCAACCAGGGCAAGGGCTGGGTCACCAGCGAATATGGAATGCTGCCGCGCGCCACTCTGACCCGTACCGCGCGGGAAGCCGCAAAGGGCAAACAGGGTGGGCGCACTCATGAAATCCAGCGTCTAATTGGCCGCTCGATGCGTGCCATTGTTGACACCGCGAAGTTGGGCGAGCGCACGCTATGGATTGACTGCGACGTGATCCAGGCAGACGGCGGCACGCGCACGGCATCCATCACCGGAGGATTTGTGGCGATGGCGTTGGCCATGCAGAAGCTGGTTGCGTCCGGCACACTGAAAAAGCTCCCGCTGAAAGACACGGTCGCTGCAATCAGCGTTGGCATTGTGGATGGCGTGCCTATGCTGGACCTTGCGTATGAGGAAGATTCGCGCGCCGAGGTGGACATGAACTACGTGCTCACCGGCGCAGGCAAGTTCATTGAGATTCAGGCAACGGCCGAGCACGAGCCATTCAGCGATGATCAGTTGGCGCAGATGACCGTGCTGGCGCGCAAAGGGATTGCAGAGTTGGTGGAACGTCAGCGCGAGCTGCTCTCCGCGGCGGGCGTGAAACTCTGAAGTGAGTGCATCCCACAATTGCTGAGAGCGGGCAGTTGTGAGCCACCAAGAACGCATCTGAGAGTTGCAGGAGGATGAACGTGAGCAAACTTACTCCAGGAAAACTGAAGGGACTGAAAGCAGTCTCGAACGAGCGCGGCGTGATTGCCGCAGCAGCTATGGATCAGCGTGGCTCGCTGAAGAAGGCGCTAGGCGCAAAAGCGACCGAGAAGGATTTGATCGATTTCAAAATCGCAGTCAGCGAGGTACTGACCCGCTATGCGAGCGCGATTCTGCTGGACCCCGAGTGGGGACTGCCCGCGGCGGAGGCTCGCAACATCCACGCTGGCCTGCTGCTGGCCTACGAGAAGACCGGCTATGACAAACAGACCCCGGGACGCCTGCCCGATCTGCTCGATGTGTGGAGCGTGCGCAGACTCAAACAGGCGGGCGCAGACTGCATCAAGATTCTGCTCTACTACTCTCCCGCAGACCCGACGAACATCAACGAACTGAAGCACGCATGGACCGAGCGCATTGGTGACGAGTGCCTGGCCAACGACATACCGTTCTTCCTCGAACTCATTGGCTATGAAGAAGGGCTGGACGAAAAGAGTGCGGCATTCGCGAAGAAGAAGCCGGAGATCGTGATGGCTTATATGCGCGAGTTCAGCAAGCCGAAGTACAACGTGGATGTGCTGAAGCTCGAGGTGCCGATCAACATGAAGTTTGTGGAAGGCACAAAGAGTTTCAAAGGCGAGAAGGCGTACACGCGGACCGAAGCGATGGAATGGTTCCGCAAATCAGCGCAAGCCACGGAGAAGCCATTCATCTATCTTTCGGCGGGCGTGAGCAACGCTGAGTTCTCAGAGACCCTGGAACTGGCGGGCGAGAGCGGAGTGAAGTACAACGGCGTACTTTGCGGTCGCGCGACGTGGGCCGATGGCGTTCCGATCTTCGCGGAAAAGGGATTGGCCGCGTTCCGCGAATGGCTCGAGGCCGAGGGCGTGAAGAACATTCAAAACGTGAATGACGGATTGAAGACGGCCTCACCGTGGTATCCGATTTACGGCGTGTAAGAGCGTTGTATTGAGCGGCGCGGGCCGAGGCCCGCGCCGTTTTTATTGCGACATTCATTTTGAGGCAGACGGCGAAATGCCAGGGATGTACTATTCATCCTGTCATGACGATGATCGATCCTGAGCAAGAGAAGAAGCGACTCGCCGAGTTCTATTCGCATATGAGCGATGGCGAACTGGTGAAAGTTTTCGACGATGCAAATTCCTTGACTGACATTGCGAGGGACGCTCTGTTGTTGGAGATTGAGAATCGGAAGTTGGAGATGCCGGGCGAGGAAAACTCTCCGCGCGTTTTCGAACTGGGCGATTTCGTCATGCTGCGTCGTTACCGCGACTTATCAGAGGCAATGATGGCGAAAGGTGCGCTGGAATCGGCCGGCATCGAGTGCTACTTCGTCGATGAAAACATTGTGCGCATGGACTGGATGTGGTCCAACCTGCTGGGCGGCGTAAAGATTTACGTCCATGCGGAAGATGTGAGCGCAGGCGAGGAGATTCTGAGCGAGCCTCCTCCGGAGAGTTATGAGGTTGAAGGACTCGGAACATTTGAGCGGCCCAAGTGTCCGAAATGCGGCTCACTCGAAATCGCGTTCGAGGAGTTGAGTCCTCTTGCTTATGCGAGCGCTTACCTGTTCGTGCCGATACCTCTCCATCTCAAGGGCTGGCTCTGCCACTCGTGCGGACATCACTGGATGGACAAGGAAGAGGAAGCGGAGCGTAAAGGATAGCGCCTCAAGCACAAATCAAAAGCCCCACATTCGCAAGATGGCGAACATGGGGCATCAGAACAAAAGCTAGACCCAAGACTACTTGGCGGCAGCCTTGCTGTAGTACTTCTTCATCTCTTCGATGGGAATAGGCGCGTAGTCGCTGGCGTGGCCCGCTTGGCCGAACTGGGTCATGCGCAGAGCTACTACCTTCTTCATGGCGTCGCGGGCGGGCTTCATGTAATCGCGCGGATCGAACTTTTCCGGCTGCTCGGCGAAGACCTTGCGAATAGCTCCCGTGATGGCTAGACGGTTGTCAGTGTCCACGTTGATCTTGCGGACGCCATTGCGTATTCCGAGTTGGATCTCTTCCACCGGAACGCCCCAGGTTGGCTTCAATTTACCGCCGTACTGGTTGATGACGTCCTGAAGATCTTTGGGGACACTCGACGAGCCATGCATGACGAGGTGGACTTTAGGCAGGCGCTTATGTATCTCCATCAGCACATCCATCTTGAGGACGGAGCCATCTGGCTTGCTGCTGAACTTGTAAGCGCCGTGGCTCGTGCCAATCGCGATGGCCAGAGCATCGACGCCGGTCTTGGCGACGAACTCTGCGGCCTGCGCGGGGTCAGTGACATGCTCGAGACCGCTGCCGCCTGCGCCGTGTCCGTCTTCAATGCCGCCGAGCACACCGATTTCGCCTTCGACCGTGACACCTTTTGAATGAGCCAAGTCGACTACAGCTTTGGTGACTGCTACGTTCTCTTCAAAGCTGGCGGGAGTCTTGCCGTCTTCCTTGAGCGAGCCATCCATCATGACCGAGGTGAAGCCAAGATCGATGGCGGATTTGCAGGTTTCAAAGCTGTTGCCATGATCGAGGTGCATGACCAGCGGAATCTCAGGATAGAGTTCGTTGGCGGCAAGCATGAGGTGATAGAGAAATTTATCCTGCGAATAAGAACGCGCGCCACGCGAGGCCTGAATGATGACCGGCGACTTGGTGTCACGGGCGGCCTCCATGATGGCCTGTATCTGTTCCATGTTGTTTACGTTGAAAGCACCAACGCCGTAACCACCTTTGGCGGCTTCATCGAGCAACTGCCGCATTGAAACTAGAGGCATAGTCCTATCTCCTTAAAAAGCGCTTGCAGAAATGTTGTGCCCCCACCGGTATGCCTGCGCTAAACGGGCGAGCAAGCCCGTGAGAATCAGCAGCCGCGAGAGTACACGCGGAAACCTCAAACAGATGAAGCTACCACGCTGGATAGGGGTGATCAACTAGCTTTCGCGGTATGGGCTAACAAAGTTGAGCAGCAAGGAAAAGCAGAGCTAGCGGTCTAGAAATGTGGGCCGATCCACGCGGTCCAGACGAAGAGCACGTTGGCGATAAACATGGCGAGGATGGCGAAGGAGAGGCAGAATTCATCGAACGGCCGATTGGAAGTGTGTACAACGCGGCGGTTGCGTCCGAGGAGAAGAAGGAAGGCGAGAATGGGGACCACGAGAGCTCCGGCACCGACTTGCGACCAGTAGAGGAGGTGGACAGTGTTGACTCCGAAGAGGGAGATAACGACAGAGACGACCAAGATGCTGGAGATCACAATATAAAAGTAACGCGCCTCCCATGGCTCCTTGTTAAGACCTGAAGCCCAGCCGGCTGCCTCCGAGATGCTGAAGGAGAGCGAGGCGGCGAGCAACGGCAGGGCTACCATTCCAGAGCCGAGGATTCCGAGGGCGAACAGCAGCGGCCCGGCAGATCCAAGGAAAGCGAGCGATTGTGAGGCCGAGCGGGTGGTCATGAGCCCGGGATCGGCGACGTGGAAGCTGGCGGCAACGACGATGGCGGAAAGCGAGATCAGCGTGGCGACGAAGGTTCCGGCGTGGGACTCGGTGTCATGCACGGGATCAAGGGTGCGGGGAATCTCGCGCTTGGAACTGGTCTGCCAGATGATCACATCTGGTGTAAGCAGCGAGCCGAAGACAGCGATGACGGCCATGGAGTAGGCCGAACTGGCTTCAAAGTGCGGCAGAAGAATCCCGCGGGCCAGCGCTACAGGCGAATGAATAGTGAAACAGGCGGCGACGACATAGGAAATGAGGAAGAGTGAGAGCAGGCCGAGACGCTCCATGCTCTTGCGCGCGTTGCCGACGATGAGCATATACCAGACAAGGAAGGCAAGGGGCACCAGAAAATAAGCGCGCCACTGGTTGGTGACGATCGAGAGCGCATCACTGACGGCAACCAGATCGCCGATGATCATGACGAAGTTAACGCCGAAGATGCCGAGCGCAAGGACCAGGGCAGCGCTGCGGCCATATTGCTCGCGAACCAGCTCGACGAGGCCTTTTCGGGAGTCGCGGCCAATACGTGAAGAGACGGAAAAGACGCTCCAAAGGACGGGTATGGAGAGCAGAACGACCCAGCCAACACTGTAGCCAAAGGTGGCCCCGGCAACAGTGGCGGTAAGCACGGCGGCAGGGTCGAGATCAGCTGCTCCGGCTACAACTCCGCGCACAAAAGCCGCCAAAGGGCGATGTGGCCCCGGGTTCGGCAGCAACGGTGGCGAAGTCAAGTAAGGCCTATGTGCCATGGAATTCCCCGGCCTTGCGCAGGCCTATGAGAAGGGATGCGTGTCGAGGATCTCTGGTTGGCACATTTGCATGCGGCTGCTGGGAACTTAAGGGCAGCACGAAGGCGCGCCATTGGAGACGCGCCTGCATGACTTCGGTACAACGGTCTCAGCAGCGACGGAGCTACAAAGACCGTTTATCGGCCAAAGTACTTCGCGTTACGCTCAGTGAAGTGCTTCCATTTTTCCGGCAGATCATCAACGGCGAAGATGGCCGAGACGGGGCAGACAGGTACACAAGCACCACAGTCGATGCACTCGACGGGATCGATGTATAGCATTTCCTCTGCGCCGTGGGCGGCTTCGTCCTTCTTGGGATGAATGCAATCGACCGGACAAGCATCTACACAAGCGGTGTCCTTGGTTCCGATACACGGTTCTGCAATCACGTAAGCCATATTTTTTTGAGATCCTCTTCTCAGAAGTAAAAACTCACCTGCAAACCCCTGATTGTAGCAAAACAGCAGAGGGAACGTTTGATGCGAAGCCGTGAGCTTCTGGCTACTTCCGTTGCGCGTTGAATTCCGCGATGGAGGGAAGCTCGTCGAGTCCGCGTCCGGCGAAGATCTGGCGGAAGTTCTCAAGCAGTTCGGCGTGAATAAGGGAGTTGGTGGCAACGGTTTCGCGACTGTCAATGCGGAAGGGCGCGCCGTCGAATCGGGTCACGGTACCCCCTGCTTCCTGCACGAGGAGCACACCGGCAGAAGTGTCCCACGGGTTCAGATTGAATTCCCAAAAGCCGTCATAGCGACCAGCTGCAACGTTGGCGAGATCGAGCGCAGCGGAGCCGGCACGACGGACACCGTGCGAGCGCAAAGTGATCTGGTGGTAGAAGTGAATGTTGGGATTCTTGTGGCGCTTGAAGCTCGGGAAGCCAGTGCCAAGAATGGACTCGGCGAGCGTGGTTGTGGTGGAGACGTGAATGGGCTTGCCGTTCAACGTCGCGCCACTTCCCTTCTCTGCTGCAAAGAGTTCGTCGCGCGTGGGATCGTAGAGAATTCCGGCGATGAGCTGGCCGTCGTGTTCGAGTCCCATGGATACGCAGAAAACCGGATAGCCATGGGCAAAGTTGGTGGTCCCGTCAAGAGGATCGACGTACCAGCGGAAGGCCGAGCCATGATCGTCACGCGTGCCCTCTTCGCCGATGATGTCATGTGTGGGCCATGTGCTGCGCAGGCGGTTCACAATAAGCCGCTCGCTGGCGCGGTCAGCTTCGGTGACGAGATCGACGTCTCCCTTGTACTCGAAACCAATGCGACGCTCGAAGAAGGGCATGAGAAGCTTGCCGGCTTCGCGGGCGATAGCCGTTGCTTGTGGAAGAAAGCCGGAGGTAGCCTCGGCGGTCATGCTATTTCGTGCCTGAAGATTCCGGAGTGAGCGGCGCGCCTGCCGGAGCAGCAGACACCGCGGAAGCAGCAGCGGCGGCGCGGGTGCGGCGAGGCTTGGGAGTCGTGATCTCTCCTTCGGCGATGTACATAATTTCCGACTTGAAGATGAAGAGATTGGGAGCACCGTCGCGGGTGAGGCGAATCATGTTGCGGTCGTAATACTCGACCCAGCCCCGAACGATTTCGCCACCCTGCAACTTGATGCTGACGAGCTTCTGCTTTTCACCTAACAACTTGAGGTAGGCAGCTTCTTCGAAGGTTTCTTCGGGCGGCGGAGTCTTGCTCTTAGTGGGTGGACGGAAGGCCATGAGGTGATTCTATCCGAATTGCCAGAAGCCGAATTGAAAAAGAGGCGAGTTTATAAGCAAAAAGCCGGGGAGCCTTGTGAACTCCCCGGGAAGGTACTCGCGATGCAATCTTTGCTCAACTAAAAGGTGTATCGCAGCTTCAGACGGATGGTTCGCGCCTGCTGGTAAGTGTACGGCTGACCATACCAACTGCTCAAAGCGACGGCTGGCTGCGTATTGCCTGCGATCGTTTGTATCTGGTTGATATAGCCCTGCACATTGTAGCCGGATTCAAACGTCTGGTATGCGGCAGCCCCAGCTCCGGCAAGCTGCACTCCATTGGGATACAGCGCCGTACCAGACAGGAATGAGTTAATGCCTCCGTAGCGCGAGGTAACCGTGTGCTGGTTCAACAGGTTTGAGATCGTGGCCTCAAACCCAATAACGCGGCGCTCATTGTCTCTGTTGACCTTAACTTCATGCATGAAATTGAAGTCGGTTTGGTTGTACCACGGGGTCCGATAGACGTGGGGCGGACCGAGTGTAATGTTTCCAAGCGCGTCGGTTGTGGCATCGACAAATTTGCCGCGATTGAAGGGGTACACGGCGTAAGACGGTTGTCCTGGCAGCGATCCACCAACATCAATGAACGAGCTAACCGTGGCACCTTCGTATGCTGTCTGGAACAGTCCAAACGTCGTCGTGTTCCTCTTGCCAAGTGGCAACTGGTAATAAATGTAGCCCTTGAAAGTGTTTGGACGATCAGTTGGCAAAGGTCCGCTAGAGGACTTGCCTGCAGCGTTGAAGTAGAAGTAAGGTTCGTCAAACGAACGGCTGGTATCCGGCGAGTTACGTCCTGGTTCGTTTCCGTCGGTCTGTTCGCTGGTGGTTAGGCCGGTGTAGTTACCTCTCAAACTACTGTAGGTGTAACTGAACATGCCTGAAAAGTGGCGGCTCACAGCCTTGGTCAACCGGAGTTCGATGCCGTCGTAGTTACGTATCGCCTTCGGGTTGTTGGGGCAGGTTGGGCAAAGGCCAAACGCGGCGGAATCGAAATGGAAGCCTGGGGATCCGAAGACTTGCCCTAGTGAACCGAGATAGGCTGAGTAACCGTCAAGGGTTTTGTTCACCCCCTCACCGGGATTGACGATGCTGTAGAGTTCGCCATAGGTAGTGTCTGACAACGACGCATCCTCGAGGATGTGATCGAGACGGCGGCGATCCCAGCGAGCCTCGAAGGCCCAGTTCTTGGACAGCGCGTAGTCAACTCCGAAAACCGACTCGTGCTGGCGGTAAGGCTTGACACCCGGAGCTACCGGCTCAAAAGGACGCAGGTTGCTGTTTTCGATCAGCGAGAGGCCTGCAGGAGTTGTTCCGCCTGCAAAATTAACACCTACGTTCGGACCGCCGTTGGGGCAGGCACGACCGTTAACGAAGACCGGGTTGATCGCAGCGGTTGTGATCGGAGAGCTCATCGCATAGATGCACTCCTCAAACGCCTGTCCGCCCCAGGAGGTTTCAGCCAGCAGCAGCTTCATGATGTCATTCGTAACACCATAACTGCCGAAGACCTTCATCTTGCCATTGCGGAGGACGTCCCAAGCTGCACCAAGGCGAGGTGCAACCTTGTCACCCCATCCGAAGTTGATTGTATGTCCGGCGAGCAGGCCTTGGCCGGGAGGCGGCGGAAGGGTTTCCTTTTCGATGCGGAGGCCTGCATTTATAGTTAGACCCCTGCCCATCGTCCAGGAGTCTTGAAAGAAGAGGCCATGATTGGTGTCAGTGGCCGAACCGATCGTGGCGAAGTCGTTGAAGTTAAGGTACCCATACTGACCTGCGCAGCCGCCGTACAGGGCGGACAGCGTTGCGCAATTACCAGCTCCAAATGTGGTGAACGGGGAATAATACTGCCCGGCGCCTGCGAATACAAACACCTGCGGCACGTTTCCATTCTGGCTGATGTTGAGGGCCAGGTGGTTGAGCTGGTAGCCGACCTTAAAGTTGTGCGTGCCCCACCATCCGCTCTTGAAAAACGCGACATCCTCGTCGAATTGGTAGTGCTTGTTGGCGTTGAGCTTTGTAAACTGTTGCTTGTACGCAAAGGCCGTCTGAGTTCCAATGGTTTCCTGTAAATCGCCTGGAAGCGGACCGCCCAGATTATCTGTTTGACCGACGCCGTTAGTTGACCACTGGAGGTTTGCACCTGCCGTCGGCCAGCCGAAGTCGTGATAATTCTGGAAGAAATAACCGTAACGAGTGGTGGACACCAGGCGCGGGGTGAGGGTGATATCTGCTCCGATATTAGTCGTCAGGTTAGGGGCGCTATAACCAAAGCCATGTGAAAAGGCAGTGATCGGAACCGTCGTGGATTCGTTTAAGAAACCCTGAACTGAATCCGCAACCGGGAGATTGACACCACTCTCACGGGTGTGTTGCGAGAGGTACGATGCGAACACGCGAATCTTCTGCGTCACGGTAGCGTCAATGCGTGCAGTGCCTATGTAAGCTTGCTGATCCTGATTAAATTCCTGCACACCCGCAGCCGGTGTGCCGGAACCTACTGCTCCGAAGTCAACCGTCCTGACCCGATCGGTGAACAAGGGCGCAATGCCTGCGAAAAACCATACGCGGTCCCTAATGATCGGGCCGCCGATCGTTGCGCCGGGCTGGATGATGCGGAAATGGTCTTGTCTAGGCTGAACCAACTGGGAAGCGGCGTCCGTCCTGAATCCCGTTGGAGCGCCTACAGGGCAACTGGGCGGTGCGGGAGATGTACCGGGGCATCCAGAACTGGTTGGATCGTACCGCAGATAAGCCGTGGGAGAGCCATCCATGGGGTTCGACTCATACTCGGTGAACAGCTCACCGTGCCAGTCGTTGCTCCCCTTCTTCATGATGACGTTAATCACGCCGCCAATGGCACCGCCGTGCTCGGCCTCAATACCCGAACTCTTTACCTGGACTTCCTGGATGAACTCAAAGGGAACGTTTGCGCTCGAGTAGCCTCCGGAAATATTTTCCGTGTCTTGGCCCTCAACGAGATAAGAGTTCTCCGAGTCTGCTCCGCCAGCAACGGAGAATCCGTATGCAAGGCCGTTGCCAGTGCTACCAGGCAGTGAACCGCCGGTGCCTCCGTTTGGCTGACCGCTGGCACCCATCGCGCCCTGTAGAGGCTCATTGCGAGCGGAGGGAGCAAACTGAATTACGGACTGAAAGGTACGACCGTGGGGAATGTCTGAAATAACGGAAGGAGTAACGTTGGTCGAACTGCTGTTCGTCGTGACGTCGATGAGCGGAGCTTCTGCAGTTACTTCCACTACGGTGGACGCG
>Ga0181537_10002422_pt1 | contig 16375 bp, 15 predicted proteins | sample PEATcosm2014_Bin_39_FD_119765 | JGI IMG/M metagenome (GOLD analysis project Ga0181537, IMG submission 119765) | Peatland microbial communities from MTU Mesocosm Facility, Houghton, MI, USA - PEATcosm2014_Bin23_10_metaG | ecosystem: Environmental > Terrestrial > Soil > Wetlands > Peat | place... | reverse complement strand
TGAGTAGTCATTGTCTGAACCCTCACATGTGAAAGGTGGCAGAGCTAATGCAGAGTGAGTGCAAGAAATATCGAGATATGCAATTACCACTACAAAGGATTTGTTTATTCCATCGAGCATCATTTGTCTGTTCGGTACCGCACGGTAAGGCCCCGATCATCTCGGGGCGCCGACAGGTGAATGTTCAGCGGCATTGGCGGGCGTCAGGGCTGCCACGCCCGCCCCACCAGGGCCTGCAAGCGGATCCGCAGCCGCGGGTAGTACGCAGAAAGCCCACAGTTACCGGAACATCGTAGGCAGGCGGCTACATCAAAATATGACCTTTCACCCTACTGACCGCATCGGACGCGTGACAAGGTGCATAAGTTTTAATCAGGGACGCTCATCATGAATGCGAAAGTCGCTCCATCCACGACAAGAGATGCAAGCGTTCCTCGCCACCAACCGATCACCGCCGGCAAAGTCCTGGTGTGGGGCGGCATCGGCATCTTGCTGTATGTCGCCCACGTGGCCTTTGTCCCTATCGCCTTGGCGTTGCTCCTTGCGTTGTTGCTGTCGGGACCGGTCGAGGCGCTGCACAACAAGGGGGTGCCAAGAAGCGTGAGTGCCGCATTGATCCTGATCATCGCCCTCTCCGCGATCGGTGGTGTGGTAGGAGCGGCGTGGACCCCGACGCAAGAATGGTTTTCCAAAGCCCCGCAAACCTTGAACACCATCAAGCAGAAAGTCAGTCCGGTCGCCAAGTTCATGAGCCGTCTCGATGATCTCCGCAAGAACGCGGGAAATATGGGGGCGCAGGGCCGTGCAGCGCCCTCCGCACCGCCCGCGCCGGCCCCTGCGGGAGAGAATGCACCGATGGTGATCGTCGATGCGGGCGGCGCGGCAGCAGCGGGTATCTTGACTTTCATCATCGTAACCCTGTTTCTGCTCACCGGCGGACCTCCCATGTTGGCGAGAATGGTGGCCGCATTCGCCGGCAACTTGAAGTCATCCTATGTGCATAACATCATCGAGAAGGTACGCGAAGAGGTGGGGTATTACTACCGCACGACCACCCTCATCAATCTAGGCTTGGGACTCGTTACCGGCGTTGCCATGTGGGCGTGGGGCATGCCGACGCCGTATCTCTGGGGAGCGATGGCCGCACTCTTCAACTACATTCCGTACGCCGGTCCCGGTACCACCCTGCTGGTCATCACCGTGGTGGCGATCGTGTCATTCGATACGCTGGGTCACGTGTTCGGTGTCGCCGGATCCTATGTCATCATCGCGTTGATCGAGGGACAGATTGTGCAGCCGCTGCTCGTCGGGCGACGGATGGAGGTCAATCCGTTGCTCATTTTCCTGGCATTGTGGTTTGGCGGTCTTTTTTGGGGAATCGCAGGTATCGTCTTGGCCACCCCCACCCTGGTGGCGCTGAAGGTGATAGCGGAAAACACCAACAGCGGCAGACCGATGATGGAGTTTTTGGGTCCGAATGACCAAACTCCGGATCGGGACTCGCGGCTGAAAAAGCTCGCGGCGTTGCGCCGCTGAGCAGCGCGTCCGTGTGAATGAGACTGCCCGCCGTGTACCGCGGTCATTGGAGCATCAACGATGGATACCATGATTGCTGCGCTCACCGCTCTTTTGGAGCAATGGATCAATCGCATCGGCGGCACCACGGCCGAGCAGGCGCTGGCGGGACCGGTTACTGTCGCGGATATTTGCATAGTCGCGCTTTATCTGGCTTTCGCACTATTGCTGAACGCCGTCATCGCTTTCATCTTGCGCAGCAGACGCAAAGCTTCGGTCGCTGAGTCCAAGCCCACCTGGCATCATCGAGCGTATCTCGCGCTGGGTAAACCACTGTACATTTTGGTTTGGGCCTACGGCGCGTATCTTGCCGCCACTCCGATACTCTTGAAGTTGACTCCCGAACAGGGCCTGATCAGCCTGCGACACGGTATGGATTTGTTGTTTGACCTCGGAGGTTTTGTTGCATTGTTCTTGTTCATTTTTCGGGCAACACACGTCTTGCAATCACATTTGGCCGCATGGGCCGCTACGACGCCGAGCAGGATCGATGACCTGCTGATACCGCTGCTCGGTACTTCGCTGCGCGTCATTGTGGTGGTGGTCGCGATCTTTCTCGGATTGCCGATGCTGGAATTACCGGCTCAATACGCGAGCGTATTCGGCAAGCTCACCAGCCTCATCTTGATAGCCTCGGTTGCCGCACTGCTCTTTCGCGCGGTCAGCATCTCGCAAGACGTCATCCTCACGCGCTTCGATATCGCTGCGGCGGATAACCTGAGGGCCCGGCAAGTCTATACGCAGCTGCACGTCATCAGTCGGGTCGCTTACGTGACGATAGGTGTCTTGGCTGTCGCGGCCGCGCTGATGCTCTTCCAAGAAGTGCGCCATGTCGGGACGAGTCTCCTCGCCTCCGCCGGAATCGTCGGCATCATCGGCGGACTCGCCGCGCAGAAAACGCTCGCCAATGTGATTGCGGGGTTTCAAATTGCCCTGGCGCAGCCGGTACGAATTGACGACGTTGTGGTCGTGGAAGGTGAGTGGGGTCGCGTCGAGGACATCACCCTGACCTATGTCATCGTTCACATCTGGGATGATCGGCGCTTGATTCTGCCGTTGAGTTATTTCATTGAGAAGCCCTTCCAGAGCTGGACCCGCACGTCAGCCGATATCACGGGCTCCGTGCTACTTTGGGTCGATTACTCCTTCAACGTGGAGGAAGGGAGACAGGCCCTGAAGCGAATCATCGAGAACAGCCCTTTGTGGGATAAGCGTTTCTGGAATCTTCAGGTCAGCGATGCTACCGACAGGACCATTCAGCTTCGAGTATTGGCGACCTCTGCGGACTCCTCCAAATCCTGGGATCTCCGCTGTGAGATTCGCGAGAAATTCATGGACTTCATTCAGAAACATCAGCCCCATCACCTGCCGAAACTGCGCGCCGACGTCACGGAATCGCAGGCGGCCGCCGAAGCCCTTACATAGGCCGCGCGCATATGCTGTCAGGAAATTCTCGCTAGGCTGCGTCGTCCTGTTCCGCAGACGCCTCTGTCGTGCTGCTCGTGCAAAAGCATTGTGGCTCGCCACTGGGCCAGATCCGCTTGCCTTCCAATTCTGCGCCTCGCGCGAGTACGTAGGATTGACCATCCAACGCCTGGTGACCTTTTATCCCGCAGCGCACTCTGTCGTGGTGCCACACGGCCCGCGTGAGACCTTGTTCTATGCGGTGCGCATTCTCCATCACGGATCGCGCCATTCTGCATTGCGCGCCGGCGATCAGTTGCGCCCTTTCCCGAACGATGCCAAATCGATCTTGCAGTTCGCGGGCAAGGCCGGCGACGTCGTAGCCCTTCATCACGGAATTCCATATGACCTCTTGGGCGTCCTTCCGGTACTTCGATGGCAATCGGTCGATCAATGCCACCTTGTGACTGATGACGGCTTGATAGACCTTCACCGCTGTCGGCGTCGGATGAAACGATGCCGACAGCCCGAGTCTGCGCAACGGCGCCAATAGGAAGTCAGGCGGGGTACCGACACTCGGGATCGATATGAGACTACCTGCAGACTGAGCGAATTTGCTGAAGCGTTTTCTGATTTCCATACGTCGTACCGATCTCCGGACCCATGCTGAATCCCACGTTAAGGGAGATATGGCAGACGCGACGTTGTTGAAGTTCTTGTTTCTTGAATTGTCATAATGCAACGGCGCGCGAGGCCGTCAATTCCTCGTCAGCGCCAAGTATGTCAAATGCCTGCCGCCGCGACGGGAGTTACGCCACGGATCCGAGCGCCATCGGGGGGGAGAACTCCGGATTTGTCCCGGCACGCAAGGGTTGCGACTCTAGCACCAACTGTTGCGCGCGCTGCGCGACCAGCTCCAACAGTGGGATGAGTTCATCACGCGAGGTCGGCCGCGCGAGCAGATAGCCCTGCAAATACATTCCGCGCTCACCCACGAGCATTGCAAACTGCTCAGGACGCTCGATGCCCTCGGCGGTGATCTCGAGTCCCAGTCCCTGGCACATGGCGATGATCGCGCGGGCGATGGCGAGTGAGCGCGCACTGGAGCCGATGGAGGCGATGAGGCTGCGATCGAGCTTGATGCGCGTGAGCGGCAGCATCTCCAGTGAAGCCAGCGAGGAATAGCCTGTGCCGAAATCATCGAGCGCAATGGCGATGCCATGCGCGCGCAGTCGAGACAGGGCTTCGATCGTCGCAGCACCGGTCTGAAGAACTGATTCGGTCAGCTCTATTTCGATGCAGCGCGAGGGCAGCCGATGTTGCTGCAGCAGTTCGACCAGCCTTTCCACGAAGCCCGGATCGGCGAGTTGGCGCGGCACCACGTTGATGGCGACGCGTGCCTCCGGCCATGCGCCATGATACCAATGAGCCGCCGCTGAAACCGCCGCGTTCAGAACCCAGTGGCTGATGTCCATGATGAGGCCCGATTCCTCGGCGATCGCCAGGAACTGGCCCGGCGTGGCGAGGCTGCCGTCGGGCATTCGCCAGCGAATCAGCGCCTCTACCAACGCGGTCTTGAGGGTTTCGGCATGTACTTCGGGCTGAAAGACGAGTTCGAATTCACCGCGGGTGATGGCGAGACGCAGTCCTTGTTCTGTCAGAAATTTGGCGGCCGCGGCCTCGAGAAGTTCGGGCGTGAACACGGACAGCTGACTGCGTCCCAATGCCTTAGCGCGAAACAACGCGGCGTCGGCAGCCTTGAGCAGCGCCTCGGGCTCGCGTGCGTGATCGGGATAGATGCTGGCACCGACACTCACGCTGACGATGAGGTCACGGCCGTCGACGTTGAGCGGGTTTAGGAAGGCCTGAACGATCCCGGTGCCGGCGTCGCGGATCGCCTCCGTCGTCGGAAGGTCCGCGCAAACGACGGTGAACTCATCTCCACCCAGGCGCGCGGCGAAACCGAACGCTTCAACTGTGGCCCGGAGGCGATCGGCCAGGCTGACCAACACCCGATCGCCGAACGCGTGTCCCTTGCTGTCGTTGATGTTCTTGAAGTTGTCGATGTCGAGAAAGAAAACCGCTACGCGTCTGTCGGCGACTTGCGCCCGATCAAGCGCCTGGTGCAGCAGTGTGAACAGATGCCGGCGGTTCGGCAGAGCCGTGAGCGGATCGCACTCAGCGAGTTCCTGCAATTGGCGGGTGCGTTCGGTCACTTTTATTTCCAAGCTTTGCTGGTAGTCTTGCGTCGCGGCGCGCGAGTTGGCCAACTCCTCGGCCATGGCGTTGAAGGCCACAGCCACTCGGTCGAGTTCGGCGATGCCGCCGCGCTCGACGCGCGCGCTCGTATCCCCCTGCGCGAGCTGCGCCGAGGCGCGCAGGAGTCGGCGCACCGGTCGCACGATGCTCATGACCATCCCCGCCGAAATGTAGATGAGAAGCAGCACGGCCCCGACGCTGATCCAGGCGATCTCCAGGCGCCGCCGGTGAGCCGGCGGCGATTCTGTCGAGGTCTGACGGGTTTGTATGACCGGTGTCGGGTCCACCGCGACCACTGCAGGCGTGGGCAATGCAGCCCTCCTGGGTTGAAGGGGCACGACGGAAGGCGCGGCGAACTCGACTTCGGCGGGAATGAGTTTGCTGAGCGCCAGTACTTGCCGGGCAACCTCCTGCGACGACTTGCGAAATCGTTGGTCGGTGTCTGCGAGGGACCGGCGCAACTCAGCCAACGCTGCCCCGTCAGCGTGCATGGCGTCGTACCAGGTGACGCCTTCGGAACGCTGCAGGCTCTCCTTGTTGTCGTCCACGTCCTTGACCACAGCCTCTTCGGCCTTGCGCCACGCTTCCATGGCGCTCTCATCCGCCTCCTCGGCCGAGGTCAACGCCAACGCATTACGGCGCAGCGAGTCCAAGTCGGTGCTCAACTGCAGGAGTGATTGCTTCGCCACCACCCGGCCAAAGATCTTCCACGACCCGGCGAGCGAGGCCTTGATTCGGGCGTTCACCCCTTCGAACACCGTGACGTAGGTCTTGGTGAGATCGCGGCGCCGATCGCCGAGATCGACCAGTGAGTCGCCGTCCTGAAGGTACTCGTTGGTCGCGGTCTCGAGTTTGGCAAAGGACGTATGGGTGATGGAAGCCGCCGCCCTCGTGAACGTCGTGCTGGCGCGCTTCAGATCGGCGGCGGCCTTTCGATAGTGCGACTCGCTTCCGTGAATGCCGTGGGACCGCTCCTGCAGGGACTCGCTGTAGCGGTCGATGGCCCGCAGGAAGGCGTCCGCAGTAACCACCTGCCGTTCGGCAACGGTTTCCGGTCCGGCTTCCTGCGGGGCGCGGATCCCGGGTGCGGGCAGCGTTCGGGTGATCTCAGTGGTGCGCTCGACCAACACGCCTTGTTCCACGATGAAATTCGCGGCAAATACCACGGCGCCAACGCCCACGAACGCGACAGCCAAGCGCGCGGTAATACCAAGGCGCAAGCGGTCGCCCATCGGGCTCCAGGAGTCGATGACGCGTACAGCGGAGTCGAGCGCTGCTCGACGCAGGCGCCGGCGCCATTCGGTTGTGCTGTCCATGGTAGTTCCAATGCGGTCGGGAGGAGTGTGTACGCTGGGTCTGTAGAAATTTGTGAACTGGGTGCACTAACTGGAGGTTGGCGGTCGGTGCGTCGCACTATCGTGACGTGCGTCCACATGACGCCAAGTCCCCTGACAAAACTGCGGGGTTGTGGGCGGTGATCTGCGGGTGTTCACTTGTCCGGCAGGGCTTTCAACGCGGCCACAAATTGCCCCGCGTCGTCCCACGCTGCGTGGCGCGCGGTGTTATCGAATATGCACCACGTCTCTGCGGCTTTCGTTTGCCTCACCGTCGCCGCGAAAGCGGCGAGCTGCGCCTTCGAGTACTTTGAATAGTACAAATGCGGCGAACCATGCCAGCGAAAGTAGGCGAAGCGGCGCACTCCGCCGGGGACTTCCGCACCGGGGCAACGGGCGGGGTCCGCAGCGACACGGGACACTGTCGCATCCCGCAGAGCGTTCTCCGCCGCGCTCGTGAACCAAGACGGATGTCTCGGCTCGCACACAACCTTCGTTCCGCGAAGCCGGGGTACGGAGCCGAAGAAAGTACGAACTGTGCGTCCATTGAACTCCAGGCTCGGCGGGAGCTGGACGAGCACGACGGCAAGCTTGGGCTGCAACGCCGCAATGTCTTCATAGAAGCGCGCGACCTCGGTGGCGCAGCGCTTCAAGTGACTTTCGTGTGTCACGCTGCGTGGCATTTTCACTGAAAAACGAAACAGCGTCGCCGTCTCATCACGCCAGCGCCGATACGTGGCGCCTTGATGCGGGCGATAAAAGGATGAGTTGATCTCTACGCAGGGGAAATGCGCTGCATAGTAAGACAGGTGCGTTTGCTCGGGATCTCGCTCCAATCGCTTCGCCGGCGGGTTACTCCATCCCGCCAAACCAACCCGAATCCGCATGCCGTCGGCCATGATCAGCGGATTTGCGATGCTCCGCATCCGCAGATCCCCGTCAGTCCAGTCTGACGCCATCGTGCGTCCCAGGGATGACGGGCTGTCCGGCGGCGAGGTAATTAGAATAATGCCCGCATGAGTATCCCGATGTGCTGTCAATAGGAGTCGCAATGGCAACCAAGAAAAAATCGGCTGCAATCAAAGTGGAACGTGCGATGCACGAGATGAAACGCGGAGAGCTCAAAAGTGGTCGGTCCGGCAAAACCGTCAAGAGCCGTAAGCAGGCTATCGCCATCGGCCTTTCAGAGGCGCGAAAGTCAGGCGCGAATGTGCCGGCGAAAAAGACAGTCAGGGCCGCCAAGAAATAGCGCCGAGGTAGGGGCCCCCTGGGCTGGGTTTCAGAGTGCCCCCGGCCCCGCCGTCGCATCGTGTTCTTCGGCCAGCATTGCTTCGCAGTTTTCGTCCTTGGCGAGTCCGGGATCGATAAAAGCCAACACCGACGCCACCGGCGTCAGCAGAACCCCGAGCGCGGCTGCAGCTCCGGCCTGGACCGCGAGCTTCTCGGGCTTGATGCCAAACGTCGGATCGGCGAGCGTACCCGTGACGCTTACGGGCGCGTGCAAACGTACCAATCGCAGATGCTTCGGATCCCCCTGCAGTGAAAGATTCATATCTTCACTGCTCAATTGAATGTCGCCACGGCCCGTGATCAAGACATTTGTGGTATCGACGAAAAGAGTTTTCGACTGCAGATTGCCCTTGGTCGCTTCGAAATCGATGACGCCGCAACGGATCTCGGTTTTCCTGTTGTTATTCGAGAACAGCAGGCCCAATCCCTTGAGTACGTTGACGCCGGTGAGCTCAGCCAACACATCACTGATTTGCCCGTGCGGTATCGCGACACCGAGTCCCCCATCCGCCGTGGATGCGAGCTTGTGCAGCGAGGAGCCAAAGCCGTGCACCTGGAGGCGCCCTTGCAAAGTTCCTGAGAGCGGTGCGTCGGTCGCCTTGGCGGACTTGAATTGGCTCAAATCAATGTGGTCCACGTGCATGTCGATGGAGGTTTCCGGGTTGTCTTGGCGGGCGTCGATCTCGACCGTTCCCGCCACCGCCCCTTGATCCAAGACAAACGACAACGGCGCAATTTTAAGGTCGCCCGCGTTGAGCAGAATATGGAAACTCACCTCTCTCATCGGCAGCCTCGGAGCGGTTACCGACTCCGCGTGATAGGTCACATCCGCATCCATTCCACGAACTCGGTTGAGTTGCAAATCGGCATCCGGTAGAAGCTTTGCGTTTTTGTCAGGTTTCGGCTTTCGTGTGACGGCGGCTGAATGCGCGCCTGCCTTCACCTCGGCGACCGGCGCTGCCTGCGTACCCAGCGAGGGCGCAAGATCCTTGAAATCGAGATTCTTGGACGTGAGCTTGGCCTTGAGTGCCAATCGCTTTTGGCTGGTATCAACACCGAGAGAACCTTCGATGTCACTGGCGCCGATTCGGCCGCGCAAACCGTCGATCTGAAAAAGCGCATCGGTGCGCTTGACCTCTCCCGCGATGTCGTATTGCGGCGTATTGGGCAGCGCAAGGCCCGTCAGATAGTACGCATCGGCGAGATCCTCGCCGCTGAGGTGCAGCTTGGCCGTAAACTCCGATAGATCAAAGGGTTTCGTGATGGAAACGACCGCTGAGACGTGGATGGTGGAGGCCACGATACTCACATTGAAATCGTAGGGCGTATGAGGATTCAAATTCACCAGCGGTCCGCCGTTGAATTCGACTTTCAACGGTTTGGCGTTGAGGGTACCCGCCAAGCGCAGCTCAAAAGCGCTATTTTTCTGAGTGCCTGCGTCCTCGCCCGCGGTAATCGAGCCACTGAGCGTCATGTTCTTGATCTGATCCTCGACATTCAACCTGCCATCGCGGATCACGAGCAAACGTACCGCAGGCAATTGCGTGGGTTTGCCGGCCTTTGCGCCGGGGGCGCCGGTGGGGGTCGAAAACTCCCAACTGGCACGGCCGCTCTTATCACGTTCCAAATTCACCCGAGGACCGAGGATCTCGACCTTCGGCAAGACGATTTGACCGCGTAACAGGCGCGCCACGCTCACGGTCACGGAAATGGATTGGGCGCCGAACATCAAGGGCTGCATGGCCCAGGGCGGATTGCCGATGCGCAACCCTTCGATATCAACCGTCGGCGACCACGACCACAGGCGCACCTTTAGATTGCCGTCGATGGATGCGCTGCGGCCGGTTTTGGCGGCGATGAGGCGACCGATGGGTCCGCGGGCCAGATTCCAGTCGAAAAAAGTCACCGTTAACACGACGAGCAACAGCACCGTAGCGCTTCCGATCGCGAACCATTGGAGTCTCTTGTGTTTGCCGAAGAACTGAATCATGGGAAATCGATTTCCCGGCTAATGCAGCGCACGGTGCTTGTTTCCTATCTCTTCCAATAGTTCCGGGAGACGCCCGTAATCGCGGGCCTTGTCCAAGAAATGGGTCGCCCCAAGTGCAAGGGCGGCGCTCTTGAATTCGGGCAAATCGTAGTTGGTCAAGACGATGATGGTTGTCTTGCTTTTCGCGGTTGCCAGGGCGCGCAATACGCCGAAGCCTGTGCCCTGCTTCAAATGCAAATCCAGCACGATCACATCCACGTCTTGCTCGCGCATGAGGGCAATGGCTACCGATTCGGTATCCGCGGTCCCGATCAAATCAACCCCCGCTATGCGGCCGATGGCCTCGCACAACCGCTCCGCCACCACTTTGGAATCTTCGACCAGTAGAATCTTCAAGGATCGAATACCTCGAGGGTCTTAAGTGATGTGTTCCTCGAATTGGCCACTGAGCTTTCGATACAGATCCTTGGCGAGTGGGTCGTATCCAAAAAACGCGACCGCCGCATCCATCCATGTCAGCGGATGCGAGCGGGTGAGATCGCGCGCGCTTCGTAACAGCTGCGACGGCACGGAAGACGGAGAAGGTTCAAATACGTCCGCCTGGTGAGCATCCTGCTCTTCCGCAAACACGCTCCGGTTCACCTTTGAGAACACATGCTTTCCGCCGGTCGTCTCGTAAATCCGGTACTCCTGCCAGTGCCCCTTGGGTGCCGCGGAGGGCGCGGCGGATGCAAGCAGCGTGCCGGTAAATGCCAGATCGGCTTTGCCGTCTCTGATGACAATGTGTTCCTTCCGAACACCCACCTCCGGGTCGTCATCGAGAAGGGGTAGGCGATTCTGCCTTTTTACTTTGGCGTCCGAGACTTCCTTTCGCGGAGCAGTCTCCTTGCCCTTCGACAGTGACTCGTTGGTCGGTGTCTTTGGCTTTTGATCGCCAATCGTTTCACCACGCACCAAGACTGTGGCTTCATGGTGCACAGCATCGTCAGGCGGCCCACGGTCGCCGGTGGTTTCGCTGCTTCGCCCGCTGTCGGACGTCGGCCGGCCTCTAGTGACGGGAGACTCGGAGAATCCAGGTTGTTCAGAACTCATTGGCGTGGCCTCGCAGTTAGGCAGTAGAAAACTCAAGGTTGTGCCCAAGTCACATCGCGATCAGCCAGATATTTCCGCGCTCTGTCGTAAGCGCAAGCTCACATCGCTCCGTCGGTCGCCAAGCAATCGGCAAGCATGCCGGCGGCCAAACATCCTCTGGCCGTCGGCATGTGCCCGTCGGTGTGCGCCTTACACCTTCACTCGTCGCTTCGCCGCAAGAAAAGTGACATTCATTTCTTCGCGGTCTTCATCGGAGAAGTGCTCCTTCACGTCCTTCCAGACATTGCGCTCTTCCTCATCGATGTGATGTTCCACGAGTTCCTTCAGCACTTTGCCGGCGGCTTTATGTTCCGGCGAGGCTGCATTCGTGATTGCTTCGAGACGTTGCAATGTTTTTGCCGCCCATTCATGTTCCAAATAGCCTTCGTGACCGTCCATTTGCGCATCTTTATCGCGGAGCGCAATCACCGCATCGTATACAACCTTTTCTTCCGCCTTGGTGTGGGGAACCAGGGCCGCCTTGATCTTCTGTACCAATGCGCGGCGCTGCGCCGCCGTCTCCGCGTCGCTCAAGTTGTCCAGGAGGTCCTTCACCTCATCGTGTTCCTTCTTCAGGGTGTCTAGGATGTCCGTCGACTCCACACCCGCATCGGCGGATGAGAACGTATTGTTGATGGCACGCGCCGCTTCTTTTACAACCGTCTTTATCTTCATGAATCTCTCTCCTTAGTGTTGACGTTAGCGCCGTGACTGCGTGGACCGGGTGGCACCGATCAACAGCGCGCCCGCGCCCACTGCCAGTAGCAGCGCCGTGAGCGGATTCTTCTTGGTAAAGGAAATGACGCTTCTACCCAGAGTGGCCGCGTTCTCGCCGGCGCGAGTACTGGCCCTGTTGATCAGGTCACCGCTTTGGTCCAGCAGGACCCCTGCCTGACGCTTACCTTCTTTGATCGCCGGTTCCGCTGCGCGCTGGAGCCGATCGCGCGCATCTCCAGCTGAATCACGCAGACTCTCCACATTGGCTGAATTCATAAACATCTCCAAGTATTTAAGGGTTACTGGTGCGTCCCGCCCATCCTCAGACTACGTGGGAGACAGCTACGTGATGAAGCAGAACAGGGACTTGTATCGTTGTCGGACGTATATCATTTGCGCGTCAGACAAGACGCACAGACGTCGCGGCAGAACCTCATACGAGCGGCGGGTCGCGGTCACGCTCGACATGACGGTGACGCCCGATCGCGGCAATGAAGGCCTGCGCATTGGCCTTCCCACCCCGTCCCTCGATCAGCAATCCGGGATCGGGATCGCCCGAGGGTAACGCGAGCGGAATCCCCGCCTTCGTCAGAATCCTCGATGCATCGCCCAGCGCCAAAATCGTCTTGCAATGACGGTATTGATCCTTGACAAATTCGAGTGTGCGGCCATCCAGACACAAGGCATCCACCGCCTCGCTGCCGCCAGGCAGCACCAAGGCATCGAATAGCACGGCGGGGGAATTCTCGAGCGTGGCGTCAATTACCAACGCTTCACCGTCTTCGCTGCGCACCATCCCCAAGCGACTCCCCAGCAGGCGGGTAACCGCACCGGCGCCATCGAGCGCCTCGATCAGCTCCGAAACGGGCTGCTGTTCAACCCCGTCGGCGAGCACAATTGCAATCTTGCGGGTGGCGATGCTGCCGTTGCCCGGAAGCGCCTCAAGTGACAACGCGGGCGATGCGCTGATTTCCGACTTCGGCACATTTCTCATGGCGCGCGGCATCGGTTCCGGCACCTCGATTCCGAGATCCTTGGCCAGCCCGCTCGCCAATTCCTTCGACACGTTGAGCAGCGATGAGATGGCCCGGCTCCGTATCGCCGGCACGGTGAGCTTGCTCAACTCAAAACGAAAGGCACCTCGTATATGGGCTTTCTCGACCGCGGTCTGACTGTCAAAGAACAGTCTCGCCTGCGCATAATGTTCGGCGAACTTCTCCGGCCGGCCGCGGACTTTATCGACGGGGGCATTATCAGGCTCTATTGCCTTCGGAAACGACGCAAATCCCGCGGCGCCCGCCTGGAACGGGCATCCACCACCGAGCGAGTTGGGTTCATAGGCAACCCTCCCTCGGGCAATCGCTTGACGGTGCGATCCATCGCGCTGATTGTTATGCACCGGCACGATGGGCGCATTGATGGGAATCTCATGGAAATTGGGTCCACCCAGGCGTGTGATCTGCGTATCGAGATAAGAATGAATGCGACCATGCAGCAAGGGATCATTGCTGAAGTCGATGCCAGGCACGACGTGGGCGGTGCAAAAAGCGACTTGCTCGGTCTCGGCGAAGAAGTTATCCGGATTGCGATTGAGCACCATCCGGCCGACGGGTTTTACAGGAATCAGTTCCTCCGGGATCAATTTGGTTGAATCCAATACGTCGAAGCTGAACTTTTCCGCCTCCGCCTCCGAGAACACCTGAAGCCCGAGCTCCCACTCCGGGTAATTTCCCGATTCGATTGCTTCCCATAGATCGCGGCGATGAAAATCGGGGTCCGCGCCCATGAGTTTCACCGCTTCGTCCCAGACCAGGGAGTGCGTTCCCAAGGACGGCTTCCAGTGAAATTTGCAGAAAGTGGACTTGCCTTGCGCGTTCACCAGCCGGAAGGTATGCACGCCAAACCCCTGCATCATGCGATAGCTTCGGGGGATCCCACGGTCCGACATGACCCACATCAGCATGTGCGTCGACTCGGGCATCAAGGAAACAAAGTCCCAAAACGTGTCGTGTGCCGTGGCTGCCTGCGGAATTTGGTTGTGAGGTTCTGGTTTCGCCGCATGAATCAAATCTGGAAATTTCATCGCATCCTGGATGAAGAACACCGGAATATTGTTGCCGACCAAATCCCAGTTTCCCTCATCCGTATAGAACTTGACCGCAAAACCGCGCACATCGCGCGCCGTATCGGCCGAACCGCGTTCTCCCGCAACGGTGGAGAAACGGACGAACACCGGGGTACGCTTGCCGGCTTCCGTGAAGGGCGCGGCGCGTGTCAAGTCGGTCAGGGCCGCGTACGCTTCGAAGTAGCCGTGCGCCGCAGAGCCTCGCGCATGAACGATGCGCTCCGGAATACGTTCGTGGTCAAAGTGAGTAATTTTCTCACGCAGGATAAAGTCTTCGAGCAGCGTCGGGCCCCGCAGCCCAGCCTTCAACGAATCCTGGTTGTTCCCGACCGGGACGCCCTGGTTCGTCGTGAGCGCCTGGCCTTCCGAGTTGACCCGCTTGTCCTCGAGTGATCCATCGAGGCCTCGAGGCTCGAGTGTCGCGGCGCCGGTCTTGATCGACTCATTGTTTTCGCTCAACGTTCCTGCGCCGGTTGTCCGAGAGGGCATGGATTCGTGGGGCCCCTCGGGAGGCGCTGCGGTCGAGGGCGCCCCGTACTCAGACTTCTTCGCCGAATTGAACGGCATCGCCTCAACCAGAGTCTGTTGCTCGGCGGCGTGATCCGCGAGCGCCGTCAGGCCCGCAGTCGGAGGAGACGGGCCGCTCGCGGTGGTGCCCACCGCCATTTCACTGCTTACGCCTTTTTTGTGGGAAGTCTCGCGCGTGCGTGATTTGCCGCCGCTCTTACGTTTTGACATTGCTGGAACTCCGGGTCTAATGTTGCGTTCTGCACAGCGGGCTCCCGGCCACGTGTGAACGGGAGCTGTTGCCTACATGCAGTGGTTACAAAGCGCCCGAAGCATTGCACCCGGGAGCGTGGCGTCACCAGGGTATAATTCCATCGCGCGACGTAGCCTTTTGCCTACGCTCAGCGGCCTGCCGGTAAAGTGCTGCTGCGCAGACGTTGAATTTTGAGACTGTCGCCACCATCACCCACGGTGGATCAGTCGACGGGGCGAGAAATGAGACGATTATTCAGGCTTTGGCGGCTGAGCGGCCGGGATCTCCGGGTCCTGTGGCGTGCTCTGCAGCAACGCGACCGCCCCTATTGGCTCATGCCGGCGGCATTGCTCCTGCTATTTTTTGCAATCGAACCGCTCAACCTTGCCTTTCCGGTCCTGGGTGTCGTAGACGACTTCGTATTGTTGCCGCTTCTGTTGCGCGGCTTGGTCAGCCTGGCGTTGCCGGCGCTTCGGGCCAATCGCGATGACCGGGTCGTCTCTGAGCAATAGGCGGTAGTCGGTCAACCCGGCGGCGATTCGGGAACGTAAATGGCGTCGCCATGGCCCGTCTTCTTGTAGATACCCAATGATCCGCCGACTCCGACTCCCACCGCTGAGTGACCGGAATAAGAATCAGAACCCACGCCCGTGCCGATAGAGCCTGTCTCGGAATCTTGAAAACCCTCGAGGATCACGCCGTTCGCGCCGAGCTTTGCGGCCTCGATTTTCAAACGCTCAATCACTTTATCGACTGACTTTTGACCGCCCGTACCGAAGGCGCTCTTGCTGGAGGCGTCGAGTACCGCAATCTCCTGGTAATTTGGTGGCGGATGCGAATAGATCTTGACTCGGTCCGGGGCAATCGGAGGTCTCGCCTGCCCCACCAGTACATGCGAGGAAGGCGCACAGGCGGACAGGCCGGCGCATCCGGCCATTATCCATTGCGATAGTCTTTTATTCATGGTGGTGCAAGGTTGCTGGCGAACTAGTCCCAACTATAAGCCGTGCCTGAAACAGCAGGCGTAAGACAATCGGCCAAGCGACTGTGGGATAAGACGCGTGTCAGACGCACACCGTCGGTAACTGATGAAAACGACGGACAGCAGCGAAGCCGTGCGCGATTAACATCGTTTCAGATGAACCCACCGGAGAAGCCGCAATGACTGACGCATGGATACCGATTTCGATTTTTGGTCTCCCATTCCTGGGGATGCTCGTTCTATCGGCGATTTATAAGGGCGGTACCAGCACTTCCCTGCGTAGCACCGTGGGAGAAACGCCCCTATCGCCGAGGGGATACCGCACTCGTGGAGACGACCTGGCCAACGGAGAGCTGGAGCTCATTTCGCAACTCTCCGGGCACGCATCGCCCGGGGCGATCAGTCGGCTCTCCGGTCCTGTGTCGCCGGGAGCCATTTCAACGCTGTCCAGATGGCGCTCCCCGGGTGCGATCTCTACATTGTCGGGGCACGTATCGCCTGGTGCGATTTCGCGACTCTCGGGGCGTACATCTCCCGGCGCGATTTCGCGCCTGTCAGCCCCTCGCCCCGTCGGCGCGATTGCGAATCTTTCAGCCGGCTTTTTTGTGTCGCACGTATTCGGCTTGCCCCTCCTGACGCGATCCCAAGCGCCTCTGGAGCCGGATGACTCGCTGTTGACATCCGATCGCGTGACGTCCGATCGAGGCAGCGGGGCCGAACGCAGCAGCGCTGCAGAACAGCGTCCCACTGGGAGGAACGTCGATCGATCACGCGCAAGCGCGGGCCGCTATGGTGTGGGTGGGTAGTC
>Ga0181537_10002421_pt1 | contig 16380 bp, 6 predicted proteins | sample PEATcosm2014_Bin_39_FD_119765 | JGI IMG/M metagenome (GOLD analysis project Ga0181537, IMG submission 119765) | Peatland microbial communities from MTU Mesocosm Facility, Houghton, MI, USA - PEATcosm2014_Bin23_10_metaG | ecosystem: Environmental > Terrestrial > Soil > Wetlands > Peat | place... | reverse complement strand
CGAGACCCTGCAGCGCTTTGGAAAGAGTGTAGTGGACTTCAGGCTGCTTCTCGCCGAGGGCGATCGCTTTTTCCAGATGAATTCTGGCGCCGGGCAGGTCGCCGAGCTTGGAGAGCGTGTTGCCGAGAAGGCTTTGCGATTCGGCGTAATTAGGGTTGAGTCGCACCGACAGCCTGAGCAGATCGCGAGTCCGGTTGAAATCGCCTTCGCCGGATACGACGAGGGCATTTAGATAAAGAACTTCCCACTGATTGGGGTATGCAGCCAGCAACTTTGCCGCGAATTGCGACGCCATCTCAGAGTGGCTTGAGACCAGGGTGCGCAAATAGAGGATCTGAGTCGCCTGATCGTTGGGATGCTTTTGCAATGCGAGGTCGAAAACCGAATAGGCTTCATTCTCTTTCCCTTGCAGCATGAGCACCACGGCCAGCTTGTCGGCAATCGCGAGGGAGTCGGGCGCGTCGTTCAATCCGTCACGGAGGACTGTGACGGATTCGTCAAGCCGCCCGGTCGCGGCAAACGCAACCCCGAGATTCAGGCTCTGCAGGGCGGATCGCTGGCGTCCGCCGGCAGGCTTGTTGAGCAGCGCAATGACCGCAGCGTAGTCATTCTGATCGACGAGATCCTGCGACAGGCCGTCGAGCGCGACAGCAGAATCCGCATCGATGTCGAGCGCTTTGCGCCACTCTGCTTGAGCTTCGGCGGGTCGATGCAGTTGATCGAGAGCCGCACCGAGCGCAAGATACGGACGAAGGTCGCTTTGATCGAGCCGGGATGCCTGTTGGAGGGGAGCAAGCGCCTCAGCATTGCGACCTGAAGAAGACAGGCTCAAGCCCCACAGATACGCATAGGTGAGAGAGGCCGGCTGCAGTCTGGAGGCGGTCTCAAACGACTTGGCTGCACAGTCGAATTTCTTTTGATCGGCAAACCAATTTCCAATGTCGGCGTGGGCTTGCGCGCCGGGTTTTGCAAGCAGGCGGGCCCGTAAATTCTGCGGAGCCACGCATGCTGTCTGGGCGAGGCCGAGGGCATTCACAAGCAAGAGGGGCAGAATGCAGATCAGTCGGAATTGCCTGGCGCAACCTGCCCGTTCGATCCGTAAGAATCGGGTGATGGCGTGACGCTCGCGTTGTTGAACCACACCCATACCGTTTGCGCAGAAGCGAGTATACAGGAGAGCACCAGAGCAAATGCGATGGCAACGAATCGAGCCTGGATGCTTCAGATTCATGGGAAGGGCCCGTTTGCGGCTGTGATCTGGCACACTTTTTGGGCGACGGGAGGGCGCTATTGCGAGAAGGATTTCGAGATGGATTGCGTCGCTCGCTCAAAATTTGCGTCAATCCGACTTTTGGCGGATGCGAGTCGTAGAAATGACAGCGTAGTGTTCCGTCCGACCCAAGAATCGTCATAGGACGGGGCCCGAACGCGCCTGCCGGAATGTGGCAGGATCGGGAATTTGGGGACACTGCGGGGTTGTCAGCCGCAAAGTGTAAACGATTTCACAAGTCGCCAGGTGGCTTCGGCAGGGGTTCGCTCTTCCCGGAATTTCCTGACCGCAAGTTTTCAGGAGGGTAGTCATGCAAAGGCTGAAGAGGATGCAGCAATGGGCACTGCTCCTAATGATTCTGGTTGGCATCGCCGGCTCCGGGACTCTGGTCCAGGGACAGGGCACGAATGGCAACCTCACGGGCGAGATAACGGATCCGTCGGGCGCGGCTATTCCCGGTGCGGTCGTCACTCTCACCAACGTCGATACGAACTATCCTCAGTCCACGACGACGGATAGTATCGGCGTGTATTTGTTCAAGCTGGTGGCTCCTGGCCATTACTCGCTTACCGTGACGGCGTCAGGCTTTGCCGGGTACTCGCAGACTGGCATCGTGATGAACGCCAATCTGTATGCGACCCAAAACGTGAAGATGAAGGTGGCAACCGCCAAGGGTGAAACGGTCAACGTGACCGCCGACGCGGAGTTGATTGACACCACATCTGCTGAGCTGGGCATGACGGTCAACCAGAACTCCATGGTGGATCTGCCGCTGAACGGTCGCGATCCGTCGAGTCTCGCGCTGCTGGCGCCCGGCATGGTCGATGCCGGAAAGGCGGGCGTTGTGTGGGCGCAGTCGGGCTTCTCGTTTCCAACGGAAGTCGCAGCATCCTCCAACGGCGGCCGCATCGGCAGCACCTTTTATATGCTCGATGGCGTCTCTAACATGGACACCTACCTTGGCACGAACTCACCGACGCCCAACGCCGATGCCACGCAGGAGTTCCGACTCATCTCCAACAACTTCAGCTCGGTGTATGGCTTCTCGACGGGCGGCGTGGTTTCGATGGCCACCAAGAGCGGCACGAATCAGTGGCACGGCGGACTGTTCGAGTTCATGCGCAACGGTGACTTTGACGCAGGGAACTGGAGCAACCACCAGCAGGACACTTTCAGGAGGAACCAGTTCGGTGGCGACGTCGGCGGACCGGCCCTCAAGGACAAGCTCTTCTTTTTCTTCAACTATCAGGGAACGGTTGTCGTTGGCGGTCCCGGCTTCTCAAACAACTCGACCACGACGCCGACCCAGCAGATGTTGAACGGGGACTTCAGCGGGCTGATTCAATATGCGGAAGCCAACAACAGCGCTTGCGGGACGAACTATGAGGGGCCGGAAACAACGCAGTGCGGCTGGCTCAACGGTCCGTTTCAGGTAGTGGATGGAGTGCCCAACCAGCTTGTCGGCACGCTCGATCCGACAGCCGTGCAGGTGACCAACGATGGGCTGCCGGGGCACACTGCCGCCGCCTCTGGAACTGCGCCTGCAACCTCTGGAGCGCAGAATCTGGAGGGGAATATGCTCTACGCATCGGCCCCGCTCAAGAACAGCACCTATAACGAGTACACGGCAAGAGTCGACTACGATCTCACAAAAAACCAGCGCGTCACGGTGCGCTCGTTTATCGATGAATTCGTTCAGCCTGCGGGCGACACGCCGGGCAACGTTCTCTCGGTGCTGAACCTGAACAGCTGGAGCCAGACCTTTGGCGAGAAGATGTGGTACCTCAACGAAATCGCGCAGCACACCTGGACGGTGAATCCGACGACGGTCAACACCGCTACCGTGCTGTGGACGCAGCAGAGTTCGCACAACGGCACGCCGGTGCTTGACCACAACGGCAAGCAGATGTGCTGGTCACGGTACATCAGCATCACTGAGCCATCGTGCTACATGGAAGGCGCCTATTTTGGCGGCGCCAACGGCGGCTGGACTGAGCCTTCCGACGAGGTTCGTACGACCGAGGGATTCTCTGACACATTGATCAAAACCATCGGACGTCATTCCATCTCAGTGGGCATCGACGTGGTGCACCAGAGAGCGGTTGAAGACGCGGCCAATTATCCGGCTGACGCCATCATCGGTTTCAATGGAACCTACACCGGGAATGGGCTCGCCGACTGGCTGCTGGGTTATATGCAGAGCTTCGAGCAAGGCGCCGGCGAACTGGCCGACATCCAGGGCTGGATCGTCGATCCGTACGTCAATGACGAGTTCCGCGTGAAACCCGGCCTGACTCTCACTCTGGGTATGCGCTGGGATCCAGACTTCGCTCCCGTTTCTGTGGGCGGCCGCGGCTCGGCATTCGTGCCCGGACAGCAAAGCATTATTTTCCCGGCGGCGCCAACCGGCCTGGTCTTCCCGGGCGACCCCGGCGTGGATGCAGCGCTTCGCCCCAGCAGCATCTACTTCTTTGAGCCGCGTGTGGGTGTTGCCTGGCAGCCTAAAAACCTGCCGCACACTTCGTTGCATGCGGCATTCGGCATCTTCAGCGGTCCAGTTCCTTACGCCGACTATAACCACGTGGTGGATATTGCTCCGTTTGCCACGGCGTTGGCTCCGGCTCCTCCGTCCAACATAGCGCTGTGCTCCACGGGCGGCGAGTCCGCTGCTTGCGCGCCAAACACGAATCAAACGGTTACTGGCTACGACAATTTCGAAGACCCCTACAGCACCTCATCCTTCGGAACCAACGGCGTTAGCCCGTTCCCGCCGTTTGCCAACGTGACTTACAAGCCGCCGTCGAACTCGCTGATTCCGGGACCGGTGTATGAACAGGATTCGTTCGGCCGGAACTTCAAGGCGGGAAAGACCCAGGCCTGGAACGCATCGATCGAGCAGCAGTTGAACAACGTGATGGCTCTGCGTGTGGCCTACGTCGGCAGCGAGTCTTATCACCAGAGCTACGTGCAAGACGACAACTTCGCCGGCTACAGCTATTGCACTTCGTATACGGCAGCCAATTGCCCGGTGCCGGCGCTGGCTCCGAAACCGGTCGCTCCGTATTCCAATTTCAGCGGCATTCTGGAGTATGACAGCGGCGCAACCGCCAACTATCACTCGCTGCAGGCGACTGTGCAACGGCACATGGCGCACGGACTCCAGGCGCAATCCAGCTTTACCTGGCAGAAGACAATCGACGTGGCCAGCTCCGCCAACATCGCCGCCAGCCAGAACGGAATCGACAATCCCAGAAACCTCCGCTGGAGCCGCGGCGTTTCGAGTGCGAGTATTCCGTTTGCCTGGGTCACCAACTTTGTTTACCAGAGCCCGGATCTGCGCGGACAGAGCCTTCTGATGCGCGAGGTACTGGGCGGATGGGAGCTTAGCCCCATCCTTACATGGGAATCTGGCGCGCCGTTCAGCATCAATGGCGGCAGCAGCCAGGGAGCCTATGGCGAACCCGGCTACGGCGGCGGCTGTCTGCAGTTCTGCGCCGGCGACCGCGCTGACCGAGTTCCGGGAATACCGCTCAAGGTGCGCCAGGGAGGCCGTTCCAATTGGACGAAACAATACTTCAACCCTGCTGCATTTACGGTTCGTCACGATGGCACCTTTGGCAACAGTGGCCGCAACATCATTTACGGGCCTCCTGGATTTAATGTTGATGCGGCGCTCATGAAGAACTGGTCGATTCTTGAGAAATACCAGCTCCAGTTCCGTTTCGAGTTGTTCAATGCATTCAACCACCCGATCATGACGACTCCCGATAACACGGTGGGTGATTCCTGCTTTGCTCAAATCAACTGCACCAACGGCGGATTTGGCGGAGTCGGCAGCCAACTACAGCGGGAAGGCCAGGCTGCACTAAAATTCACCTTCTAACCCAACCTGATCCCGGACGGTGCAAAAGGCCGTCCGGGCTCGCGTTGTTACGCATCGTTGCAGGCCGGGTAACCTCTCGAGACGGCGGATCACGCGTAGGGATCATCCGCGATCGACAAGGCGGTGGTTGGTCGCAGTTCGAGCGTGTTGTCCGGAGGTGATGAATGCTCGATTCTGTTTCCATGACTCCGCTAACATTGCGGCGAACTATTGCTGCCGTTCTTGCTGTTCTCAGTTGCACGATCTTCGCGATGCTGCCGGCACCATCCATCCACAAAGTCTTCGGGCAATCCCAACAGGACGCAGCCTCAATTTCTACGGATTCCAAAGCCGCGCTGTGGCCTATCGCAATCGATTATCCCGAAGACGGCGCCATTTTTCCGCCGGGTATTACGCCTCCGACTTTTCTCTGGCGCGATGGCGCAGCCACTTCCTGGCAGATCGACATAGCCTTCGCTGACAACGCGCCTGCGTTGCACTTCGCCTCAAAAGGCGAGCGCATACATCTTGGCGCAATTGATCCTGATTGCGTGAGCGAAACAAACGAGCTTCCCAGGCTGAACGCGCAACAGGCTGCATCGTGGACCTGGATTCCGGATGCGGCCACATGGGAGAGCATTCAATCGCACTCAGCAATTTCGCCGGCCACGTTGACGATCACCGGCTTCAATAACGCCGGCGCCCGCGCGTCGCTCTCGCGCGTCGACTTTTCAACTTCGACGGATCCTGTTGGCGCGCCTATTTTTTACAGAGACGTACCATTGATGCCGAGCGCAGGGGCCAATGGAACTGTGCAGCCCTTGTCGCCGGCTGCAATCCACCTCATCCGCTGGCGCCTTCGCGACATTCGCAAACCCGAGAGCCGAACGCTCCTCACCAATATGCCTACTTGTGCGAATTGCCATTCGTTTTCTGCGGACGGCAAGACCATGGGAATCGACGTCGACGGCCCCGCGAATGACAAGGGACTTTACGCGATCGTCCCGGTGCAGCGTCACATTTCGATCGAGAACAAGGATGTCGTGCAGTGGAACACCGACGGTCAGGCAGGCAAGGTTCGCGTGGGATTCATGTCGCAGGTCTCGCCCGACGGACGATTTGTGATCGGAACCTTTGCCGGCTCAGCCACTGAAGATGTGAGCAACACATATTACGTCACGAACTTCAAGGACTATCGATTCCTTCAGGTTTTTTATCCCACTCGTGGAATCCTCGAGTGGTACAACCGCGAGACGGGGAAGCGCCAACCATTGCCCGGCGCTGACGACCCTCAGTATGTGCAGACCGATGGCGTGTGGAGTCCTGACGGCAAGTACATCGTGTTCGCGCGAGCAACTGCAAAGGAGCCCTACCCCCTTGGTCAAAAGAAAGCGCTGCGCGCCAACGATCCCAATGAGACGCAGATTCAGTTCGACCTTTATCGCATTCCGTTCAACGATGGTCAGGGTGGCGCGCCGGAGCCGATTGCCGGCGCATCGCAGAACGGCATGAGCAACAACTTTCCCAAGGTCTCTCCCGACGGACGCTGGATTGTGTTTGTGCAATGCCACAACGGGCAACTCATGCGACCCGACAGCAAGCTCTACATCATTCCATTCGATGGCGGGGTCGCACGGCCGCTGCGCTCTAACACGGAGCTCATGAATTCATGGCACAGCTTCTCGCCCAACGGGCGGTGGCTTGTCTTCTCGTCAAAGGCGCGCTCGCCCTACACGCAGATGTATCTCACCCACCTTGACAAAGACGGAAATTCGAGCCCCGCCATTCTGATTGACAACTCCACCGCTTCCAATCGAGCGGTCAACATTCCGGAGTTCGTTAATGTCGAGGGCGAGGGCATTGAAGATATTCAGGTGCCGGCGGTTGAGCTCTATAAGCTGATGGACGATGCTATGCTGCTGGAAGAAAAGGGAGATAACGATCAGGCTCTCGCGATATGGAAGAAGGCGGTGACGATCGAGCCCGATAACGCCAAAGCTCAAAATGGATTGGGCATCTCCTTATATGTGCACGGCGATACGCAAGAGGGATTCGCACATTTGCGCGAAGCCATCCGCATTAATCCTCTGTCGGTCGAGAGCCACTACGTCCTGGGCTCTTTCACGCTGAAACAAGGAAACGCGGAGCAGGCGCTGCCGGAACTGCAGCGTGCAGTTGCGATCCGACCTCATTTCGAGTCGGGTGAAGAAGCATTGGCCAGCGCGTATGAGGCTCTTGGAAATGACCAGGAGGCTCTGGCTCATTGGCGCAAGGCGCGTGCCATCGATCCGAACCGCACAAATGCGACGCGCGGCGTGGCGTGGGTCCTCGCGACAGCGCACGATGCCTCGGTGCGCAACGGGGCCGAGGCAGTCGCGCTAGCAACCAATGCGAATGACGCATCGACTGCGGACGATCCAGAATCGCTAGACACCCTGGCTGCAGCCTATGCCGAAGATGGTCAGTTCTCTCGCGCGGTTGTATCGGCAGCGCACGCGCTCAGTCTTGCGACGCAGCAAAAGAACCAGGAACTGGCAAATGCCATCCGCGAAAGACTTAGGCTTTATCGCGCCAACAAGCCCTACCATGCTCAGCACATAGTCTCAAGCGCGCACGCCAACGATGCAGCAACTCCAAAGACACCGGGGTCGCGATGAATCTATTGATAAGAGTCCTTTGCGCCGAGCGCCCCATCGAACTGGAAGGTATTGAGATTTTTTTTCATAAGACGGCGAAAGCAGAAACAGAAGAAAGGTAAGTCCATGCCATTATCTCGTCGTGGGTTTCTTGAAGCGAGCGCCTTGTCCGCTTCGGGGTTGGTTTTATCGAGACTTGTGCCGCACGCAGATGCTGAGGAAGCGGCATCAAAGTCCATCGAAGAGCTCGGTCCAGGCAAAGGGCGGCGCATGCCTGAGGTTCGGACTGTCCTTAACATCAATGGAGGCTGGCAGTTTTACATGCTGGCAGCGCCCACGGATTCTGACATTGTATCGAGCGATCAAATGCTTCCTCCAATGGATGCGGTCTGGGAGGGTGCGAACCTTCCGCACTCGGTGAGACTTGAGCCCCGCGATGTGAGCGGAGGGCGCAATTACCAGGGCCTTTGCTGGTACCAGAAAACTTTTACCGCGGGACGAGAATGGAAAGACCGCATCGTGTATCTGAAGTTTCAGGGGGCGATGCAGGTGGCGGATATCTGGCTCAATGGCATCCATCTGACCACGCACTATGGTGGATATCTACCCTTCACCCTCGACCTTTCTGAAAAACTGCACTTCGAAAGAGACAACACTCTCCTGGTTCGACTCGACAATCGCGACAATCCGGAGGTTCCTCCCGGAAAGCCGCAAAGTGAACTTGATTTTTGCTACTTCGGCGGCCTGTATCGCGGTGTCGATCTTGAGGTGCTCGATCCTCTTCATATCACCGATCCGATCTTTGCCAACCGCGTTGCCGCAGGCGGGCTTTTTGTCACTTATCCCAAGGTCGCCAAGGACGAATCGATCGTGCAAGTGCAAACCGAGGTCGCCAATCAGTCGGCCGCTCGTTGCGACTGCACCATCACGCAAAAGCTGTTTGCTCCCGATGGAACGTTGGCCGCATCTGCCGATCAGGGAGTCGCTCTGGAGCCGGGTGCGACTCAAGCCGTCACGCAGCAGTTGCGCGTGCGCGATGCAATGCTGTGGCACCCCGAGCAGCCGCAGCTTTATTGGCTGCACAGCACATTGAGCAAAGACGGAAAGATCACCGACGACCAGTACAGTCGAATCGGCATCCGGTCCATTGTCTTTGAGCGCGATCGCGGTCTGCTCATAAATGGTGAGCCGTTCTTCTCGATCGGCGCCAACCGTCATCAGGACCATCCATACGTCGGCTATGCTCTGCCTTCATCCGCGCACCATCGTGACGCATACAAGCTGCGCGCTGCCGGATTTACTTCGTTTCGGAGTCATTATCCGCAGGACCCGAGCTTTATGGACGCTTGCGACGAACTTGGCATCCTTGCAATCGTCTCCAATCCGGGCTGGCAATTTGTCGGTGATGATGTCTTCAAGAAGCGCGTCTATCAGGACGCCCGTGAGATGGTTCGGCGCGATCGCAATCATCCGTCGGTCATCATCTGGGAGGCTGCGCTCAACGAGTCAAACAACGCGTCGATCGCACCGGAGCTCTATCGGATCGTGCACGAAGAGTTTCCGGGGCCGAGTTGCTACACCGCGGGCGACCCCTTTGCGCGCCCGATCGAGGGATTCGATGGTTGGGACATTCAATACATCGGCCATCAGAAGACGCGGCCCAACAAGCCTTCATGGATCCGCGAGTGGGGCGACCAGGTGGATAACTGGAGCGATCAACAAGGGCGCGTACGAGTGGCCCGGGCCTGGGGAGAGACGCCTATGCTCGTTCAAGCGTCAACTCATTTGCTCGGTCTCAACCGCGTCTGCGTACCAGAGACAAAGCCCGCAGGTGCGGATTTATGGGCCGGCATCGACGCATATCGCGGCTACCATCACCAGCCATTTTTGGGCGCGCCTCTTGACGTCTTCCGCTTACCGAAATTCGACTACTACATGTTTCAGAGTCAGCGGCCGCCTCAAGCCACTCCGGGGCGTATCGGATCTGGTGCAATGGTTTTCATTGCCAACTTCGCATCCTTCTATTCCCCGTCGACAGTCGTTGTATTTAGCAATTGCGAGCAAGTGCGTTTAACCCAGAATGGCAAGCTGCTGGCGACACAAGATCCCGATTCAGGCTACGATATCCCCCATCCGCCGTTCAGCTTTAAGGCGGGCGATTTCAGCGAGTCGCGCAGCATGCTGTTTGCGAATCCCACGACACAATCAGGGCTCGCACAGCCCATTGGCGAACTGCTGGCCGAGGGCCTCATCGGCGGCAAAGTCGTCGCCAGTCACCACATCCATTCCCCCGGCGTTCCCGCTTCGATTCAACTACGTGTCGATTCCTGCGGCCTCGAACCGGTGGCCGACGGCGCAGACTGGGTGCGTGTCTATGCCCACATTTGCGATGCTCGAGAAACCACTCATCCCTATGCAGATGATCTGGTCACTTTCACGGTTCAGGGGGAGGGGAGTTTGATTGAAGGCGCGGCAATCTATGCAAACCCGGTTCGAGCGGAGGGAGGAATTGCCACGGCACTGGTACGAACAACGAGGGTTTCCGGCCCAATCACCGTGCGCGCCAGCGCCTCTGGCCTGGGCGAGGCGACGCTCAAATTTGCTTCCATCGCGCAAGATCGACGGATTCTGTAGTCAGTGCGGGATGCTGCGACTTTGGTTGTGACCGGTGAATCCGAGCTAATCGCAGGCCGCGCATCGATCAGTCTTTTACCCGCGTGCCATCGCCCGGGTTGTCATCGCCTGCTGCGTGAGAGAAGATGTTGAGAAGTTCACACCCGGTCAGGCCATCGAGTTCGCCGGCACTATGCTCTGCAACGAACGGCAACGAGCGAAGCCTCAACCTGGATTGGACGACGCCGAACGTGATGCGAAGAATACCCTTGATCGAATCTCAACCATCAAAGGTCGCGCTGTGAATCGGGTCGGGATGCAGCGGTGCAGACCGTCCGCGCCCGCTCGGCGAAGTTGTTGGAGCTGCGCCGCCTGGGCGTTGGCTCTTGGTTCTGTTGTCTGCGTCTTGCATCTCTCCGCGCAAAAGGCAAAGGAACCGGCGACGAGTGAGGGCGACTGGAACTTCTCGTCGGAGTCGATTCAGTCGCAAAACGGACTGCCCGGGGAAACGGTGCAAGCCTTTGCGCAGACTCCTGATGGCTTTCTGTGGGTGGGAACAAGCGAAGGGCTTCTTCGATTCGACGGGGCGAACTACGTTCGCTTCTCGCACGAGAATACGCCCGTCATTCGCGAGGACAGCGTCTTTTGCCTGTTGGCCTCGCCTGATGGCCGTCTCTGGATTGGAACCGATGGCGGCGGGCTGATCGAGATGCATAGTGGCGTGTTTCGGGCCTACACCGCGACCGATGGCTTGACAGATGTCTTCATTCGCGCCCTCTTCCAGGATCGCGCCGGTAACCTTTGGGTCGCGACCGACAGCGGCCTCTTCCGCATGTCCAATGGCAAATTTGGCCGCGTCGATAATACGCCAGACATGCCGGCCAATGCTTTCCATGGCCTTTATGAGGATCACGTTGGCCGCATCTGGGCCGGTGCCGCCGAACTCTATGCAATTACCGACGGGCGGCCCGTAGCTTTCACGCTTGGCGGCGTCGACAATCGCCACCGCGTCAAGTCCATCACCGAGACAGAGGATGGCTCAATCTGGGTTGGCACGGTTGCAGGGCTTTACAGATTGCCACCGGGCGCAGACAAATTCGCTGCGGTTCCCAAGGTATCTGGCACAGTGCGCACGTTGCGCGAAGTGGTCTCTGGCGAGCTTTGGGCCGGCACGATCGGGCAGGGGATCTTCCGCATCCACTATCGGTCGTCGCCGATCTCGGTCTCTCGCATCATGGCGCCATCTCCGCTGGTCAGCAACACGGTGCTCTCGATCTTTGCAGATGACAGTCACAACCTGTGGATCGGCACCGAGGTCGGGATCATTCATCTCGACAGATCGCCTGTTCAGGTTTTGCTCCTTCCGGCGGCCGCTGACTCCGATTTCGGCACCGTTTCTCTGGACTCCGACGGAACTCTGTGGGCGGCTTCAAATCAATTGGTCCACGTGAAAAACGGGCGGCCGATTCTCGACGAGCTCCCGCAGACCGGCGACGCGCACGTCCGCAATGTGATGCGGGCGCGGGATGGAAGTCTTTGGTGCGGCACCGATGGCAGCGGCCTCTTCAAAGTTTCGCAAACCGGAACGCTACACCTCACCACGTCGCAGGGGCTGGTGAATAACTTCATCCGCACCATGATGGAGGCTCGCGACGGCAGTCTCTGGTTTGGCACGGACTCAGGCGTAAGCCATCTGGTCAACGGCGCATTTCACAACTTCACCATGGAGAACGGGCTGTCGCACTTCAGCATTCGATCGATGATGGAAGATCGAAATGGGGACATCTGGATTGGGACGGAACGCGGAGTGACGCACCTGCGTGCCGAGAGGCCAGTGCAGGATGCAGTCACTGAGGTATTAAAAAATGAAAAAGTGTGGGCAGAGCATGAGGATCCTGATGGCGGCCTCTGGTTTGGAACCAGGATGAATGGTATCTATCGCTATCGCAATGGATCGTTGTCGCACTACACCACCGTCGATGGACTTGCCAGCGACAGCATTTTCTCAATCCTCGAGGATGGTCGGCGGCACTTTTGGCTCGGCGGGCCTCTCGGGGTCATGCTGCTGAATCGCGATGAACTCGACGCTCACGCAAATAACCCGGAGCAGAAACTCTCCGTTCGCTTTTATCGCGCGGGCGCCAGCGAGAGGCCCACACGATTCTATGGCGGAACTGCGCCTGCCGGAGTTATCACTCCCAGCGGCGAAACCTGGTTCCCGACAAACCTGGGATTGTGGAGTGTGAGGCCGACAGATCTCGGCGCCACGATGCTGTCTCATCTCGTCATCAGCGCGATTCACGTGGATGGCAAGCTCGCTCCGATTGAGAAGCACCTCACTCTATCGGCCGGCCAGTCGCGCGTCGAAATAGACTTTGAGCCGGTTCTGTTGCGCTCGCAGGAGGATCTCCGGTTCCGCTATCGGATGGATGGCTTCGACAAAGAGTGGACATCTTCCGGTGCTCAGCAGCGATCCGCCACCTATACCAATCTGCCTGCGGGAGATTACACATTTGTGGTTGAAGCCTGGGAGATCGATCATCCTGAACACCTGGTGCGATCGGCGATCAATCTCACAAAGCGGCCTTATTTCTATAGAACACCGTGGTTTGTCGCGCTGTGCATTCTGGGCGTTTGCCTGATCTCGATTCTCGCGTATCAATTTAGAATGAAGCAGGTGCGGGGTCGATTTGAAGCCGTGCTCGCCGAGCGCTCTCGCCTTGCGCGCGAGATGCATGACACCCTGATTCAGGGGTGCGCGAGCGTCTCGGCAATGCTCGAGGCCGCCTCAACCTGCGAGCGAGACGACTTCGAATCGCGGGCGCATCTTATCGATTACGCCAACACACAAATTCGCGCAACGATGGACGAGGCCCGGCAGGCGGTCTGGAATCTTCGCAAGGGCGAGGAAGCGCCGATAGATCTCGCCACATCACTTCGCCAGATGGGTGAAAGAGTCGGCCGGGAGTACGGGGTGCAGGTGGATTTCCGCACGCAGGGGGAAGAGTTTCCGATCGGGCAGCAAGGCGTGCACGAACTCATGATGGTGGCGCGGGAAGGCCTCTTCAACTCGGTCCTGCATGGGCACCCCAAGGAGATTCGTACCGAGCTTTCCTTTTCCACCAAGGCCGTAGACATGGTCATTGCCGACGATGGCCGGGGCTTCGATGCAACCGCCGCTCCGCTGGAAGGCCACTACGGACTTCAGGGCGTGCGAGAGCGCATCCATCGGCTGCGAGGCGAGATCAGCATCGAAAGCAAGATCATGCAGGGCACGCGCATGACGGTTTCAGTCCCGCGAAACAGCGTTTCGCTTTAACGGCAGATCCGGGGTTCGCCCTGGCGCCGCGCACACTGCACAAACCCGTTGCCTGAAACCTATAATGTGGTATGCCGCCGATTCGAATCCTTATTGTCGACGATCATCCCATCATGCGAATCGGGATCGCCGCGCTCATCGCATCTTCAGATGAGATGACGTGCGTTGGGCAGGCCGGCACCGGCGAAGAAGCGATGGAGATGTATCGCGCCCTGAAGCCTGATATTACGATGATGGATCTGCGGCTGCCGGGCATCAGCGGCGTCGAGACAATTCGCAAAATCCGCGCGACCTCTCCAGCGGCACGCTTCATTGTCCTCACCACCTATGAGGGCGACGAAGATATCCATCAGGCCATGGAGGCCGGAGCAAGCGGGTATCTCGTGAAGGGTCTCCCACAGGATATGCTGGTCAACGCCGTCAAGCGTGTCCATACCGGCGGACGCTACCTGCCTCCACCCATGTCGCAGGCATTGGCTGCGCGTACGCCGGACTCGAATCTCAGCGCACGCGAGCGTCAAGTGCTTGAGCTGCTTGCGAAAGGCAAAGCAAATAAGGAGATCGCCGCGGAACTGCACATCTCGGAGGCGACTGTGAAATGCCACGTCAGCGTGATTCTCATGCGCCTCAATGCCTCTGACCGGACGCAAGCAGTGGTCAACGCACTGCAGCGCGGTCTTGTTCACCTATAGCGGCAAAGAACTGTTTCATCCCATCGGAGACCGGATAGCATCGTAGGCAGGAGGAGTTCCCATGGCCCCACGTGGATACGACCGGCCCTTGTATATACTGCCCTTCGATCACCGCGGATCGTTCGAAACGGGCATGTTTGGATGGCACGGAGCACTGAGCCCAGAACAGACTGAGCAGATCGCGCAAGCAAAACAGGTGATCTACGACGGGTTCAAGCAGGCCATCGCTGCCGGAGTTGAAAAGGAGAATGCCGGCCTGCTGGTGGATGAGCAATTTGGAGCGGCGATTCTGCGCGATGCGACGGCGCTCGGGTACCACACGGCGTGCCCTGCAGAGAAGAGCGGGCAAGATGAGTTTGATTTCGAATACGGCGACGAATTTGCAGCGCACATCGAGGCGTTTCATCCGACCTTTTGCAAAGTGCTGGTGCGCTATAACCCAGAGGGTGACAAGGACTTGAATCTGCGCCAGTCTGCGCGGCTGCGCAAGCTGTCGGACTATCTGGCGGCGACGGGTCGGAGCCGATTCATGTTTGAGCTGCTGGTTCCGGCGGAGAAGGCGCAACTGGACAAGGTGAAAGGCGACAAGCATGCCTATGACGCGGAGATTCGCCCGGGACTGATGATTGCGACGATCGAGGAACTGCAGGAAGCGGGCGTGGAGCCCGATGTGTGGAAGATCGAGGGCCTGGACTGTGCCGGAGATTGCGAAAAGATTGTCGCTGTGGCGCGGCGCGGCGGGCGTGACACGGTGAGCTGCATCGTGCTTGGTCGCGGAGAGAATGAGCAAAAGGTACGCGAATGGCTTACAACGGCTGCCTCGGTGAAGGGATTCATCGGTTTTGCCGTTGGCAGAACCGATTTCTGGGATCCGCTGGTTGCTTGGCGCGAGGGTAAGACTTCGAGGCAAGTGGCCGTGAATACAGTGGCGCAGCGATATGAAGAATTCGTCACGCTGTTTGAAAATGCTACAGCCGGACGTGGGAGCTCATGAACCCAGGCGTGCTCGGCTTGCGCGGGCTGGTGATCTTTCCGATTTATCTGTTGGTCATCCTGCTCATCAGTTGGAGTTCACGCCGCCGCTGGCCAACTTCGAATGACTATCTGAACGCATCCCGATCGCTGCCGACCTGGGCGGCGGCGCTCTCATTCCTGGCTTACAATTGCGGCTCAATTGAGATCATCGGCATGAGCGCGATGGCCGCGCAGTACGGTGTGCAAGCGTTGCACTTCTACTGGATCGGCGGGATTCCCGGGATGCTTTTTATGGGAGTCGTCGTGTTGCCCATTTACATGCGAACTGGCGCGCGCAGCCTGCCGGAGTACCTTGGCATGCGGTTTGGTCAGAGAGTCAGGCTGCTCGATGCGTGCCTGTGCATGGCTGGAACTGCGGGTTCAGCGGGAGTCGCGCTCTATGCACTGGCGCAGGTGCTTCACGTTCTCCTGGGGTGGACCTTCGTGGCGGGCGCGCTCGCTTCAGCGCTGGTGGTGTTTGCGTATGTCCTGGTCGGCGGGGTTCGCGCGACCATTTTTACATCAGTCTTTCAACTCTTCGTAATGATTGCGGGGCTCACACCGCTGGTCTTTCTTACCGTGCACTTCAATGCTGCCTCGTTTGCAGAGAGATCGATGCGATGGCGACTGTGGGAGCCGTTGCGATTCTTCTCGCCGCACGCATCGCTGGATCGAGTCGGCGTTGTGATCGGGTTGGGATTTGTGATCAGCTTCTCCTACTGGTGCACAGACTTTGTGATGTTGCAACGGGCGCTGACCGCGCGCACGATCGACGCCGCACGCAAAGTTCCCCTGCTGGCGGGATTTGGCAAGATGACAATTGGCCTTCTTGTCGTGTTGCCGGGGGTTGCCGCTCCGGCGCTATTGCGCGGAAATCATGCGGCCTCAGACGATGCGAGTATTCCGGCCCTGATGTCGCTCATGTTTGGGCCAACCCTGCTCGCTCTTGGAACGGCTGCGCTGCTGGCCAGCCT
>Ga0181537_10002420_pt1 | contig 16383 bp, 13 predicted proteins | sample PEATcosm2014_Bin_39_FD_119765 | JGI IMG/M metagenome (GOLD analysis project Ga0181537, IMG submission 119765) | Peatland microbial communities from MTU Mesocosm Facility, Houghton, MI, USA - PEATcosm2014_Bin23_10_metaG | ecosystem: Environmental > Terrestrial > Soil > Wetlands > Peat | place... | reverse complement strand
GTCGGGGCAGGCGAAAAATCCTAAAGTTGCTGCCGAGACGGCCCCGCGGACGACCGCGTCTAACCAATTGATTTTGGCGCCCCCGGCCGGAGTTGAACCGACGACCTACCGCTTAGGAGGCGGTCGCTCTATCCACTGAGCTACGGGGGCGATACCCAATTCTACCTCGGCCGCTTCTACCTCGGCGGACGGGCCGGCCGGCGGCCAGGTCGGCTGCGCATCGTCAGACCTCGACCACGCGGTTGCGCAGCTCGCCGATGTGATCGATGCACGCCAGCATCTCGTCGCCATCGTGCAGGAACTGCGGCGGATTCATCGCGAAGCCGACGCCGGACGGCGTGCCGGTAGCGATGATGTCGCCGGGCAGCAGCGTCAGGCCTGCCGACAGCGAGGCGATGATGGTCGGGATATCGAAGATCATCTGATCCACGCGCGCGCGTTGCCGCTCCTGGCCATTGACGGCGAGCGACAGCTCCAGCAGCTTTGGATCGCCGAGCTCATCGCTCGATATGATGCACGGACCCAGCGGCAGCGTCGTATCCAGCGATTTGCCCTTGAACCATTGCTCGTGCCGGCGCTGCAGATCGCGCGCGGTGACATCGTTGGCAATGCTGTAGCCGAAGATGTGGTCGAACGCCTGTGACGCGGCAATGTCGCGGCCGCCGCGACCGATGATCACCGCGAGCTCCACTTCATAGTCGAGTTTCTGTGTGAGCTTTCGATCCAGCCGCACATCGGCGCCGGGGCCGATCACCGTGAGCGTCGCCTTGGTAAAGAATTGCGGCACCACCGGCAGCTTCAGATCGGTACGCATCGCCGCGGCGCCCTCCTTCACATGGTCGAGGTAATTGCGGCCGACGCAGAACACATTGCGTGCCGGCTGCGGGATTGGCGCCAGCTTCTGGACCTGCGCGATCGGCAGCAGCGCATCGCCGCTGTGCGCAGCATCCCCTGCCAGTCGCTCGCAGGCGGCCAGCGCTGGCGCACCGCCGCGGATAATCGACAGCATGGACGACAGGTCGAGTGCTTCACCGGCAGCTTTCGCGGCCGCCGCCAGGTGCACGACACCCTCGCGTAGCAGCAGGCCGGCCGCGATCTGATCTTTGTAGCGAAAGCTGATGAATTGCATAGTTAACTGATTTTAGGCGACTTTTTTATGCGCCGAGCATGCTTGAACCGCTGGCGGCCGGCGCAGGCGGCCACCACGGGCAGCTACTGGCTGCAGCCGGTGCGCAGTTTACGCGAACTGTCGCCGACAGTGATTGCCCTGCGCTCGCAGGGCTGCAGCTTTAGGCCTGCAGGTGCAGATTATTGCTGATAAGGCCGGTGGCCGCGTTGCTGCTGCTGCCACTGAGCGTATTGATCAGTGAATTGTTATGGCCGCGCACGCCGCCATGGCCATGCGGGTGCGGCAGTACGATCCCCAGCGCGCTGCCATTGCCATTGGCGGAGGCGCTGGTCGCGGCGAGCGCGCTGGCCGGGCTGCTCGCGCTGGCCGTGCTGCTCGCGCTGGCCGGGCTGCTTGCGCTGGCCGCGCCGGACGCGTTGACCGTCACCGAGCGTGCGGAGAGCGCCGCGACCAGGTCCGCGAACACGTCATTGCCGCTGCCGGTCGTCGGGCTGATGGAGTTCGGCTGCGCAGTGCGCTGCGCGTTAAGTGCCGCCAGCTGGCTCGCCCACAACGTGGTGCTGTTGATCATGGATCGACCGCTCCTGTCAGGAAAACACGCCTTCAAACTGCCGTGCGGCAATCGGTTGCCGGCAACACCCTGCCACAAACCCGCCCGTGGCGCCTCGATCCACGCCCATCGGCGTCGATCGCATCACAGATTGGCGCACTGCAGTCCATGCAATGTGCCGCGGGCGCAGTGCCAATGCACTGCCGGGTATTGATATGCGAAATCGGTGCCAACCGACGCCTGTTCTAGAGTCGAAAGCTCACGCCGACCGACAACTGGTCCGCCGTGTAGTCGTAGCCTTCGTTGTTACCGTGATCGATTCGGGCCCATTCGGCGTGGATCCTGGCGCCGCCGTAGAGCATGCACTCGGCGCCGACACCGAAGGAAAAGGCGACATCATTGGCATTGAAATCCGGGTAGTTGCGATGCAGCTGCAAGCCGCCGACGCCGGCGATCGCATAGGGGGCGAACCACGGGTCACCGGCAGGATGCCCTTGAGATAGCCGCCATACACCAGCGGCACATCCACGCGATAACCCCTGGACTCATCGTCTTCGATGCCTCCGCCCACGCGACCCTCGACCGCCAGGTACGGATTGACCTTGACCCCCATATTCAGGAACGCGACGCTCGGAACGATCGTGTCCAGCCCCTGTTCCTTGTAAAAAATCTCACCAACACTGCCGCCGATATAGAACCCGCGGTCCTCGTACTCTGAGCTGCCATACCCGTAACCGTCTCCATAGCCGCCGCCTGCGAGGGCCGCCGTGGACAGTAGTGCGGCCAGCGCCGCGCACAGCTTTTTGATCATCCGTAGCCTCCTGGGTTGTCACAGCAACAGTTCAAGGCCTGTCATCAGACAGGTCGGCCGGCCGCACGGTTCCGCAGCGCGACCCGCACATGAACGCGACAGCCGGGAATCGGCTGACACCCGATCGGTTATCATCGCCGCTACATGAATACCCGCCAGATCAATACCCGCCACATGAACCTCGCCGGCTCCCTGCTGGCCGGCAGCGCCTGTGCGCTGCTCGCCGCACAGGGTTATGCGTCGCCAGCCGCCGCGGCCACCGATGCAGCGTCAGTCACGCCCGCTGTCGCAGCGGCAGCGGCCGAGCAGAACGTGCTGCGCGCGACACTGCCGAACGGCCTGCGCGTGATCATCGTGCGCAACACACTCGCCCCGGTGGTCGCCACTTCGGTCAACTACCTGGTTGGTTCCGACGAGGCGCCGCCCGGTTTTCCGGGCACCGCGCATGCACAGGAACACATGATGTTCCGGGGCAGCCCCGGCCTCAGCACCGAACAGCTCGCCAATATCAGCGCGGTGATGGGCGGGGATTTCAATGCCAACACACGCGAAAGCGTCACGCAATACCTGTTCACCGTGCCGGCCGAGGACCTGGACGTGGCGCTGCACATCGAGGCACTGCGCATGCAGGGCGTGCTCGACACGCGCCAGGGCTGGGACCAGGAGCGCGGCGCCATCGAGCAGGAGGTGGCCCAGGACCTGTCCAATCCCGGCTACGTCCTGTACGCGAAAATCCGCTCGATCATGTTCAGCGGCACGGTGTACGCACACGATGCGCTTGGCACGCGCGCATCGTTCGACAAGACCACCGCTGCAATGCTGCATGACTTCCACGATGCCTGGTATGCGCCGAACAATGCGCTGCTGATCATTGTCGGGGATGTCGAACTGCAGGCGACGCTGCAGCAGGTACGCGAGCTGTTCGGTGCCATCAAGTCGAAGCCGCTGCCGGCGCGCCCGCAACTGCGCCTGCGACCGCTGCGGGCACAATCGTTCAGCGTCGACACCGATCAGCCGGTGGGCACCCAGATGATCGCGTTGCGCACGCCGGGCCTGGATAGCGCCGATTTCCCCGCGCTCGAGGTGCTGTCCGACGTCCTGAGCAGCCACCGCTTTGATCTGTACGGCCTGGTGCCGCGCGGCAAGGCGATCGATGCGGAATTCTCGCTCGATCCGCTGCCGCAGGCAGGTCTTGCGTACGCCGAGGTATCGTTTGCCGCCGGTGCCGATCCCAAGGCGCTGGAGCGCGATGTGCGTTCGATCCTCAGGGCGGTCGCCCGCGATGGCGTGCCGCCCGAGCTGGTCGAGGCCGCCAAGCTGCACGAGCGCAGCGAGGCCGAGTTCCAGAAGAATTCAATCGCAGGCGCCGCATCCGTATGGTCGGATGCGGTCGCGCTGTATGGACTGGACTCGCCCGAGGACGACCTGGCGCGGATCGAGAAGGTCACCGTAGCCGACGTCAATCGCGTGGCACGCCGCTACCTGGACCTAGATCATGCGGTCAGTGCGCTGATGGTGCCGCATGGCTCGGGCCGGCCGGTCGCCGCCGGCGGCGGCTATGGCGGACCCGAGAGCATCGCGCTTGGGGAGGCCAGTTCCACTGCCCTGCCGGACTGGGCGCAGGCGGCGCTGGAGCGCCTCGCAGTCCCGGATTCCACCACGCATCCGGTGGTCAGCACGCTCGCCAACGGCCTGACACTGATCGTACAGCCCGAGGCTGTCAGCGATACCGTGAGCGTCTACGGCTTCATCAGGAATCGGCCCGAAGTGCAGGCGCCGGCCGCGCAGCAGGGCGTCTCGCAGCTGCTCGATCTGCTGCTGCCCTACGGCAGCGAGCAGTTGGATCGCGTGGCATTTGAGCAGGCACTCGATGGCATCGGAGCGCGCGAGCGCGCCGGCACCGAATTCTCGCTCCAGGTGCTGAGCCAGGACTTCGACCGCGGCGTGCAGCTGCTGGCCGACAACCAGCTGCACCCGGCGCTGCCGCAGCAGGCGCTGGAGGTGTTGCGCGGCCAGGTGTCGCAGGTGGTCGGCGCCCGCAACAGCAGTCCCTCTCACCTGGCGCAGCATGCGCTGCGCGAGTCGCTGTTCCCGAAAGACGATCCGAGCCTGCGGGAAGCCACGCCGCAGAGCGTACGTGCGCTTGGGATGGAGCAGGTGCGCGCCTATTACCACGACACCTTCCGCCCGGACCTTGCCACCATCGTGGTGATCGGCAACGTCACGCCGCCGCAGGCGCAGGCCACCATCGACAGATATTTCGGCGGCTGGAGCGCCGCCGGCGCGACGCCGCAGATCGACCTGCCGTCGGTGCCGCCGAATCGCGCGGCGCTGATTGCGGTGCCGGACGACAGCCGCATCCAGGACCAGGTGGTGCTGGCACAGAATCTCGACCTGACGCGCAGCGACCCCGACTACTACGCGCTGTCGCTCGGCAGTGCGGTGCTGGGCGGCGGCTTTTACTCTACCCGCTTCAGCATCGACCTGCGCAAGAACGCCGGCCTGGTGTATTCGGTGGACTCGCAGTTGCAGGTCGGCAGGTCGCGCGGCGTCTACCTGATCAACTACGCCTGCGATCCTCAGAACGTCACCCGGGCACAGGAGATCGTGGTCCGGGACCTGAAAGCGATGCAGACGCAGCCGGTGGGCGAGGAAGAACTGCAACGGGTAAAGGCGCTGCTGCTGCGTCGCATTCCGCTGGGTGAGGCGAGCATCGACGACATAGCGCTCGGCTTCATCCATCGGCGCGACCTGAACCTGCCACTGGATGAACCGATCAGCGCGGCGCGCCGCTATATCGCGCTGCAGCCGCTCGAGGTGCAGGCGGCGTTCAGGAAATGGCTGCGTCCCGACGACCTGGTGCGCGTCACCCAGGGACCGGCGCCCAAGTAGCAACGGCCGCGGTAGCATTCGGGTCTCGCGCGGCGGCACGCTCGTCATGGCTCACAAGCCAACCCCGTCGGCCAAGCGCCTGCTGCCCTGGCTGGTAGCGGTGGCGTTTTTCATGGAATCGCTGGACACCACGATCCTGAATACCGCGGTGCCCGTGATCGCCGACGCGCTGAAGGTCGCGCCGCTGAGCATGAAGTCGGTACTGGCCAGCTACACGCTGAGCCTGGCGGTATTCATTCCGATCAGCGGCTGGATGGCGGATCGATTCGGGACGCGGCGCGTGTTCGCCGGCGCGATCGGACTGTTCACCCTCGGATCCTGCCTGTGCGGGCTGTCGAGCGACATCCATGGGCTGGTGGCATCGCGCATCCTGCAGGGCTGCGGCGGCGCGATGATGGTGCCGGTTGGCAGGCTCACGCTGGTGCGCACCTTTGCCAGGTCAGAACTCATTGCCGCGATGAGCTTCGTGGCGATACCGGCGCTGGTGGGACCGATGCTCGGACCCATCGCCGGCGGCCTGATCGTCGGCTACCTGCATTGGCGGGCCATTTTCTTCGTGAATATCCCGATCGGACTGATCGGCCTGCTGATGGTGTACCTGCATCTGCCTGACTACCGCGCAAGCGCCATCAGGCCGCTCGACCTGGTCGGGTTGATCCTGTTCGGCTCCGGTGTCGCGCTGCTGTCATACGTGCTGGAGATCTTCGGCGAACATACGCTGAGCGTGCGCGAGGTCCTGGGACTGCTCGCCATCTCGCTGGTGCTGCTCACAGGCTATGCGCTGCACGCCACCCACACCCGATTTGCGCTGCTGCAGCTGGGTCTGTTCAGGATCCGCACCTTTACCGCTGCTGTGAGCGGCAGCTTCTTCACCCGCATTGGCATCGGCGGCGTGCCGTTCCTGCTGCCGCTGCTCTACCAGATCGGGCTGGGTCTGACCCCGATCCAGTCCGGACTGCTGATCATGCCGCAGGCGCTGGCGGCGATGAGCACGAAAGTGGTACTGCGCCGCATCCTCACCCGGATCGGCTACCGCGGCGTATTGGTGTCGAATACGGTGGCGCTTGGCCTGATGCTGCTGCTGTTTGCGACCATCGGCCTGCGCACGCCGATCTGGCTGATTGCGCTGCAGGCGTTCTGCTACGGGGCGCTGACCTCGCTGCAGTACTCCAGCATGAACACGCTGGTGTATGCCGACATCAGCGATGAGCAGACCAGCAATGCCAGTTCCATCGCCAGCACCGCGCAGCAGATGTCACTGAGCTTTGGGGTCGCGGCAGCCGGACTGGCGACCGCGTTCTTTGTCCCGGATCGCGTCCGCTCCAACCCGACCGAGCTGATCCACGGCCTGCACCAGGCGTTCCTGGTGCTCGGCGCATTCACCGTGCTGTCGGTGGTGGTGTTCCGAAGGCTGACGAGCAGTGACGGCGTGAACGTCAGCCAGCACAAGGCGATCGCCGTCGGTTGAGCGGCCGCCAGCCCTCAGGCGTGCGCCAGCTCGTGCGCCGCCACAGGCGCACAGCGCTGCTCCACCACCGGCCAGTCGACATTGTCGAGAACAATCTTCACGTAGTCGGCACGTTGCCCCGGGGTGAAGTCGATCATGTAGGCGTGCTCCCACAGGTCCAGAGCGAACACCACGTCGCAGTTGACCGGTACGCTCAGATGGTGCAGGTCGATCCAGCAGTTGTGCAGGCGCTCCTTGCCGTGCTCGCGCAGCGTCAGCACCCAGCCGACACCGCGCGTCTTGGCGAGCGCCTCGATCGAGGCCTTCCAGCCGGCGAAATCGCCATGCTCCTCACGCAGCGCCTCGGCGAAATCCCCGCCCGCCGGCAGTGGGCGGCGCTTGCCGGCCAGCTGTTCGAAGAACAGCTCGTGCAATGTCACGCCGTTGTATTCGAACGCGAAGCGGCGGTTATAACCGTCCAGTGCCAACGGCGCGGCAGGCGCGGCAGGCGCGGCAGCGGTCGCGGCAGCCGCGGCAGCCGCGGCAGCGGGACCCGGTCGCTGCGGCGACTGCTCCAACAGCTTGTTGAGCGACTCGACATAGGTCTTGTACAGCCCCAGGTGCAGATCGATGGCCTTCTTCGACAACCCCTGTACACCCGACAGATCAAACGTCCGAACCTGGTAGGTCAATGTCATTCTCCAACTCGATGATTGATGCTTGTTACCGCGCCGCTACAGGCGCGGACCGCGTCGGCCGCGATAGCCGTTCAGCAGGTACGCCACCACCAGCACGGCGACGATCAGGCCGAGCGGACCGATGCCCCAGCCTGCACCCATGCCCCAGTACAGTCCGCCGCCGCCGCCGAACAGCAGCAGCAGCACGATCAAGATGATCAGCAGATCCATGCGTTGTCTCCCGTTATGGCGTTATCGCGTCCCGACCATACGCGGCTGCAAGGGCCTGGTCTGTAAGACAGCGCCGCAAGCGGCGCCCTGAAGCTCAGGCCTAGAGCAACATGCCTACCGAGGCGCAGGCCATCAGCAGCGCCGTGATCCAGCCCAGCACCAGCGACGAGCGGCTGGCCGTGTAACTGCCCAGCACCGACGGCCGGCTGGCGAGCAGCACGATCAGCACCGTCAGCGGCACCGCCACGACACCGTTGATCACCGCGCTGTAGAACAGCGCCTTGATCGGGTTGATCGAGGTGAAGCCCAGGGCAAGGCCGCCGATCATCGAGGCGGCGATCACGCCGTAGAAGCCGCGCGCATCCCGCACCCGCGCCTCCAGCCCCCCGGGCCAGTCCATCGCTTCGGCGATTGCATACGCGGCAGAACCGGCGAGCACCGGAACCCCCACGGCGCCGACGCCCAGGATGCCGAGCGCGAACAGATAGAAGGCGAAGTCCCCGGCCAGTGGTCGCAGCGCCTCCGCGGCCTGCGTTGCGCTCTGGATATCGGTCACGCCAGCCACGTGCAGCGTGACCGCCGTCGCCAGAATGATGAAAAATGCCGTGACGTTCGAGTACAGCATCCCGCTCCAGGTGTCCCAGCGGATGCGGCGCAGCTCACGCGGCGCCGCCGCAGCGTCCTCTATCAGCGCACGATCGTCGCGCCGGGCGCGCAATTCCTCGACTTCCTCGGAACACTGCCAGAAGAACAGGTACGGACTGATCGTGGTGCCAAATACGCCCACCACCACGGTCGCCGTCGCCGCGTCGAAACCGAGCCTGGGCGCCACGGTGCGCAGCATCACCTGCGACCATGGCACATGCACCGTGAACAGCACCGCCGCGTACGACAGCAGTGACAGCGTCAGCCACTTCAGCAGCTTGACGTAGCTGTGGTAGGGCACGAACACCTGCGTGGCGAGCGACACGCTCACCAGGGCGACGGTCAGCAGATGGCGATTGCCGCCCACCATCAGCGCCAGCACATCCCCCATGGTCGCCACGTCGGCCGCGATGTTGATGGTATTCGCCACCAGCAGCAGGCCCACGGCGGCAAACAGCACCCAGGGGGGAAAGGCCAGCTTGATGTTGACCGCCAACCCCTTGCCGGTGACGCGCCCAATGCGCGCGCAGATCGACTGTACCGCGGCCATCAGCGGGTAGGAGACCACCATGGTCCACAGCATGTTGAGGCCGAATTGCGCCCCGGCCTGCGAATAGGTAGCGATGCCGCTCGGGTCGTCGTCGGCGGCTCCGGTAATGAGTCCTGGCCCCACGTGCGCCAGTGGGTGCTCGGCCAGCCGCCGCCAGATCTGCCGCAAGCTCAACATCTGCGGCGAGACTGCCGCGTTACTCTGGCGGTTTCAAGACCATCGCACCAATCAGTGCGGAAATCTTCATGGTCGCGAAGTTGGAATAGGTATCCGACACCGCGTACGGCAGGATAATGCGCCCGTTGTGACGCATCGCGCCGCAGGTATAGACGACGTTTGGTACATAGCCCTCGCGCTCGGAGGGTTCTGTTCGCAGCAGCGGCTCGGAGGAGCGCGCCAGCACTTTCGAGGGATCGGCCTTGTCGAGCAGCGCCGCGCCGATCGAATACTTGCGCACCGGCCCGACGCCATGGGTCAGCAGCAGCCAACCCTCGTCGAGCTCGATCGGCGAACCGCAATTGCCGATCTGCACGAATTCCCACGGGAATTCCGGCCGCAGGAAAATCTCGCCCTCGCCCCAGCTGTGCAGATCGTCGGAGTAGATCAGATACAGGTTCTCGTTATCCTGGCGGCCGATCATCGCGTAGCGGCCGTTGATCTTCCTGGGAAACAGCGCCATGCCCTTGTTGCGCGCGGCGCTGCCGGTCAGCGGCGTCATGCGGAACGAGAGGAAGTCGGTGGTCTCGATCAGCTCCGAGCGGATCGCCCGGCCGCTGTAGGCGGTGTAGGTCGCATAGAAGATCTTCCTGCCGTCGTCGTCGAACTCGACAAAGCGCGCATCCTCGATGCCATTCGATTGCGCATCGGTGATCGGGAAGATCACCCGCTCGCTGATATCCAGGTCGTGCGGGAACACCAGGTCGATGCAATCGGCGGCCCCGGCGGGATCGCGGTGCTGCTGCAGCCGCGGAATGGACGCCAGGCGCGCGGGCGCATCCACGGTCACGCTGCCATCCGCGGCAATGATTCCCGAGCGAAACGTCAGCGACGAGACATGGCCTTCGCCCACTGCCCGCAGGCTCAGGATGAAGCGGCGCGCGCCGTCCGGCACGCCCGCTTGATCCGGATGCGCGACGATGCTCGGATTGAACAGCGCTGCCGCCTCGAACGAATACTCGAGCAGGAAGTAGGCGCCGATCAGCTGGCGCTGCGTCCTGGTGAACGCCGTGTGGGCGACGAATGCGAACTCCATGTCATCGGCGCGCGCCTCGAAAGTCGCCAGCAGGTTCCTGTGGCGGCCCTGGAAGTTCTCCAGCACCTCCTCCAGCTGCGCGCGCGCGGTATCCTGTCCGAGCGCCAGCACGCGATCGACGATGTGATTGGCCCGCGTCCGGTCGGTCTTGCGCAGCCCGCGCGGTTCGGCCGCAAGCTTGAACGGCCGCACCACGACCCTGGCCGGGTCGGGACGCAGGTACAGCACCTGGCGGTTCAGGAAGGTAGATGATGACACTGGAGCGATAGCCGGCTGGGATGTGGCGCCAGGCGCTCAGGCGCTGGCGGCCATATCCGAGCTCATCGTGGTCCTGCGCTCCTCGCCGAAGCGCGCCAGCTGGCGCATCTCCGCCAGGCTCAGCAGGTAGGAGACAACCGATTCACCACCGCGATTCTCGTTGGCGCGATCCGGATGCAATCCGTCGCAACAGCTACCGGTTTCCAGATCCACCAGCGTCACTGCCAGATCGTTGCCGCCAAAAAACCAGGCGAAGGCGCGCGTCGCCTCGGATTTCCACGCCGGATCGCCGTCGGAGCGCCACGCTGCCAGGCAGGCCGAGATCGACGCGGTGGCCTCCAGCGGCTGCTGGTCGAAGGGCAGCGGCGGAGTGCGCCGGGCACCAAAGCTCTGCGAACCAATCGGCCGGAACAGGCCGGTCGGCGTCGTCTGCAGCGTCATCAGCCAGCGCAGCGATCGCAACCCGGCGCTCACATAGGCCGGTGTTCCGGTGGAGCGGCCGGTGACGATCAGCGCCTGCGGCAGCCGGGCGTTGTCGTAGGCGAGGCCGTCCTCGAACCACTGCCAGTCGCGAGTCTCGACCGCCGCCAGGATCGCGATCAGGCGACTGGCGAGCAGGCCTCGCAGGCGCCTGGCACCCGAGTCCTCCGCGACCGCGGCACAGTAGGCGTCGAGGCCGAGCAGCGTGAAACTCCACGCCCTGGGGGAGCGAAAGCTCTCCACCGCCGGAAGTGCCTCGACGAACAGCGATGCGGCCCAGCGCTGCAGCGACGGATTGGGTCCGCTGTTTGCGCATTCCCCCAACGCCCAGAGCGCGCGCCCGTGGCTGTCCTCGGAACCAAGGTCCTCGAGCCAGCGCCGATCGAAGCCCATGAAGTTACGAAACCGCTTGGTGTCGCGATTCCAGGCGTGCTCGATGAAGGAGGCGAAGCGCCGGGTCAGCGGTTCGGAAAGCGAGTGCTCGCCCGGCTTGCCCAGCGCGCACGCCACCAGCATCGCGCGCGCATTGTCATCGATGCAATAGCCGTGCGAGCGATCCGGCACGCAGTGCAGCGCGTGCTGGAACAGCCCGGTGTCATCGCACAGCGACAGGAAATGTCCAAGCTGCATCGCCGGCACGGTCGGCACTTCGCGCACCGGCTCGCTGCCCGCGCGCGCGACCATGCGCAGTCCCGGTACCCGACGCGCGCCTTCGAAGGCACCCAGGTAGCGCTCGGCAATGCGCGGCCAGATCATCGGCCGGCTGCTCTCGTAGGCGCGGCGGCGCATCGCGGCACGCCGCACATCATCGGTCAGCAACGCCGCGATCTCCGCGCCGATCACCGTGGCATCGCCGAACGGCACCAGCACGCCGCGCCCGTCGGCCAGCAATTCGCGCGCATGCCAATAGGGCGTGGATACCACCGCCTTGCCCAGGCCGAAGCTGTAGGCCAGTGTGCCCGATGTCATCTGCGCCTCATTCAGGTAAGGCGTCGCATAGACATCGCACATCGAGATGAAGCCGAGCAGTGTCGGCTGATCGACGAACTGATCCAGGAACACGACGTGCTCGGCGATGCCAAGCGCTCGCGCCCGCGCCACCAGGCCTTCGCGATAGGCCTCGCCGCGATCGCGCACCAGGTTCGGGTGGGTTGCTCCGAGTACCACGTAGACGGTGTCGGGCCGGCTCTTCAGGATCGCGGGCATCGCGTCGATCATGACTTCGATGCCCTTGCTCGGAGACAGCAGACCGAAGGTCAGGATCACGCATCGCCCGGCAAAGCCGTTGGCCAGTTTCGCCTCGTCGGGCTCGACGAATGCGACATCGGGGGTACCGTGCGCGATGACTTCGATCTTGTCGGCAGGCACACGGTAGACTGTGCGCAGCAGTTCCCTGCCCTTCTCTGCCATGACCACGACGCGCGCGGAGGCGCCAACGACCCGGTCGATCACATGGCGCTGCACCGCGGTCGGCTGCGACAGCACGGTGTGCAGGGTGGTGACCACCGGCATGGTCAACCGCGACAGCAGCGCCATGATATGGCCGCCGGCCTCGCCGCCGAAGATCCCGAATTCGTGCTGCAGCGACACCACGTCGTACTCACCCGCGTTCAGGAAGCTGGCGGCGCGCTCGTACTCCGGCAGCCGGCCGTCGTTGATCTGGAAGCGCACCGCGGCAGGGTAGTCGTAGGCATAGTCATGGTCGGTCATCGCCACGATGCCTGTTTCCACGGGAGCCGGCAGCCGCGTCAGCGCCTGTTGCAGGTCGGTGGTGAATGTGGCGATCCCGCAGCGGCGTGGAAGTGAGTTGCCGATGAATGCCACACGGCGCAGCGCCGTCACCCTACAATCGCCTCATGACGCATGAACGAACTCCCTGACGTGATGCTGGCAGTCTGCGCGGATCCGCGGCAGCGGTCGGTACGCTGGCGAACGTAAGGCAGGCAAGCGCGGCCAGCGGCCGGTTGCTCGCGCTAGACGGTAGAGTTGCTCTCCGCCAGCAGATGCCGCGGCAGGTCGATGGTGAACACGCAGCCTTTGCCCGGCACGTCGCGCACGTTCAGGACGCCGTGATTGGCCTCGACGCTGCGCCGACTGATCGACAACCCCAGCCCGACGCCGGTCTTGTCCGCGCCGCCCTGCGTGAACGGCCGGAACAGCCGTTCCGCGTCGCCGTGCGGCAGGCCGCCGCAGTTGTCCTCGACATCGATGAGGATGCGGTCCGAAGTCGCATAGGCGTTCAACACCACTTCAGTGCGCGGCTGGGTGAACTTGAACGCGTTCTGCAGCAGGTTACCGGCCGCCGCCAACAGCATGTCGCGATCCGCGTCCACCGCCAGGCTGGTATCGACCGCGGCCACCGACAGCGTGCACTGGTGCGCCTGTGCCTCAAGCTGCGCCGCTACCGCCAGATCGGCGATGAAGTCGGCCAGGCTGATGAGCCGGCCGCGAGCCGGAATGGCGCTCCTGAGGCGCACGTCCGCCAGCGAGCGATCCACCAGGCTACGCAGCCCGATCAGGCAACGATCAAGCACCGCGCCGGTAGGTCCCGACAGTCCGACCTGGCCGGTACGGATCGCGCCCACCGCCTGCGAGGCGGTGGTGATCAGATTACGCAGCTCGTGCGCGAAAACCCCCAGCCGCTCGTGGAACGCATCGGCGTCTCGGTCTGCCACCAGCAGGTCGCGTTCATAGGCGAATTCGGTCACCGAATCGGCGATGGCGTTATCCAGGCAGCGATTGAGGGTGCGGAATTCATCGACCTTGATCGGCACGTTTTCTTCGACCGCCAGGTCGGTGATCGCCTGGCACAGGTCGCCATAATCGTGCACCACCCGGTCAAACGTGTAGCCGTGCCGCAGCAGCTCCTGGCCGTGCCTCCGGGCCGCTATCCCGATCTCCGACAGCGCAATCTTGCCGCCACCGGCCGCGCCGGACACCCGGCGGCTGCTCATCGGCTCCAAGCCCTGCTCCATCTCGAGTGTCTTGATGATCTGATCGAGAAACAACGGTATCCCATACGTCAACGGCTCATCAGTCGCCTTGGGCGCGGACCGATGAACGGACGTTGCCCGGCAGCGCTCGATCAGCCTGGTGCGATGGCCGCGGAGGAATTGGTGCAGCGTAGGACGAAACCTCGATATTGTGGCGTGATCCGCGGTTCCTGTGCCCTAGAACCGTAGCAGCACAGTTTGCCGGTAGATGCGGCTACCGACTGTTCGGTAGCGAACATAGCGCCACCGTGGGGCGATGATAGCGCAGATCCCCGTTGCACGCGCCCCCCGGCGCGCAGTGCAGCAGGCTGCAGCTCGTGTCACTGGCGGCTGATCCGATCATAGGAATCCCGGTCCACCTTGTAGCAGCGGCACGAGGCCGCCATCAGTCCGCGCCGGTCCAGCACCGTGATGTCGCCGCGGCTGTAGTGGATGAGCCGGCGTCGCTGCAGTGCACTGGCAGCCTTGGTGACGCCGACCCGACGTACGCCGAGCTTCGAGGCCAGCACCTCCTGGGTCACGGTAAAGGTGTTGGCGCCGGCGCGATCCTGGGTCATCAGCAATCGGCGCGCCAGCCGGGCTTCCAGCAGATGGAAGTGCGCGCAGATCGCGGACTGGGCCAGTTGGCTCAGGCGGATGTGCAAGTAGCGGTCGATCTCGCCGCGCAGCGCGGCGCTGCGCCGCAGCTCGCTCTTCAATGGTGCGGCGTCCAGCCGCAGCGCGGCTCCGGCACCCTGCACCACGGCGCGTTCCGGCGATACCCCGCCGTCGAGCACCAGCGCCACCCCCAGCATACCCTCGCGTCCGACCAGCCCGACCTCGAAGGCCGCGGAATCGCCCTGCGGGATACTCAGCGAGATGAAACTCGTGGTGGGAAAATAGATGCAGGCGTGCGGCTCCCATGCGGCATACAGCACATCGGCTGGCGCCAGCTCGATCAGCTCGCAGCTCGCCACGATGCGCCGCCGATCGGAATTCGGCAGCGCCGAAAGCAGGCGGTTACCTGCGGAACCATTTAATGTCGACAAACCCATCGCGCAACCCTAAGGGCGTTGCTCAACCGGGTCTGCTCGTTAGCGCACATACGCGTTTATTGCAGGCCGATGACGATGCACAACGACGCGCTGCACCACGGCCTGGAACGGGGAGGTTACCGAGGCCTAAGCCGCGGCGTACGGCAGCAGGCGATCGAACTCGTTCTTGACTACCTGGTAGCACTCGCAGCAGCGCTCCTGCAGGCGCGAGCGGTCGATGACCGTGATCTTTCCGCGACGATAGTGAATCAGGCCGGCCTGCTGCAGCTTACCGGCGGCCTCGGTGACCCCTTCGCGACGCACACCGAGCATGTTGGCGATCAATTCCTGTGTCATCGACAATTCAGTGCTCGACAGGCGGTCCAGGCTCAACAGCAGCCAGCGGCACAACTGCTGGTCCACCGAGTGGTGGCGGTTACACACGGCGGTTTGTGCCATCTGCGTGATCAGCGCCTGGGTGTAGCGCAGCAACAGGTGCAGGAACGGGCCGAATCGGCCGAATTCATCCTTCAGGTATTGCGCCCGCAGGCGATAGCCGTAGCCTGCGCTTTGCACCACGGCCCGGCTGGGCGTGGTCTCCCCACCCATAAAAAGGGAAATGCCGAGGATCCCCTCGTTGCCGACGATCGCAATTTCAGCCGAGGCGCCGTTCTCCATCACATACAGCAACGACACGATCGCCGTGGTCGGAAAATAGACGTAGCGCAACTGGATCCCCGGCTCGTACAGCACATCGCCCAGGTTGAGCTGCACCAGTTCCAGGTGCGCGGCGAGGCGCTCGTAGGCGTACGCCGGCAGTGCACCCAGCAGGTGGTTCTGGCGCGGCGTGTGGCGCGCGCTGCCCGCGCCCGTCGGCTGTGCGGCGGTCAGTGCCTGCACCGCAGGGGCGGAGCGGGCCGCAGCGCCAGCGCGGGCTGGCGTGCGGGCACGGGTTGGCGTGGAGGCGCGGGTTGGCGTGCTGGCGCCAGTGTCACCAACGACTTGATGGGCGACCGCCGACAACGACGCCTTCGCCCGAACCATGGATCGTCTTCCAGTTGCCATGGGCTACTGTACATCCGCGATACTTCCCTGTGTGCGGATTCGCACATAGGAAAGGGACAGCGCGCGAGCCGCTGCCCCGATCGTGTAAATTTTATCGCGCGTGCGTCGCTTTTATCGAGCGCTCACCCGGCTGTTCTGGATGATCACCTCGACGCGGCGGTTCTGTTGGCGGCCGGTGGCGGTGCTGTTGTCAGCCACGGGATCGTCCTTGCCCTTGCCCGAGGCGCTCAGCCGCGAGGAGTCGATACCTTGGTTGACCAGGTACGCCTTGACCGCGCTGGCACGTCGCTGCGAGAGCCCGAGATTGTAGTCCTCGCCACCGATGCTGTCGGTGTGGCCCTCGATCACTGCAGTGCGATCCATGTACTTGTTAAGAAATACAGCCAACCG
>Ga0181537_10002419_pt1 | contig 16384 bp, 15 predicted proteins | sample PEATcosm2014_Bin_39_FD_119765 | JGI IMG/M metagenome (GOLD analysis project Ga0181537, IMG submission 119765) | Peatland microbial communities from MTU Mesocosm Facility, Houghton, MI, USA - PEATcosm2014_Bin23_10_metaG | ecosystem: Environmental > Terrestrial > Soil > Wetlands > Peat | place... | reverse complement strand
GCGCCAGCCGTCGTAATCGGTCGGCGTGCCGCGCATATAGACCATGCCGTTGATCGAGCTGGTGCCGCCCAAGACCTTCCCGCGCGGTTGGTAGAGCACGCGGCCGTTCAGTTCCTTTTCCGGCTCGCTGTCGAACATCCAGTTCACTTTGGGGTCGGTATAGGTCTTGGTGTAGCCGAGCGGGACATGGATCCACGGGTTGGTGTCCTTGGTCCCGGCTTCGAGCAGCAACACCCGGAACTTGCCGCTCTCGGAAAGCCGCCCGGCCACCGCGCACCCCGCCGAGCCGGCGCCGGTGACAATGAAGTCGTAGGTGTTGTTGGCGTCGGGCATGTTCGTCCCCTTCTCGACTGGCGGTCAGGGGACGATAGCGAATGCTTCGGAGATCAGGAAGGGGCGCGACCCGTTGCAGGCGCTTGCGTTTATCGCGCGCGGTTTCAGCTCAACTCCGATACGAGGGATCGATCCGATCAAGCCTTCGCAGCAGCGCCGGCCAGGCAAGCAACCCGCCCATCCCGCGCAACACGGTTTCGGCTTGCTGCTGTCCGGTCTCGATGGCTTGACCCTTAAGGGGCGACGGTGTTTGGTGCCGGCCGCCCGCGTGCCCCGTCATAGGCGGCGAAGAGCCAGCGCAAACACCGCACGGCGGGTTTCTCGATGATGAAATGAACCGCCGCCGCCAGCAGCAGGGCCATGATCCAAATTACCACGCTGACGATCGCCGCCTTGGCGTAGATGAAAGGCCAACGATGTCCGGGAAGTGCGTTGGCGAAAAAATAGATCGCCTGCTGTATCGCCGGAATGTCGGTCTCGATCACCGCGATCATCACCCCGTGCGATAAATAAAGCGGATAAGTGAGGTCGCCGAGGAAGTTGCAGGCTTTGTTGTCTTTTTCGCCTCGAAGATCGCCGGCAGGCACAGGGCGAAAATCAATATCGCCGCATAGAAATAGCCATTTTCAAAGCCGTAATGAGAATCCTGAATCAGGCAAAGAAGCGCCGCGAATCCGAGGCCGAACCAGGCACCGCGCGCCGATAACGGCATTTTTTTGTAAAGCTGCCGGCTCAAATGCCCGAGGATGAAAAACAGCACGACCGACGGGAAAAAATAATAGCACCACGTAACCCAGAGATCGTTGGAGGTATCGCCCGGAAACAGGATGTTGAGCAGCACCCGCACCATGACCGAGCCGGCAAAGACCGCCAGTGCCAAGATCCGCGAGCGCAAGACAAACGGTGCGATCAGGTAAAAGCTCATTTCGGTGGCAAGGGTCCAGCCGAGCTCGAGCCCGTGCGGCATCGGCGTCGTATAATGTTCCGGGTAGGCCTTGAAACTGAGCAGCCAATCCGAGCCGTAGAGGAAAAATCCGGTCAGCAGGTCGTAAAAATGTCGGCTCGCAACAAAATTCCATAAGCCGTTATCCGTGATGAACGGCACGATCAAATAAAGACACCACCACAACGGGTAGATGCGCTGCGCTCTAGCGCGATAAAACGCGCCGGTACCGCCCGGCCGGTCGTATTTTTCCTCCAAGACAAAGCTGATCAGAAAGCCGCTGACGACAAAGAAACAGGCCACGGCATAACCGCCGTTAACCCCGAAGGTTAGGAAGCTGTTGCTGTAAAGGTTCGCCGGCATCAGGAAATGCACGGCGATATGAGATTGCAAGACGGCAAGCGCTAAAAACAGACGGATCGCACCCATTCCGATCTCCAGGCGCCGATAATCGGATATCCAGCACGAGAGACTGCGGTAGTCCTCGTGGAAATTCGCCGTCGAGGTCTCTGGCGCAGCGGGCTAGCTGTCGCCCATCCTGAGCGCGGCGATGAAGGCGGATTGCGGAATGTCGACCTGGCCGAATTGGCGCATCTTCTTTTTACCCTCTTTCTGCTTTTCGAGCAGTTTTCGTTTCCGGGTCACATCGCCGCCATAGCATTTCGCGAGCACGTCCTTGCGCAAGGCCTTGACGGTTTCCCGGGCGATCACGCGGCCGCCGATCGCGGCCTGGATCGCGATCTGAAAAAGCTGCCGCGGGATCAGATCCTTGAGCCGCTCGCACAGGGCGCGGCCGCGGCGGTCAGCTTGGGTACGGTGGACGATGATCGACAGCGCATCAACCGGCTCCTGGTTTACCAGGATGTTGAGCAGCACGAGGTCGCTCTCGGCGTAATTGTCGATCTGATAGTCAAAGCTGGCATAGCCGCGGCTGACCGATTTGAGCCGGTCGTAAAAGTCAAACACGACCTCGTTGAGCGGCAAGCGATACACCACCATCGCCCGGTTGCCGGCATAGGTCAGGTCAAGCTGGGTGCCGCGCCGCTCCTCGCATAGCGCGAGGATCTGGCCGAGATACTCGTCGGGCACCAGGATCGTCGCCTTGATCCACGGCTCCTCGATATGGTCGATCTTGACGGGGTCAGGCATGTCGGCCGGGTTGTGCAGGGTCAGCACGCGGCCATTGGTCTGGTGCACGCGATAGAGGACCGAGGGCGCGGTCGTGATCAGGTCGAGGTCAAACTCGCGGCTGAGGCGCTCCTGGATAATTTCGAGGTGCAGGAGGCCAAGAAAGCCGCAGCGGAAGCCGAAGCCGAGCGCGGCCGAGGTTTCCGGTTCGTATTCGAAGCTGGCGTCGTTGAGGCGCAATTTGCCCAGGCTCTCGCGCAGATGCTCGTAATCGGCCGCGTCGACCGGAAACAGACCGCAGAACACGACCGGCTGCACTGGCTGGAAACCGGGCAACGGCTCGGCGGCGGGGCGGCGGTCCTCGGTGATCGTGTCGCCGACGCGGCAATCGGCGACGGTCTTGATCCCGGCGGTGATAAAGCCGATCTCGCCGGGTCCCAGCGCCGGCACCGCGACGCCTTTTGGGGTCGACACGCCGACCCGTTCGACTGTGTGTGCGGCGCCGGTCGCCATCAGGCGAATTTTCTGCCCCGGTATCAGCGTCCCATCCTTGACCCGCACCAGGATCACCACGCCGAGATAGGCATCGTACCAGCTATCGACCAGCAGTGCCTTGAGCGGCGCCTCGCCATTGCCCTGCGGTGGCGGGAGCCGGGTCACCAGCGCTTCCAGCACGCCTTCGATGTTGAGCCCGGTCTTGGCCGAAATCAGCACAGCGTCGGACGCGTCGATGCCGATCACGTCTTCGATCTGCTCCTTGACCCGGTCCGGTTCCGCGGCCGGCAGGTCGATCTTGTTGAGCACTGGGACGATCTCGTGCCCGGCGGCGACCGCCTGGTAGACATTGGCGAGGGTCTGCGCCTCGACCCCTTGGCTGGCGTCGACGACCAGCAGCGAACCTTCGCACGCCGCCAGCGAGCGGCTGACTTCGTAAGCGAAATCGACGTGGCCGGGCGTGTCCATCAGGTTGAGAACGTAACTTTCGCCGTCTTTCGCCCGATAATTGAGACGCACGGCTTGCGCCTTGATCGTGATGCCGCGCTCGCGCTCCAACTCCATCGTGTCGAGCACCTGCTCGCGCATTTCGCGCGCGTCGAGCCCGCCGCAGACCTGGATCAGCCGGTCGGCGAGCGTCGACTTGCCGTGGTCGATATGCGCGATGATCGCGAAATTGCGGATATGGCTGAGCGGGGTGGTCATAGGGTCCCTTGGGCTGGCCCGGAACATAAGGGCGCGGCCGCTGCGGATCAACGAAAGGCGGCGATCTTTCGCGTTAATCGGGGCGTGGGGCGGGCGCCTTTAGCTGCCCGGCAGCTTGTAGATTTCGGGAAAGAAGAGCTGCTGCCACGAATCGGGGCTGTGTTTGACGCGGCCGATCTGGTGCACAAAGCCGACGAGCCGCTGTGTCCCGATCGGCGCCGGCACAAAGCTCATATCGGGGTCGCCCAGCATGTCGGTCAGGTCTTCGACCGGGATGTCATTGCTTTTGATCGACGAATCGAAAATCTCGGCGGCGGCGCCGCGGCTTTGCTTGATGAAAACATCTGCCTCGGTGATCGCGCCGACCAGTGCCGCGCAGAGCGCCGGGTTGGCATCGCGGAATTGCGATGTGGTTACGATGATGCCGACATTGTGCGGCCCAGCGATGTCGTACGAATCCATCACCCGGTGAATCGCCGGGTCCGCCCGCTCGTCATCGGCGTAAGGCGTCCGGGCAAAATCCGCGTTGATGTCGCCTTTGCCGGAATGCAGGGCGTTGTCGGCATCATCGCTGTTGTGCGCGACCATCAGGGCGTCGAGCTTGTCGTAATGCTCGGCGCCCCATTCACCGGCCGAGGCCATCTCCAGCATGATCGCCGGCAGCGACACGCCGAGCGCCGGCACGGCGATGCGGTCCTTCGCGGTAAAATCGCGGATCGTCGCGATCGCCGGGTTCCGGCTTAAGAGCTGATAGGGCATCCGCGCCAACGCGGCGAGGCCGCGAATTTCCTGCGGCGTGCCGCTGCGCTCGTCCCAGGCAAGGAGAAAGCCGACAAGGTCGGTCGTCGCGACGACATCCGCCTGGCCGTTCACAAGCTGCTCGATCGGATTGCCACCGTTGGGGGTGAGCCATTGCACCGTGACGCCGGCGAGACCCCGCGCCGCGGCTTGTTTCTCGACGAGATGGTCGTGCGCGGCGACGATCAGCGATAGCGCGGCGAGGTCGGGCGGCACCACCACGCGCAATGTCGCGACATCGGCCGCGGCCGGCTTTGCCAGGGCAAAGCCAAGAAGCACCACCAAAATCGCCCCAAATCGAAACCCCATCGTTCTTGGCCACGCCTCATGCTGTCTCGCTACCGGCGGTCAGTATATGCTTCCTGCGCCGGATCGAGGGGAGGACAAGATGCCCGGGCTACTCGATGGTAAATCCGCGCTGATTACCGGCGGTGGCGGTGGGATCGGCCGCGCGACCGCGCTCGCCATGGCGCGCGAGGGCGCGCGCGTCGCGGTCGCCGATTATGCCGCAGACACCGCGGCCGAGACCGTGGCGCTGGTCAACGCCGCGGGCGGCCAGGCGATCACCCTGACCGGTGACGTCACTCGTGAAAAGGACGTCAAGACGATGATCGACGATACGCTCGTCGCCCATGGCGGGCTCGACTGCGCGTTTAACAATGCCGGTATTGCGCCCTACCAGGTCGATGCCAGCGGCAAGAAAACCGCCGATTGGGAAGAGGCCTCATTCGACCGGATGATCGCGGTCAATCTGAAGGGCGTGTGGCTGTGCATGCGGGCGGAAATCCGCCAGATGCTGGCGCAGGCGGCGGATGGCCGCGGCGGCGGCGCGATCGTCAATACCGGGTCGATCGCCGGCCTCATCGGTCTCGTGACCTCGTCCGCCTATGTCGCCGCGAAGCACGGCGTGCTCGGTCTGACCAAGACGGCCGCGCTCGAATACGCCGACGACAATATCCGGATCAACGCGGTCTGCCCCGGTTTTATCAAGACCAGGATGACCGATGAGACGATGCGCCGGCGCGGCGACAAGATCATGGCGCAAATTCCCACCGGCCGCATGGGCGAACCGGAGGAGATCGCCGAACTGGTCGTCTGGCTGTGCTCCGACCGCGCCAGTTACGTGACCGGCGCGGCCTACAATGTCGATGGCGGCTGGATGGCGGTCTAACTCTCGGCTTCCATGCGCCGAACCTCGCGGTCCAGATTGTCGAGAGTCGAGTTCCAGCCCTGTGGTGCGCCCTCCACCATCCAGGCTTTCGACAGATCGATCATCGTATAGGTTTGCGTCACATCGAGTCGCGTCCCGCCTGGCGCATCGGTAAAATCGAGCTCGGTATAAGCGCGGAATAGCGGCGCCCCGGCGCTGTCGTCGACGCGCATATCGATGACCAGCCGCGCGTTGGGCACGACTTCGACAAAGCTGCCGCGCAGCCAATTCGCCGTTCCGTCGGGTGAGCGCATGTTGAGCTCGAACTTGCCGCCGACGCGCATCTCCACGGCGGCTTCCACCACCTCGCAGCATTCCGGCGCGAACCAGCGCGCGACATGCTCGGCCGCGCTCCAGGCGCGGAACACCGTCTCGCGCCGCGCGTGAAAGACACGCGACAACCGCAGCGGCGGGATCGCCGCATCGTCCTGCGCTTTATCCGCCAGAGCCATCATCGTCTCCTTTGCTTTCCAAGGCTTTCAGGTAATCGTCAAACCGGTCGAGGCGGCGCTCCCACTCGATCCGTCGCGCATTGACCCACTGCTCGATCTGGTTCAGTGCCTGCGGCTCGATCGCGCATAGGCGCACCCGCCCGGTCTTGGTCGAACGCACCAATCCGGCACTTTCCAGCACACCCAGATGCTGCATCGCCGCGGGCAGCGACATCGGCAGCGGCTGCGCCAGTTCGCTGACCGGCGCCGGGCCGCGGCTCAGTCGCTCGATCATCGCGCGCCGCGCCGGGTCGGCGAGGGCGTGAAACATCCGGTCTAGATCGGGCGAATTGTTAAGCATGTACCTAAGTATCATGCTCAGGACAGTTAGGCAATTGCTTTAGTGTTTGTCGCCGAAATTTTGCACCGGGATGACAATTCGGCCGGCGCGGGCTAGAACGCCCGGCAGACGACACGCGGGGAGGCGGCGGTGGCAGGACGTTCGGAAGGCCGGGTGGCGCTTATCACTGGCGGTGCGCGCGGCATCGGCGCGGCGACCGCCGAGCGGCTCGCGGAGGACGGCGCGGCGGTGGCGTTGTGCGATCTCGATCTTGACGCCGCCGAGGCGACGGCGGCGAGCATCGCCGCCCGTTGCGGGGGCAAAGCGATCGGCGTCAAGGCCAATGTCGCGGTCGCCGGTGAGGTCGAGCACATGGTCGAGGAGATCGCGCTGCGTCTCGGCTCGCTCGACATTCTCGTCAACAATGCCGGGATCACCCGCGACAACCTGATCCACAAGATGACCGACGATGATTGGGACGCAGTCGCGGGCGTGCATCTGCGCGGCGCCTTTTTGTGCTCGCGCGCGGCGCAGCGCGAGATGGTCAAGCGGAATTGGGGGCGGATCGTCAATCTGTCGTCCGTCTCCGCGCTGGGCAATCGCGGGCAAACCAACTATTCGGCCGCCAAGGCCGGGTTGCAGGGCATGGCGAAAACGCTCGCGATAGAGCTTGGCCGCTACAACATCACGGCCAACGCGGTGGCGCCGGGCTTTATCGATAGCGAGATGACGCGCGCCACCGCAATCCGTCTCGGTCGCGACCCCGAGGAATGGAAGGAGGAACGCGCTCGCGAAATCCCGGTGCGCCGCGCCGGCGTGCCGCGTGACGTCGCCAATCTGATCGCGTTCCTGTGCAGCGACGAGGCGTCGTTTATTTCGGGTCAGGTCATCTACATCGCCGGCGGCCCGCGGGCGTGATGACGTCCTTGCTCATCGTGTCGTTCCGGCGAAGCCTGGGACCCAGGCTCAGCTTTTAAAGCGGTGAAAATCTGGATACCGGTCTTCGCTGGGATGACGGGGAAAAATGCCCACTGAGACCCAATACGACTTTCTGACCCTTGGCGAGACGCTGGTGCGGTTGTCGCCGCCGGGCGTGCAGCGGCTTGACCAGGCCAGGCTCTTCGAAATCGGGGTTGGCGGTAGCGAGCTCAATGTTGCTTGCCTGCTGGCGCGGCTCGGTCGGCGCGCGGTCTGGGTGTCGCGTCTGCCGCTGGGGCCGCTCGGCCGTATTGTCGACGGTGAGGCGCGGCGCCACGGCGTCGATATGAGCCTGGTGAAATGGGTCGATGCCCGCCAGGGGCTAATGTTCTTCGAGGCCGGTCCGGCGCCGCGCAACGCACGGGTGATCTACGACCGCAAGAATTCCGCGGCTTCGGGCATGACGCTCGAAGACGCGGATTGGCCGGCGCTGATCGCCGCGAGCGCGCGCGTCCATCTGTCCGGCATCACCCCGGTCCTGAGCGAGAATTGTCGCGCGCTGGTGCTCGAGGTCGCGGCCCTCGCGGGGCGCGCCGGGAAGCCGCTTTCCTACGACCTCAATTATCGCGCGACGCTGACCACACCCGAAGAGGCGCAAGCGGTGCTGGCGGTGGTGGCACCCCACCTCGAACTGATCGTGCTTGCCGAGCGCGACGCGCAGCAGGTTCTCGGCTTTACTGAGGCCGGCGAGCGCCTCGCGGAGGCGATCGCCGCGCGCTACGGCACGCCGCTGGTCGCGCTGACCCGGCCTCCCGATACCGAGACCGGTGATATCTTTCTGAGCCGCGGCACGATCCGCTATGCGCCGCGTTATCCGGTCGACATCGTCGATCGTATCGGTGCCGGTGACTCGTTTGTCGGCGGCCTGATCCACGGACTGCTTGACGATGATCCGGACCGGGCAATCCGCCTCGCCGCCTATGCCGCGGCCATCGGGCTCGCGACGCCGGGCGACATCAATTATTTCGGCGCCGAAGACCTTGCCGCGTTCGACGCGGATTTGACGGGTCGGCTGGTCCGCTGAGTCAGTTCGCGCCGGTCAACCCCCGGGATCAACCGGCGTGGTCGAGGGCGTAGCCCACCGAGCGGACGGTGCGTACCAGATCGCGACAGCCATCGATGTTGAGCGCCTTGCGCAGCCGGCGGATATGCACGTCGACGGTGCGCATCTCGACCTCGGCATGCGGTCCCCAGACCCGGTCGAGCAGATGCTCGCGAGAGAAAACCCGGCCGGGATAGAGCAGGAAATGGTGCAGCAAGCGGAATTCGGTGGGGCCCAGATGCACGGCCCTGCCCGCGCGCGACACGCGATGCGCGGCGAGGTCCATCGCGACATCGGCGTAGTGCAACGTGTCGTCCGCGGCGCTCGGCTGTGCCCGACGGATCACCGCGCGCAGTCGCGCCACCAATTCGCTCGGGCTGAACGGCTTGACGATGTAATCGTCGGCGCCGCTATCGAGCCCACGCACCCGATCGGCCTCTTCGCCGCGTGCCGTCAGCAGAATGATCGGCAGCGCGCGGCTCGACGGCGAGCGGCGGATCTGCCGGCACACTTCGAGCCCTGAGACCAGCGGCAGCATCCAGTCGAGCAATACCGCGTCGGGCTTGTTCTCGGCGATCTGCAACAAGGCTTCCTCCCCATCGCCGGCGGAGCAGACCGAAAAGCCCTCTTTTTCGAGATTGTAGCGCAGCAACGTGACGAGGGGCGCCTCGTCCTCGACGATCAGTACTAGGGGCTTCACCACGGCGGCCTCTATCGCACACCGGCCCGTTCGGGCCCGACGACTTCGAGGCTCGATTTGTCGCCTTTTGGCCGGACCTCGGTCAGCGGGCTGCCGTGCACCAAATAATAGAGGTTCTCGGCAATGTTGGTGGCATGATCGCCGATCCGCTCGATGTTCTTGGCCATGAACAGCAGATGCGTGCAGGCGCCGATGTTGCGTGGGTCTTCCATCATGTAGGTCAGGAACTCGCGGAACAGGCTCGAATACATCTCGTCGAGCTCTTCGTCGCGGCGCCAGACGTCGAGGGCCTTGTCGGCGTCACGCTCGACATAGGCGTCGATGACGTCCTTGACTTGCTGCAGGGCCAAGGTCGCCATGCGCGGCAGGGCGTGGACTGGCTGGATCGGCGGCGTCTGCGCCAGTGCGATCGAGCGCTTGGCGACATTGGCGGCGTAATCGCAGATGCGCTCGAGGTCGCTGCCGATCTTCAGCGCGGCAAAGATCTCGCGCAGATCGCGCGCCATCGGCTGGCGCAAGGCGAGAAGGCGGATCGCGAGATTGTCGAGCTCGCGCTCCAGATCGTCGACTTTCACGTCACCCTCGACAACGCGGGCGGCGAGTTCGCTGTCGCGTTTGGCGACCGCGTCGATCGCCGCCGCGAGCTGGCTTTCGGCGAGCCCGCCCATCTCAACAATCATCTTGTTAAGACGACTGAGCTCTTCGTCATAGCTCTTGATGATGTGCTCGGCAGCCATTCTCGCCATCCCTATGAGCTAAATGCCTCTATCCAAAGCGACCGGTGATGTAATCCTCGGTTCGCTTTTCTCGCGGATGCGTAAAAATCTTCTCGGTTTCGTCGTATTCGATCAGTTCGCCGAGATACATAAAGGCGGTGTAATCAGAACTGCGCGCCGCCTGTTGCATGTTGTGCGTAACGATGGCGATGCAATAATCACTCTTTAATTCGGCGATGAGCTCCTCGACCCGCTGGGTCGAGATCGGATCAAGAGCCGAGGCCGGCTCGTCGAGCAGCAGGATTTCCGGCTGTACCGCGATGGCCCGGGCGATGCAGAGGCGCTGCTGTTGGCCGCCTGACAGTCCAAGCCCGCTTTGCCGCAGCTTGTCCTTGACCTCCTCCCACAGCGCGGCGCGGCGCAATGCCGATTCGATGCGGTCGTCGAGTTCCGATTTCGGCAGGCGTTCGTAGAGCCTGATGCCGAAGGCGATGTTGTCGTGGATCGACATCGGAAACGGCGTCGGCTTCTGGAACACCATGCCGATCTTCGAGCGCACCAGGTTCAAGTCGAGGCCGGGCGACAGAATGTTCTGGCCGTCGACCAACACCTCGCCGGTGGCGGTCTGATTGGGATAGAGCTCGTAAATGCGGTTGAGGATGCGCAGGAGGGTGGACTTGCCGCAGCCCGAGGGTCCGATAAACGCCGTCACCCGCCGATCGTGCAGCGGTAGCGACACGTTTTTTAGCGCGTGAAATTTTCCATAATAAAATCCGACATCGCGGATCTGCACTTTTACTGGAAACGGGGTGACCGCTGCGCCCGGGCCAGCCTGCGCGCGCGTGTCCGATGTCATGGTCATTGGTCTCACCGATGTACTGCTCATTTTTCAAGCCCACTCCACGACGCGAATAGACGCGCGCTGATGTTGAGCAGAAGTATCGTCACCGTGATCAGGAGCGCGCCGGCCCAGGCCAGCGCCTGCCAATCGCTGTAGGGGCTCATCGCGAACTGGAAGATGACGACCGGCAGGTTCGCCATCGGCGCGTTGAGGTTGGTGCTCCAGAATTGGTTGTTCAGCGCGGTAAACAGCAGCGGCGCGGTTTCGCCTGAAATGCGCGCCACCGCCAACAGCACGCCGGTCAACATGCCTTGCACCGCCGAGCGATAGGTGATCGTGACGATGATCTTCCATTTTGGCGCGCCAAGCGCGGCGGCGGCTTCGCGCAGCGCGCTCGGCACTAGGGACAGCATGTCTTCCGTGGTGCGCACGATCACCGGAATCATGATGATCGCCAACGCGATCGAGCCGGCCCAGGCGGAAAAATGGCCCATCGGTACGACGACGATCGAATAGACAAAAAGCCCGACGATGATCGACGGCGCGCTGAGCAGGATGTCATTGATAAAACGGACGAACTCGCCAAACCGGCTGTTATGGGCGTATTCGGCGAGAAACGTTCCGGCGAGGATGCCGGTCGGCGTGCCGACCAGAGTGGCGATCGCGGTCATCGCCAAGCTGCCGCAGATCGCATTGATCAGACCGCCCGAGCTTCCCGGCGGCGGCGTCGCCTGGGTAAACAATGTCAGGTTCAGCGCGCCGATGCCGTTGACCAGCAGCGTCCCCAGTACAAAGACCAGAAACAGGAGGCCAAACGCCGTCGCGGCAAGCGACAAACCGACAACGACGTAGTTCGACATCCGGCGGCGAGCATAAAGGTCCATCGTTAGGTCCCGGCGCCTTTTTGCAGACGGATCAACATCAGTTTGGCCGCCGCCAGCACGACAAAGGTGATCAGGAACAGGATAAAGCCGAGCGCGATCAGCGAGGACTGGTAGAGATCGCCAACCGCCTCGGTAAATTCATTCGCGAGCGCCGCCGAGATCGTCGTGCCCGGCTGCAGGATCGACAGGTTGATGTGATGCGAATTGCCGATGACAAAGGTCACTGCCATCGTCTCGCCGAGCGCGCGGCCGAGACCCAGCAGGATGCCGCCGACCACGCCGATCCGGGTAAACGGCAGCACCACGCGCCAGACCACCTCGGTGGTCGTCGCACCGATGCCATAGGCGCTCTCCTTGAGCATCGGCGGCACCGTTTCAAACACGTCGCGCATGACCGAGGCAATAAACGGCAGAACCATGATCGCGAGGATGAATCCGGCGGTCAGCACGCCGATCCCCAACGGCGGGCCGGCGAACAGAAGGCCGAACCCGGGGATTTTGCCGAGCGTGCCGATCAGGGCCGGTTCGACGTATTGCTGGATAAAAGGGGCGAGCACGAAAAGGCCCCAAATGCCGTAAATAATGCTGGGGATTGCCGCCAGCAGCTCGATCATCGTGCCGAGCGGTCGCTTTAGCCATTTCGGACACAGTTCGGTGATGAACAGCGCCACCCCAAATGCGACCGGAATGCCGATCAGCATCGCGATCAATGATGTCACCAGGGTGCCGTAGATCGGCGCTAGCGCGCCAAAATTTTCGGTGACCGGGTTCCAGGCGCCGTTAAAGACAAAGCCGACGCCAAATTTTTGCAGCGCGGGCCAGGCGCCGTAAACCAATGAGACAATGACCCCGCCGAGGATCACCAGAACCAAGACAGCGAACGCCACGGTCAGGCCGTGGAAGACAGCGTCGCCCCCGCCTCCCGCGGGACGTCGCCGCCTCGCCGTGTCCGTGATCGCGACCATTTCCGCCTCAGCCGCCACGTCTAGTCTCCGCCTGCGCAACAAGGGGAGCGGCGGGACAAATCCTGTCCCCGCCGCTCGATCAGGTCAGATGCTTAAGATGCGTGCCCAGTCCACACCGGCTTGCCGTCGGGGCCGACGATCGTCTTCCAGCTCGCCTCGACCGCGCTGATGACGGCGGCCGGCATCGGCACGTAGTCGAGCTGCTCCGCCAGCTGCCCGCCATTGTGATAGGCCCAGTCGAAGAAGCTCAGCACTTCCTGGGCGGTCGCGGGTTTATCCTGCTGGTGGTGCATCAGGATGAAGGTGGCGCCGGTGATCGGCCAGCTGTCCTTGCCGGGTTGGTCGGTCAGGAGCAGGTAGAAGCCGGGGGCCTTCGACCAGTCGGCGTTGGCGGCCGCGGCCTGGAAGGTGCTGGCGTTTGGCGAGACGTAGTTGCCGTCGTGGTTCTTGAGCTGCGCGTAGGTCATCTTGTTTTGCAGCGCATAAGCGTATTCGACATAGCCGATCGCGCCGTCGGTGCGGCCGGCGATCGCGGCAACGCCCTCATTACCCTTGCCGCCGAGCCCGCCCGGGAATTCAACCGAGGTGTTTTCGCCGACCTTCGACTTGAAGTCCGCGTCGACGCCCGACAGGTAGTGGGTGAAGATGAAATTCGTGCCCGACCCGTCCGAGCGGTGCACCGTCGCGATGGCCTTGTCGGGCAGGGTGAGGCCCGGGTTCAGCTCGGCGATCGCCTTGTCGTTCCAGTTGGTGATCGTGCCGAGATACATGCCGGCCAGCACTTTGCCGTCGAGCTTAAGCTGGCCGGGTGCGATCCCCGCCAGATTGACGACCGGCACGACGCCGCCCATGACCATCGGGAATTGCTGCAGCCCGCCCTTGTCGAGCTCCTCGGGCTTTAACGGCATGTCGGACGCGCCGAAATCAACGGTCTTCGCCCCAATCTGCTTGATCCCGCCACCAGAACCGATCGACTGGTAATTCATCGAGGTCCCGTTCTTTTCCTTATAGGCCTCGGCCCATTTGGCGTAGATCGGGTAAGGGAAAGTCGCGCCCGCGCCGGAGATTTCGGCGGCATGCGCGGCGGTCGTCGCGCATAAAAGGGCAACGGCGGCGGCTGACAGCAAGGTGCGGCGAAGGAGCACGGCACTCTCCGTAATAACTTCAGGGAAGGCCGGGGGAAGGTCGGCCGCGTGCGTTTTACGCGGTGGCGGCGACGGTTATATGGCAGTTTAATTACAGTTTCGTGACAGGATTGCGCCGCGGCGGAGCGGCTTGCAGCAAGACGGTGAAGGTTGAACCGACGCCGAGCCGGCTCGAAATTTCGAGCCGGCCGCGATGGCGATTGAGGATGTGCTTGACGATTGCCAGTCCGAGCCCCGTCCCGCCCAATTCGCGCGACCGAGCGGTGTCGACGCGATAAAAGCGTTCAGTCAGCCGCGGCAAATGCTCACTGGGAATGCCATCGCCGCGATCAGTCACGGCGATATGGACAAGCGAACTGGTCGCTGTCAGCGGCTCTCCGGCACGCGCGGCGATCGTGATTTCGGTATTCGGCTTGCCGTATTTGATCGCGTTATCAATCAGGTTCTGGAACACCTGGGCGAGTTCGTCCTCGTCGCCCTGGACTTCGGGCAGGTCCTCGGGAAGCACCAGCGACAGGCGCATGCCACGCTCCCCAGCGCGTAATTCGAGCGCGTCGGCGACCTGTTCGATCAGTGACGCCAGCGGCACGCGGCTGGTTGGCGCGACATGTTCGTTGAGCTCGATGCGCGACAGCGACAGCAGGTCGTCGACGAGCCGCGTCATGCGCCCGGCTTCGCCCCGCATGATGCCAAGAAACCGTTCGCGCGCCACGGTATCGTCGCGTGCGGCGCCGAGCAGTGTCTCGATAAAGCCGACCAGGCTTGCCAGCGGCGTCTTCAGCTCATGCCCGGCGTTGGCGACGAAATCCGCGCGCATTTGCTCGGCAAGCTTTAACGCGGTGATGTCGTGCAGGGTGACAATCGCGGCGACGCCCTCGAGCGAGACCCCCTCGACACGGGCGATGCGCGCCTGCATGACCCGTTCGACCGGCACTGTTAGCGTGAAGTCGACAATTCGCGCCGGCCCGCCGGCGAGCACGGCATCGGCGGCGGACAGGATCGCCGGGTTGCGCAGCGATGCGGCGAGATCGCTCCCCTCGGGGACGATCCCGACAAATTCGATGGCTGCAGGGTTGGCGCGGATGATTCGCCGCTGGCCGTCGAGCAGGATTTGCGGGTCCGGGATCGCGGCAAACACCGCCTCGGCCGTAGCCAGGCGCGCTTCGGCTCGGGCGCTGCGTTCGCGCCAGCCGCGCGCGAGCCGCGTCACGGCCTGCCATATCCCGTTCGCGGTGCCGACGATGTTGCCGAGGCGTCGCGTCGCCAATGCCTCGGCGCCGGGGTCGGCACCCGGACCGATCGTCTCGATCGCCGTCTGCACCGCCGATAGCGACAACGCCAATGGCATGATGAACAGCGCGAGCATCACGAAAACGATTCCCGCGGCGAGCAGTGCCGCCATCAGGTCAAGCCGCCCCGCGATGAACAATCCGATCAGCACCGCGACGCTGGGCAAGGCGAGACCCAGGGCGAAGAGCGGCACGCGGCGCAGACCGTGCCAGTTCACTTTTCGCGATCGCCGTTCGCGCGATGGCGCGACGGACCCCTCCAGCTGAAGGCGTGCGTCAGCGGATTGCATCGTGCGCCGCAAGCGCGGCGAGGTTGACGAGATCGGAAACGGTGGCGCCGATATTGACGATCTGCACCGGATGGGCGAGACCCATCAACAGCGGGCCGATCACCGTGCCGCCACCGAGATGCGCCAGCAGCTTGGCGCTGATATTGGCGCTGTGTAGCTCGGGCATGACCAGGATATTGGCGGCGCCGGACAGCCGGCAGAACGGGTAGAGCCGGCGCATCAGCCCGGCGTCCAGGGCGACATCGGCGCTCATCTCGCCGTCATATTCGAAATCGGCACCGCGTTCGTCGAGCAGCGCCACCGCCTCGCGGATGCGTTGGCCACCTTCGTCCATCGGATTGCCGAAATTGGAATAGGACAAGAGCGCGACGCGCGGTTCGAGGCCAAGTTCGCGGGACTTCGCCGCGGCCTCGACGGCGATATCGGCAAGTTGGGCGGGGTTAGGGTTCTCATGCACCAGCGTATCGGCAAGCAACACCGTGCGCTGACGCGTCAGCAACACCGTCAGGCCAAACATCGCGCAGCCAGGTTTCATCTCGATGACGCGTGTCACTTCATCGAGGATATCAAACGAATTTCGCGTCACGCCGCTGACCATGCCGTCGGCGTCGCCGCAAACGACCATGCAGGCGGCGAAGACATTGCGGTCCTGGTTCACCTGGCGCTGGCAGTCGCGATAGAGCATGCCGCTGCGTTGCTGACGCTTGTAGAGAAATTCGGTGTAGCGCTGATTGCTGTGCGAAAGCCGCGCGTTGTGGATTTCGAGCGCGGCGTCCGAGGTCAGCCCCATCGCCGCCATCGTCGCCCGGATCGGTGCCTCGCGCCCGATCAGGATTGGCGTGCCATAGCCACTATTGGCGTATTGCAACGCGGCGCGGATCGTCATCTCCTCCTCGCCTTCGGCAAAGACGATCCGCTTTGGCTGATGCTGCACCTTCTCGAAGATCATTTCGAGCTGGGCGGCGGTCGGGTCGAGCCGGGCCCGAAGGCTGCGCCGGTAGGCGGCCATGTCGCCGATCGGCTTGCGCGCGACGCCCGAATCCATCGCCGCTTGCGCGACTGCCGAGGGTACCGCCCAGATCAGGCGCGGGTCGAATGGCGCCGGAATGATGTAATCGGGTCCGTAGCGCAGGCGCTGCCCGGCATAGGCG
>Ga0181537_10002418_pt1 | contig 16386 bp, 12 predicted proteins | sample PEATcosm2014_Bin_39_FD_119765 | JGI IMG/M metagenome (GOLD analysis project Ga0181537, IMG submission 119765) | Peatland microbial communities from MTU Mesocosm Facility, Houghton, MI, USA - PEATcosm2014_Bin23_10_metaG | ecosystem: Environmental > Terrestrial > Soil > Wetlands > Peat | place... | reverse complement strand
TGAAATTGGCAAGCTCGCGGTTGTCGCGCCGCTCTCCGCCAGCTATCCCGCTTTAACGTTGCTGTTCTCCTGGCTCACCGGCGAGCATCTCACCGCCGTGCGCGTGGCAGGGATCGTTTGCACGCTGCTCGGCGCAATGGTCGTTGCCGGCGCGGAAAACAAGCCGCAGACAAAGCCCGGCGAAGTGATGTCTCATGAAGATGCGCGCAGCGGCAAAGGCCTCGGCTGGGCCTTATGTTCCGTGCTCGGCTTCGGCGTGCTCTTCTGGTTTCTCGGCAAGCAAATCGTCCCCCGCCTTGGTGCCGCGCCAACGGTCTGGATGATTCGCCTCACCAGCACCATCATCGCCGCCGCAATCCTGCTCATCGCGCGGCTACCCTTGACACTTATCCCCGGCCGTGAACGCAAAGCCGTTTGGGGCATGGGCCTCCTCGATACCAGCGCTTTCGTCATGAGCAATCGCGGCATGCAACTCGAGCAAATCGCCGTCATCAGCGTGCTCGGCTCGCTTTACAGCGCCGTCACCTTCCTGCTCGCCGCCATTTTCCTCCGCGAAAAAATCTCCCGCTGGCAAATCCTTGGCATCGTCGCCATCTTTGTCGGCATTGTCCTCATCGGCCGCTAGAACGCAAGTGTGCAACTGCAATCTAGGTTGGCGCCCCGGTTACAGGCCAAGCGTCGCAGTTGCTTTTGACTCGCCACTCGTTCACCCTGAGCGTTCCGCGCGAAGGGCCACTCATCACTCGCCACTTCTTCGATATAAAAAATAAGCTCTCACCATCCGCCGATATGCGTGCATCCGTCACGCTTGTTTTTACCCTACGTTCTGCCCCTGTTCCGCCTACTGTTAAACTAACGTCCTGTGAGTCCGCGAGCATGAATTCCCGCTACTGTGACGTGGCCCTTCCCGTGCCGCTGCGGACGCTTTTCACCTACGCCATCCCCGAAGCTCTGCGCGTGGCCGCACAACCGGGAAGCCGCGTCCTGGTGCCCTTCCGCAACAAATCTCTCGTCGGCGTGGTCGTCGAACTCTCGGACGTTTTGCCCCAGGGCGTCGACGCCGGCGTAAACATTCGCGATGTCGCCAAGGTTCTCGACGATATTCCCGCGCTCTCTCCAAACTTGATCGCCTTAGCCCGCTGGATCGCCGGCTACTATCTGGCTCCCATTGGCGAAGTCCTCCGCGGCATGCTCCCGCCCGTAGTCGATGTAAAAACCATCCGCGAAATCGTGCTCACCGCTGCCGGGCGCGCTGCCGTAAACAATTGGCAGCGCGATGAACTCGCCCCGCAATCCATCCCGGGCGTCACCGCGCAAGAAACTGCCTGGCTTGCGCAACTGGCCACAAAAGAGGACGCCGTTCCATTTGCCCAGGCAAAGAAGAGCGGCATCACTCCCGCGCAACTGCAAAAATTGCAGCGCCGCGCCTTGCTCGAAATCCGCGAACGCATCTCCGACAGCGCGCGCAGAATGCAGCGCGTCATTGCCTGGAAAGACCCCCAACCGGACAACGTCCCGAAGAACGCCGTCGATGAAGACCGTCTGCGCCGCATTCGCGAACTCCTGCAAACCGAGCGTGGCCCTTTGCCGCTGCCACAGCTCCTAAAGCTGGCGAAGATCTCGCGCTCCGTAATCGAACGCCTGCTCCGCGAAAACATCCTCGAGTCCTGGGAAGAGCCGATCGATCCAGCCGAAGACCCCTTCGACGCAGGCTACACGCCCCCCGCGCACGAACTCAACGAGCACCAGGAAACCGCGCTGCAAGCGATCCGCGCCCGTTTCGAACTCGGCGAATTTGGCGTGCAACTCTTATTCGGCGTAACCGGCAGTGGCAAGACGGAAGTCTATCTGCGCGCCGTGCAAGACACCTTGGCGCGCGGCAAAACCGCCATCCTGCTGGTCCCGGAAATTGCCCTGACGCTGTGGCTCGGCCGCCAATGCCGCGCCTGGTTTGGCGCCCGCTTCGAGGGCGTGGCCGTGCTGCATTCCGCGCTCGGGCCCGTCGAGCGCGCCCGCGAATGGTGGCGCGTGCGCCGGGGCGAAGCCCGCGTCGTCGTCGGAACGCGCTCCGCCATCTTCGCCCCGCTCGAAAATCTCGGCCTCATCATCGTCGATGAAGAGCAGGAAAACAGCTATAAGCAGGAAGAGACCCCGCGCTATCACGGCCGCGACGTCGCCGTCGTCCGCGCCAAAATGGAAAACACCTTGGCGCTGCTCGGTTCTGCCACCCCAGCGCTCGAAACCTTCCACAATGCGCTCGACGGAAAATACGAACTGCTCACCCTGGCCTCACGCGTTGCCGAGCGCTCCATGGCCAGCGTCGAAATTATCGATCTGCGCGAAGAATTTCAGCGCACCAAGCAGACCAGCCCCATCAGCGCCGCGCTGCACGTCGGCATTCAGGAGTGCCTCGCCAATCACACCCAGGCACTCATTTTGATCAATCGCCGCGGCTATTCCTGGTCCGTGCTGTGCCGCAGTTGCGGCGCGGGCGTGCAGTGCGAAAATTGCAGCATCTCCATGACCTTTCACAAAGCGCGCAACCGCCTCGAGTGTCACTACTGCGGCTCCATTCAATCCGTCCCGCGGGAATGCCCCAAGTGCCGCTCCAAATATGTCTACTTCTTCGGCGAAGGCTCCGAACACCTCGAAGAGCGCCTGCGCAAGGAATTTCCCGGCGCGCGCATCGCCCGCCTCGACCGCGATACCGCCCGCACCAAACGCCAGTTCCAGGAAACCCTAGGCGCTTTCGCGGATGGCGCGCTGGATATTCTGGTCGGCACGCAAATGCTCGCCAAGGGTCACGACTTTCACGCCGTCACCTTAGTCGGCGTAGTGAGTGCAGACTCCGCTCTCACCATGCCGGATTTTCGCGCCGCCGAGCGCACCTTCCAGTTGCTCACGCAAGTCGCCGGACGCGCCGGACGCGGCGAATTAAAAGGCCGCGTCCTTATCCAAACCTTTTATCCCGATCATTACGCCATCCAAGACGCCGTCAAGCAGGACTATCGCAGCTTCTTCGATCGCGAAATGCAGTTCCGCCAAATGATGGCCTATCCGCCGTTCACCGCGCTAGCCAACGTGATCGTCCGCGACACCAACCTCGAAAAAGCCATTCTCTGGAGCCGTCAGCTCTCCGAATATTTTGCGCCCCACGACGGCAAAGGCTTGCGTGTGCTGGGCCCCGCCGCCGCCCCTCTGGCCCGCCTGAAAAAAGAGCACCGCTTCCAGTTCCTGCTGAAGTCGCCCAAGCGCTCCCTAATGACCAAACTCCTGAGCGGCGTCCTGGCTTACTGCGACCAACGCGAGATTCCCCAAACCGCCATCTTGGTCGACGTCGACCCTCTAAACCTGATGTGAAGCTTCGCTTTAGTGAGCAATTGGACCATGCCGCCTGGACCCCGATTTTGTCCCAACCCACAGTGAACTTAAACCCAACAAAATGAACACTTACAAAAAGTCACGATGTAACTCCATTAGAATGAACACTTACAAGCTGAAGTGAGTTGCTTTCAATTAAGTCATTTAAAATGAATACATTACGGTCCGATACCCCCCCACCCCATGCCCCGATTTTTGTTCCGGAGGCGAATCAGAGTCAAACCCGCCAATCGGGAGATTGGCGTTCCCAGGAAATGCAGCGTGGTAAGCTGCGGGAGACTGGGCGCGAGGAGGTGGCGTATGCGCGGGAGGCTTGTTGCAGTGGTGGTGATCGGTTTGTGGGCTTCGAGTGCGGTGGCGCAGGTGGTGGGGAATGGGGCGGCGGAGGCTGGCGCGCGGACGGCGGCGGGAACCGGGGCCGCGCAGCAATTGTATGCGGAGGATGGAGGGACGCGGGAACGGTTGCGGAGTATTGTGGTGCCGCCGAAGGCGGATGCGCCGTTTACGTTGACGCTGCAGACGGAATGGGTGAGTGCTTCGCCGGATGGCGGGACGATCACGCGGGTGAACACGCGGAAGGTTGCGCGGGACAGTCAGGGGCGGATTTATCAGGAGCGGTGGTGGCTGGTGCCGAAGAATGGCGGCGTGGAGTCGCAGATGTCGGCGATTGAGATCGCCGATCCGCACGAGCATACGTATTACCGGTGTTCGCTAGTGGATGGGAAACATACGTGCGAGATGACCACGTTCACGCCGTCGACGGATACGGTTTACAACATGCAGGGCCCGCGAGCGGGACAACTGCCGAACGATGCGGGCGTGGTGTTACGGGAGGAACTCGGGAAGCGATGGATGGAGGGCGTGGAGGCCAGCGGGACGAAGGTTACGACGATTTATAACCCGGGCGTGTTTGGGAACGACCGCAAGGTGACAGTAGAGCGAGAGTTTTGGTATGCGCCATCGCTGGGGATCGATTTGATGTCCAAGCGCGTGGACTCGCGGTATGGGACGCAGACGTTTACTGCGACGAATTTGATCTTGGCGGAGCCGGACGCAAAATTGTTTGAGTTGCCGGAAGGGTTCAAGGTGGAGGACCGGCGGCAAGAGGCGGAGCCGGCGGCGACGGAGAATTAGAGGCACGCGATTCGTCGCAAACGTCAAACGGGGCCAGACGCATGCGAGCAAGACTTTCCGCAAGGTGCGACAGAAAAGCAGATTCCTCGGGCAAACCCCGCCCTCGAAATAACACGTTGAGTGGTTGTTCAGCAACCGGATGGCGGCGTGAGGCAGCGGGAACGAAACATGACGCCCTGAAGGGCGTCGCTACAAGGCTATTACAAGGCTACAAATTTGAGGGGCGGAGGGCGTTGAGATTTTGGCCGGCTTCGTTTTGGAAGAGGAGGTCGAGGGTGCGGCCTAGTTGCTCGATGGTATCGGGCTTGAGGATGACGTCGCGGAGGCCCATGCGAAGAGCGCGTTCCTGGTCTTCGGAGCGCACGTAGCCAGAGGTCATGACGATGGGGAGATTGGGGCGCAGGGCAAGGAGTTGGGCGGCGAAATCGAAACCGGATAGCTCGGGCATGGCGAGATCGGTGACCACGGCGTCAAACTGCGCGGGATTGCTACGAAAGAGTTCCACGGCGCGCAGGGGACTGGTCTGGCCGGTGACTTTGTAGCCCAGGCGTTTCAGAGTGCGCGTCACGAGGGCGACAAGAGCCTCCTCGTCGTCCACGTAGAGAATATTTTCCGTGCGCACGCGGGCGAATTCCTGCGTGGGTTGCGCGCGATCCGGAGCGGCAGTGCCGGCGGCGGGGAAATACAAGCGAAACGCAGTGCCGCGGCCCGGCTCACTGTAGACGGTGATGCCGCCCTCGTGATTTTTCACGATGCCATGGACCACGGAGAGTCCCAAGCCGGTGCCTTCACCGACGGGTTTGGTGGTGAAGAAAGGATCGTAGACGCGTTCGAGTGTGGCGCGATCCATGCCGCAGCCATTGTCCGAGACAAGCAGGCGAACGTATTCGCCAGGCGGTAAGTTGGCCGCAGGGCCAGCGTCATGATCGCTTAGGGTAGCCGCGTCGAGACGGACGTCGATGAGGCCATCGCTTTTGTCGCCGATGGCGTGCGCGGCGTTGGTGGCGAGATTCACGATGATCTGATGAATCTGCGAGGCGTCGGCGAAGACCGCGGGAAGAGGATCGGCGAAGGAAGCGCGGACATTGATGGTGGCGGGAAATGTGGCGCGAACAAGTTTGAGGGCCTCCTCGACGACGGGCTGCAAGGAGACGATTTGGCGTTTGACTTCCGCGTGGCGGCTGAAGGCGAGGATCCTGCGGACGAGATCGGTGGCTCGCGAAGCCGCTTTGGTGATTTCGGCCAGGTTTTCCTGGATGGGATGACCGGGAGGCAGATCGGCGATGGCCAGCTTGGCGTTGCCGGAGATGGCCAATAGGATGTTGTTAAAGTCGTGGGCAATGCCGCCGGCGAGGGTGCCGAGGGATTCGAGCTTCTGCGAGCGGGCTTGCAGAGCTTCGGCGCGTTTGCGTGCGGTGATGTCGGCGTTGAGCTCGAGGATGCGCGTGGGTTGCCCCTGGGAGTCGCGATAGAGGACCCAAAGACTATTGACGACGACGCGAACGCCATCGCGCGAGCACTGGGTGAGTTCGCCCTCCCAACTGCCGTGCAGCTCGAGAGAGCTTTCGATCTGCGCGATGGGAGCGGGGAATTCGGTCTGCAGGAGATCGCGAGAGATGCGGCCGACGGCTTGCTCGCGGGAGAAGCCGTAAAGTTTTTCGAGACTGGAACTCCAAAAGACAATGCGGTTCTGGCGGTCGCGGACGAGGACGGGCGCGAGATCGAGGAGCTTGGCCTGCTGGCGAAGGGCTTCTTCGGCGCGGGCCCGCTCGCTGATATCGCGAAGGATGACGGAGAAAATTCTTTGGCCCTGGACGTCCGCCTGGGAGATGGATGCTTCGATGGGGAATTCCTCGCCGTCGGCGCGAAGACCATAGATAGGTGCGAGTTCGCCCGTGCGACGGCGGGTGATATTGGTCTGAGCAAAGTTGTCGATATGGCGGGCATGCCCGGCACGGAATCTCTGGGGCATGAGTTTGTCGAGCGCGTGGCCCATGACGTCGCGCTCGGGGTAGCCGAACATTTTTTCAGCGGCGGGATTAAAGAGGGTGATGCGCTGGCTGGCGTCGACGGTTATGACGGCGTCCATGGCAGAGCCGATGACGGCGGCGTGGCGGGCCTCTTTCTCCTGCATGGCTTGCTCGCTGCGGCGGTGTTCGGTGCGGTCGCGGGCGAGGGTGGCGAATCCGACGAGCTGGCCGCGCTCGTCGTGAATGGCAGTGATCAGGAATTCGGCCCAGAAGCGCGAGCCGTCCTTGCGAAAACGCCAGCCCTGTTCTTCAAAACGACCGGCGGAGATGGCGGTAGCGAGCGCGAGCGCGGGCTTGCCCGCCGATTGTTCTTCGGAAGAGTAGAAGACGGAGAAAGACTGACCGATGATCTCCTCGGCGGTCCAGTGGGTAAGGTCTTGCGCTCCAGCGTTCCAGATGGCGACGTTCCCCTGGGTATCGAGCGAAAGGATGGCGTAGTCCTTAATCCCGGAGATGAGCAAGCGGAAGCGATTTTCCGTGGCGCGCAGATGTTCGTTGGCAGCGCGCAGGGCGAGTTCGGCCTGCAGGCGGCCGTGCAAGCCGGCATTCAGGAAGAATAGGGCAATAGCCATCATCATGAGGCTGAGGAAGAGCCCCAGGGGGAGAAACAGGAAGGTGCGGTCGGCGAGCCGCAGGGTACGATTGCGGCGGATTCTGAGCAGGCGGTATTCCTCGTCGGGCATTTGTTTGCGGAGTTCGCGGACCTGGTCGGCAAGTTGGCGTTCCTGGGCGGCGGCGGGACTGGCTTCCGCGGCGGCCAGGTCGGATTGGCGGCGCTTGGCGATGAGTTGTTCCATGACGCTGTCGTGCTGGGCGCTGAGGGTGGCCAATTGAGCGAGACGCGCCTGCTGTGTGGGGTTATCGCTGGTGAGGTGGCGAATGGTGTCGAGGTGTTGTTGGAGCGCGATGCGCGCGGGGGCGCGCTGGGCGAGGTAGCTCTCATCACCGGAGACGATGTAGTTGCGCGTGGCGGTTTCGATATCGGAGGAGGCGCCGTCGACGGAGATCAAATGTTTGAGGACTTCCTGCGTGTGGTCGATCCAAAGATCGGACTGCTCGAGCTGGTGGGTGAAGACGCTGGCGGCCATCGCAACGAAGAGGAGACAGAGAATGCCGATGAGGATTCCGGCGGTGGAAAGGGAATCCAAGGCCCAGACCAAGCCACCCCCACTTTTTACCAGCGCGAGAAGTCCCGTGCCGAGAAAGAGGAAGCCGAGTGCGGTATGAAAGGCCACTCCGGCGAACAGCGGCAGAGAGGTGCCAAGTAGTTTGTCCGAGAGCGCCGCGAGGAGGATCATAATCCCCGTGGCGGCTACGGTGGCGGCCAAGGCGCTAACGATGGGGTTGCGCCAGCGCGGATCTGTACGGAGGCACAGGCAAAGGAGTGCGATGCCCGAGACGATGAGGCATAGAGCGATGGCTAAAGAGGGGCGGCCGGGAAAGGCGTCCGCGGCTGCGCGGGTATCGAGGAAGAGGAGTTGATCGATCCGCAAATTCCAGGTTAAGAGATATTCGACCAAGGTGGCTGCGCCGATAAGCGCGGCGATAGAGGCGAGAATCGCGGCGCTGTAGCGAATCAAGCGCGACAACTCTTTACGCGCCAAGGTGGCCAAAGCCAGACCGCAGGCGATCAGACCGAGTGCGGCATTGGGCTTCATGGAGGCGGCGCTGGGAAGCGCGCTGCTGAGGGTCGGAATGCCGAACTGCCAGCCCAGGAGGGCGAGGAAGCTGAGAGCGGATACGGATGCTCCGGTAAGGAAGGCAAAAACCCTGCTGGCGAAGGCGCGAGAAATGGTCATGGATTCTTGGTGCGCCGGCCTTTCTTACGGCAAAGCGGCGTGCTTGAGTTGCCGCGGGAGAGGAGTGAGCGGCGGCAGAGATAACGGGCCGGACGTCGGAACGGGGGCACGCGAAAGAGGTGCCCGCAGCGTAGCCATACGCTGAAAAGATTTACAAAGAAGGGGGTAAGAGCAGGCTAGCGCCGAGGATGTGGGGTGTCAACAGAAGGGCGAGAGGAGTTGCGCAAAGAGGTGCGTGGAGGGAAGCGTCGGCCCGGGCAGAGGGCTCAGGATTTATTGCGACGAGCGATCGGCGGGCGGGTGCGCTTTGGGGCGGCCGTGGGGACCTTGGTGGGCTTTTTCGCTTTTGCTGATTTGGGGGCGGACTTGGCGTTTTTCTCGAGCCGGAGTTTCCAGGCGGTTTGCAGGGCGCCGCGAAGGATGGCTTCGTCGGCGTTGGCGAGGCGGATATGGGTGGCGCCGTTGCGGCCCCAGCCGCCGTGGACGGGGAGGAAGACGTCGGGGAGTTCCTGGACGAATGCGGCTTGCTGTTCGGGGGAGAGCATGAGGTTGCCGTAGCCGAGCTTGGCGTGGGCCAGGGTGGCGAAGATGCGGTTGGCGACGCGGAAGTCCGCAGCGCCCATGTGGGAGCTTTCTTCGGCGCCTGCGAGGGAAAGGGCGATACGACGGAAGTCGGCGATGTTCATGGCAAGTTTTTCTCGCGAAGACGGAATCGTTAGCGGGAGAGTTTAGCTTAGGACGGTGTGCGCTTGCGAGACCACTGCCAGAGAAAATAGGACGGGGTGCCGAGGAGGAAGAGAGCGATGGTGAGTTCGAGGAATTTGAAATCGGCGGGATTTTTGATGGCGGCGTAGACGGAGTTGGCGACGATGGCGGCGGCGGCGAGGACGAAGAGTAAGGGCGTCCAGGGATAGCCGGGGACGCGGTACGGGAGGGCGGCGTTTTTTGCGGCTTTGCGGATGGGGAAGATGGCGGCCGCGCCGAGGCCGTAGAAAATCCAGCCGATGAAGATGGCGCCGCCAGCGAGTTCGGCGAATTTTCCGACAGAGGCGAGGATCGCGGACCACACGCCGAGGGCGACGATGGCGATGGCGGGAGTACGAAAGCGTGGGTGGACCTGAGCGAACTTTTGGAAGAAGAGATGGTCGTTGGCCATGGCGTAGAAGACGCGCGGGGCAGTGAGGATGACGCTGTTGGTGGCGCTGAAAGTGGAGATGAGGATGGTGGCGGCGATGGCTTTACCGGCCCAGCGGCCGAGGACGAGGCGGGTGGAGTCCGCGGCGATGGCCGTGCTGACAGAGGCGGCTGCGGGGCCAAGCGCGACGAGATAGGCGACGACGGCGACCAGGTAGAGCACGATCAGGATGATGGAGCCCAGCAGGAACGCCCGGGGGAAACTTTTTTGCGGGTTGACGACTTCGCCGGCGCTGTAGGTGCCGAATTGCCAGCCTTCGTAGGCCCAGAGGACGGCGATCATGGCCAGGCCGAAGTTGGAGGCGAGGGAGAAGCCGTGTTGCGTGGCGGGCATGGCTGGAGGGAGATCGCTGGCGTGATGACCCAGGGAGAGTAAAACGGCGCTAAGGAGAACCACCAGGCCAGCTTTGACTAGCGTGGTCCAGTTTTGCAGGTCGGAGCTTTTGCGCGTCCCCCAGACGTTGACGACGCTGACGACGGCGATCATGAGGATGGAGACGATGGTGGCGGCGGTGTCGCTGAGAGGAAGGATTTCCACGAGATAGCGCGTGAAGGCGTGGGCCAGGGCGGCGATGGTGGCGCTGGCGATAACCAGGAAGAGACACCAGCCGTACAGGAACGCGAAGAAGCGGCCGAAGCCGTCGCGGATATAGCAATAGAGGCCGCCGGCTTCGGGATTGGCGGCGGCGAGTTCGGCGTAGGTGAGTGCGCCGAGAAGAGAGAGGATGCCGCCGGCTAGCCAGGCGAGCAACGAGAAGCCCACGGAGCCGCCCAGTTGGTGGAGGACTTGGCCGGGGGTTAAGAAAATGCCGGAGCCGATGACGGAGCCTACGAAGAGGTAGAGAAGATCGCGCTGGCGCAGGGTGCGGAGGAGAGGCGGCATGTTGGAGCGGAAAGGATAACGCAGCGATGCGGGCGCGGTACGGAAAAGCTGGCGCAATGTTTCTGTTTGGCCTGCGGGTGCTTATACGGTACCGCTGCTTGAAGCGCTTTAGTTTGCGACGATGGGCATAAGCATGAAGGACAGGACGAAGACGAGCAGCGCGAGCAATGCGCCAAAGCGGCGCGGCGGATCGAGCGGCATGGGATCGTAGATCGGGGCGATGCGCAGGAACAGGCTGGCGAGAAGCATGGTGGCCCAGACATACCAGATCCAGGCTTGCCCGATAAAACCGAGGGCCAATAAGGCGAGCGGCAAAAGCCAGGAGACGATTTTGTGCGCGCGCGGATTGATGGAGCGGAGGATGTGGCCGCCGTCGAGCTGGCCGGCCGGAAGAAGATTTAGCGAGGTGGCAAACAGGCCCACCCAGGCGGCGCGGCCGATAGGGTCCAGCAATAAATTTTTTACCGGGGCGCCGGGATAAACGATGGCCGCCAGCAAATGCAAGAGCAAGGGGTTGCCAAAACTGAGAGGCACCTCAGCGCCTGAAGGACCCGACACGAGCTTGGCGTGCAAGATGCCGTAGAGCAGCGCGGGCACGGCAAAGACAAAGCCGACCAGCGGGCCGCTGGCGCCAACATCGAAGAGCGAGCGATTCGTGCGAATGGGCGAACGCATGAGGATGATTGCGCCAAAGGTGCCGATCAGCGAGGGGAAGGGAATGAAGAGGGGGTAGCTGGCGTGGATGTGATGGCGGCGGCAGGCGAAGAAGTGGCCCAGTTCGTGGGCGAGGAGGATGGTGAGCAGCGTGGCGGCAAAAGGCAGGCCGGCCAGCAGGGCGTGGGGATTTTTGTAGAGCAGCGTGTAGGCGTTGAGGAGTTCATCGAAAGACGCGGGGCGATTTTGCGCGAAAGTGATAGCGAATTGTGTGCCGGCGGCGAGCGCGGTGCAAAGCGTGAAAAGAAAGAGAGCGATGGCGAGAAGCAGACTGCGTAGCGAGGGATGTGGAAACTCCTCGCGTTTGTACATTTCCGCAGGAACAGGGATCCAGCGCGGCTCTGAATGGGCGGGTGGCAGAAGAGTTTCTGTCGGAGGGGTGCTCAAGGACGATAGTCCGGGAATGTGGCGCGCGGCTGCACGATTCAGTACAACACAAAAAAGGGCGTGGGTCGATTGGGGGGTGAGTTCGTGTGCGCCAGATTGAAGCAGCGGCTGCTGCTGAAAAAGATTTCTCAATTATAAAGAAGTGGCGAGTGATGAGTGGCGAGTCAAACCTTCGCGCGGAACGGCGCATAACAAACGCGAAACGACAGAATTACTGCAAAGAGCGCAGCAACCTTATTCTGGAGCTTTGACTTCTTCGAGGCCCTGGAGTTCCTTGCCGGGCTTGAAGCGCACGGCTTTGCCGGGCGGGATGCTGACCTCTTCGCCAGTGCGAGGATTGCGGCCGATGCCGGTCTTGCGAGGCTTGACGCTGAACACGCCGAAACGGCGGAGTTCGATGCGCTGGCCGCGGCCGAGCGCCATTTTGAGAGACTCGAAAACCGTCTCGACGGCCTGTTCGGCCTTGGTGCGGCTGATATTCGTGGTGGTGACAACCGCATTCACGATGTCCAACTTGATCACACAAGCCTCCGCTTGAACCGTGGGGCGATGCTAGAGGGTGCGCCGCGGGTTGTCAAGGACCAGACGCCTACACTACACTGACGCATCTTTTTGCCGCACGTTCTTCGTGCAATTGTTTGATGGCATTTGTGGATTGATCTGCACCGTGGAACGCGCCTGGAGCGCGCCACCCCTTGGAGGAATGGATGTCTGTAAGGCCCGACCGCTGGATCCGCAAGATGTCGCTGGAACATAAAATGATTGAGCCGTTCACCGATAGGCAGGTGCGCGAAGGGGTGATCAGCTATGGCGTGTCGTCGTATGGCTACGACATTCGCGTGGCGGATGAGTTTCAGATTTTTACCAACGTGAACTCGACGATCGTGGATCCGAAGAAATTCGACGCGCGGTCGCTGGTGGCGTTTCAGGGCGAGGTGTGCATTATTCCGCCGAACTCATTCGCACTGGCGCGCTCGGTGGAATATTTCCGGATACCGCGGAACGTGCTGACTATTTGCGTTGGGAAATCGACGTATGCGCGCTGCGGGATTATCGTGAACGTGACGCCGTTTGAGCCGGAGTGGGAAGGATTTGTGACGCTGGAGATCAGCAATACCACGCCGTTGCCGGCGAAGATTTATGCCAACGAGGGATTGTGCCAGGTGATTTTCTTCGAGTCGGACGACGATTGCGAAGTGAGTTACAAAGATAAGAAAGGAAAGTACCAGTCGCAGGTGGGGATTGTGCCGCCGCGGCTATAGTTTTCCACAGAATTCAAAAAACGGAACGACCCGGTAACGGATTACGTTCGGGCGAGCTGGGGCGTAGCAGCCGTTCGCGCGAAGCGCTATGGGTAAAAAGCTAGGCCCCTACACAGGCTCCGCTTTTAGCGGAACAGCTTGCTGGTGATTTCGGCGACGTGCTTGCCCTGGTAGCGCGCGATCTTCAGTTCGTTTTCCGTGGGCTGGCGCGAACCGTCTGCGCCGGCCATGGTGGTGGCGCCGTAGGGCGTGCCGCCGCTGATCGCACTCATGTCCAGAAGGGCCGGTTCGCTGTAAGGCACGCCGACGATGATCATGCCGTGGTGGAGCAGCGTGCTGTGGAAGCTGGTGATGGTGGTCTCCTGGCCGCCATGCTGCGTGCCGGTGGAGGCGAAGACGCTGCCGACTTTACCGATCAGCCCGCCCTTAAACCAGATGGAGCCGGTGGAATCGAGAAAATTGCGCATCTGGCCGGCCATGTTGCCGAAGCGCGTGGGCGTACCGAAGATGATGGCGTGCGCTTCGGTGAGGTTATCCAGCGTGGCAACGGGAACTTTCGCGAAGACGGCGCGCGCGGCCTTCGCGCCGTATTGTTCGAGAACGGCGTCCGGCAATACTTCCTGCACCTGGAACAAGGAAACTTCCGCACCAGAAACGGACCTGGCACCCTCGGCGATAGCTTCCGCCATTTTGTAGACGTGGCCGTACATACTGTAGAAAATTACATTCACTTTGATGCTCATCGCGTCCTCCTGAAAAATTATCCACCTGGGTAAGCTGGGTCGCGATCTGCCGCGCCCCGCAAGTCAACGTGCGGCTCTTTTTAGCCGTGCGCCACGGAGGTCACTGGGTAGCCTTGCTGGCGCCACGCGTCCAGGCCACCCTCGAGGGGGCGAATGTGCTGGATGCCTTGGCGGCGCAGCAGCAGCGCCAGGCGCGCGCTGGTGGCTTCGTTGGGGCACGTGCAATACAAAATGACTTCGCGATCGTGTGGCAGGCGATCGTTGTGCTGCTCCAGTTCCTTGGCATCGATGCGAAACGCGCCGGGAATGGTTTCGGGGTCGGCGTCGAAGTCCAGCGGGTGGCGCAGGTCCACGACCATTACAGGCTCGCCCTGATCCATTTTTTCTTTTAACTCGTCCGCAGTGATGCGCGAGATGCGCAGTTCGTGCAGGAAGCGGCGGCGGCCGATGTATTTGTAGAGAATATAGCCGCCCATAAGGGCGATGATGAGGACGAGCAAGCCGCTGCCGAGAGAGGCGGCACGCTCCGCGATGTGCTCAATCTGACCGCTGAAGATGTAGCCAAGCGTGAGGAAGCTGCCGGCCCAGATGGCCGAGCCGCCGGTATCGTACAGCAGAAAGCGCCCGAGGCGCATGTGAAACACGCCGGCGAGCGGCGGCGCCACGGTGCTGAAGCCGGGGAAAAACTTGGCCAACAGCAGGGAATTGGCGCCTTGCGTGGAAAAGAGGCCTTCCGTCTTGCGCACGCAGGAATCCGGCTCGAGAGAGATTTTGCAAAGCATCTGGAGGACCTTGATGCCCTTGAGGCGACCCATTTCGTACCACACGGAGTCCGCGCACACCGAGGCGAACACGGCAGTGATGAGGCAGGCGAAAAAATTCAGGCTATGGCTTCCCGCCAGGGCGCCCGCCGCCAACAGCAACGGCAGCGAGGGAACCGGCAAGCCGATCTGTTCGGCAAAAACCCAAACAAGTATTACCGCGTAGCCGTGATGCAGAAGAAATTCGATGGTGCCGTGCATAGACCGGGAACAACTCCTCTGTCTCTCGCAATCGCCAACTATCTACCGATTGCCTTGGATGCTGGCTACGAGAGGAAAGAAGCAGTATGGCCCCAGTGGCCGGTCATGACAAATTCCGTGAGCGGTTTGCGCGTGCGCGGCGCCTGTTCCCGCTCTTGCAAGGGTTGCGGGAGCGACGCAAGATCGCCGGGATAACCGATCGCGAGCACAGCGAGGGAGTCCCAACCTGCGGGAATGCCGAACACCTGGCGCGCCTTCTCCGGATCGAAACCCGCCATCTGGTGGACAAAGAGGCCGCGCGAGGTGGCTTCCACGGAGAGCAGCGCACTGGCGGCGCCGGTGTCGTACTGCGCGTTGCGGTTGGGCGCGCCGGTTTTGGCGAAGGCTAATTGCGATACCGCGAGCACGAGGATGGGAGCGTTCTTCGCCCATCCCTGGTTGAACTCCACCAGCACGCTGACCATTTTGGCGAATTCCTCGGGCTGTTCAGTTGTGGCGACAAGAAACGCCCATGGCTGCTCGTTGCTGCTGGAGGGCGCCCAGCGCGCGGCCTCAAAAAGGCTGCGCAACACGGCGTGCGGCACAGGCTTTTTGTCGAACGCGCGGGGGCTCCAGCGGTGGCTGATGAGGTCGACGATCGGATGGTCGGTCGGTGCAGGTCGTTGCATATAGGGCAGTCCTTTCGGGTTGATCCGGCAAGCGCTGAGTGCGGGCGCTTACTTCTGCTTGGTCATTTCCAGGTCGATGCTGATGTTTACGTCGTCGGAGACGACCACGCCGCCGTTGTCCATCTTTTTATCCCAAACCACGCCGTATTCCCGGCGATTGATCTTCGTGGTCGCGGATACCGCGCTGCGCGTGTTGCCCCAGGGATCCTTCACCGAAGCGGACGGCCCTTCGACATCCAGCACGACGTCGTTCTTGGTGACGTCACGAATCGTAAGCGCGCCGGTGACCTTCAGTTTACCAGGCGCTACTTGCTCAACCTTGGATGACTTGAACGTGATGGTGGGATACTTTGCGGTGTCGAAAAAGTCTGGGTTGGTGCGCAGGTCGTTATCGCGCTTCGGCTCGCCGGTAGTGACCGTGGTGGTGTCGATGGTTACGTTTACGGTTGACTTGGTGATGTCCTGGTCGTCCCACACGATGGTTCCGGTGACGCCTTTGAATTCGCCGCGCACCGTGGAGATCATCAAGTGCTTCACGGAGAAGTTTGCTGAGGTGTGCGCGGGGTCGATTTGCCACGTCGTGGTCGCGGCGGTGGCCGGCAGAGAAAGAACGGCGGCAAGCGTTACGAACGATGCTATGCGAGAAATGAAATGGCCCATGGTCGTGCCTCCTTAACCTGTGTGCGATCGAGAATCGGGAACTTCATCTGCGGAATGCGAACCTTGGGGCGCGGATTCCTGCAACAACTCCGAAAGCATTTTCAACCGCGCGGCGCTCATGTGCTGAAACTGGCGCTTGTGCAGGGCGCTCACCGGTTCATCGAGCTCCGCCAGCGCGGCCAGGCCCGTGGCCGTGATGCGCGTTTTGATGACGCGGCGGTCGTCGGTTTGGCGCTCGCGGGTGATCAGCTGGCGTTTTTCCATGCGGTCCAGCAGTCGCGTGATGTCCGGGTCATGCGAAATCATGCGCTCGCCGATTTCGCGGCAGGCCAGGCCCTGCGGTTCGGCGCCGCGCAGAATGCGCAGGACGTTGTATTGCGCGCCGGAAAGGCCAGCGGAGCGGATGAGCCGGTCGGCCTGGCGGGTGAGGGCGTCGGCCAGCTTGAGCAAGGAGATAAAAACCTCTTGTGGGAGCGAATGGGCGGGCCGTTTCGCGGTGCTGCGGGAGC
>Ga0181537_10002417_pt1 | contig 16390 bp, 14 predicted proteins | sample PEATcosm2014_Bin_39_FD_119765 | JGI IMG/M metagenome (GOLD analysis project Ga0181537, IMG submission 119765) | Peatland microbial communities from MTU Mesocosm Facility, Houghton, MI, USA - PEATcosm2014_Bin23_10_metaG | ecosystem: Environmental > Terrestrial > Soil > Wetlands > Peat | place... | reverse complement strand
GCTTCCGCGGCGCTGTGCACGCGCAGGTAAGGGTAGACCTCGTGGATTTCCGTCATGACAGCCTCATTGCTTTCGCGGCCTATTGTTTCACGGTGGTGGCTCGAAAATCTTGAACATTTTTTACCTGAGAGCCGCGGCGCGATGGGCGGTCGCTATTGGATGATGCAAAGGACTGGCAGAGTGCCCCCGGTAGCGGGTCGGTGGCACACCGGCAAACTCACGGAACTCCCGCGTTAGATGTGCTTGATCAGAATACCCGACGAGGGCAGCAAGCTCCGCCAAGCTGCTGGCCGTGCTTGAGGCGATACACCGGGCGACTTCATTGAAGCGCTGGACTCGATAGTAGTGCTTGGGTGTGATCCCCACCGATGCGCTGAACAACGCGATGAAATGCCTCGGGCTGCAACCTTCTGCGCGCTGAAAGGTTGACATGCGCGGCGGAAGTCTCGTGGAAGCCAACGCCCTGGCGATGGCCGGATGCATCAGAAACGGAGCTCGGATACGAGCCGTCAAGTAGGTCTCCATGATACGAAAGGCGATGTGCGAAGTGTCGGCTGCGAAAAGCCGCTGGCGCAACTCCTCGCCGCGTTGTCCCCAGAGCGTCTCGAGACACACGTGCTGACCAGCGAGTTCAGACGCGGCGACGCCCAGCACTGCTCCTGCGCATCCCGCACGAAGCGATACGCCCATTACTGTCCCGCACGGCTTGGGTCCAACAATGTAATGACCCCGCTGGGGACCACGAACAATACTCCGCGACCACGTGCTCCATTCTGGCGAGTCGCCAGCCTTGTAGAAGAAAGGGCGATCATGCAGCGCAAAAACGAGCTGTGCACGTCCAGATGGCAGGATGTGCTCGCAATAGTCTTGTGGCTCGGAGCGCTCCGACCACCAAAAGCACTCGACATATTGTGCGAGTGGTGAAGCAGGTTGATAGCGAAGCATCGGCATGTAGGTGCGCCGTGAGTGAGTGCGTTTCGACCCAATATTCGCGCATTACAACCGGCGGGGCGAGCAAAAACTAGGGTGAAACTGGCAAAAACCCGATGCACACCGATGCCAACGGCCCTGAGCCGCCGATGCAGGATTCGTCATGACGGTAAAATTGCCGCGCCCCGACACGAAGTCATCTGCTTTCAAGTACTTAGAGGTTCAGGAGACGATCGAGTGGGAGTGAAGTGCGCCGCGCGAAGTGAATCAACTGCGGGTCTCCGCGATATCCGCAGCGACTCAGACAAATGAGATCTCGAAGCGCGCAGCGAGCGCCTCGAGATTCTTATCCAAGGTCCACAGTACCGCGTCGGAAGTAAGCAGTACTGACCCAAGCAATAGTAGATCGACGGCGCCGCAGCCACAATCTTGAAGGTGTTCACGCTCGATCAACGCGAGTACTTCTTCGGTGTTGGCGACGGTCGCAGAGCGCAGCTGCCTCAAATCGCTCAAAGTACGCTCGCGCGGTGCCGGCGGCGTGCCGCACGCGATTTCAATCAAAACCATTGGATGGCAGAGGACTTGGTCGGCCGGCAATAAATTCTGCAGCACCAGGTTGGGCTTGCGGAAATGCGAAATCCAAACTGAGGTGTCGGCGAGCACGAGGTTCATCTGAACTGACTCTTAAAGTGGCCTGCGGCGCGGGACCGGCCTCATCCGCGGTGCTTTCCCCCCGAGTGCGGCAAGGCGCTTACCTGCTTGGACGCGAACAAATACCTTCATTGCCTCCCGAATGAGGTCGGCCCTGTGAGTCCCCGGGTCGGCAACTTCCATCGCACGCTGAAAGAGCTCATCGTCGATGGTCACGGTCGTTCTCAATGTGATCTCCTTTGCATCAAATAAGATGCATTATAGCATCAAAAGATGCATCAGAATCAGAATCACATCGTTTCCGCATCGATGATCGACCATAGCTCTTGGCCGCGGTGCGCGCCGGCCTGAAAGCGAGCCCATCTGGAAAATCCTGTCGATCTGGCTCGGCTATCCGAGCCTATGACGGCGCTAGAATCATTACGCGGGCTAAAAGGAGCCACGATGATTTTCTCTGAGAAGACCATGTTTGCGATCGCACTGGGGCTGTGCGCGGTGTCACCACAAGGGCTGTGCGGGCTGGATGGCGACGATTGGCATCGCCGAGGGACATGAATCGCGGAACGTTGGCACGGAGCCGATCGACCTGATCTGGGTGACTCTGAAGAAGTAGCGGGTGGACAAATAGCCTTCAGGTCATCGGAAGCGGGGGGTGTTGGACGGCGGCGGGTCTGACTCAAAAGCCCCTTCCGCAAGGTGTGTTCACAGAGCGGTTTCTGTAAGATTAGACACACACGGGGATCGTCCCGGGAATCGAGGCCGACCCGTACCGCCCTGCTGCAGGAATCCGCCCGTGACCGACGCCGTCCTCCTTCCGTCCGCAGCGACGCTGCGTGCGGCGGTGATCGCCGCGGCCCGTGAACTCACGGACCGGGGACTGTCAGTCGGCACGTCGGGCAACGTCAGTGCGCGGCTCGACGCCGCGCACTTCCTCGTGACACCAACCGGCCGGGACTACGCAACGCTCGAGCCTGGCGATTTAGCGGTGGTGCGTGCGGACGGCATTTGGTACGGACGCGCCCGCCCGTCGAGCGAGTGGCGGTTTCACCGCGACATCTACGCGGTCCGGCCGGAAGTGGGCGCGGTCGTGCACACGCATTCGCGCCATGCAACGGCGCTCGCCTGCACCGGCAGCGGGGTTCCGGCGTTCCACTACATGGTGGCGCGTGCGGGCGGGCGCGACATACGCTGCGCGCCGTACCACACCTTCGGTACCCAGGCGCTCTCGACGGGCGCGGTTGCGGCACTGGCGGATCGCCGGGCCTGCTTGCTCGGCCACCACGGTGTAATCGCACTCGGATCGGCCCCCGCCGACGCGCTCGCGCTGGCCGCCGAGGTCGAGGAGTTGGCGGCTCAGTACCTTTTCGCTCGCACGCTCGGTCCGGTGCCGCTTCTTGACGCGGCCGAGATGGACCGCGTGCTCGACAAGTTTCGCACGTACGGCACCGCTGCCGCGCCGGACGACGATCTCGTGCACGGCGGTCCGGTGCCGACGACGCGCGAAGAACGTTCTTGACCTCACGCGCACCCCGAGTGCTGGACCGAACGGGAGGTGAGCGATGGCAACCTCAATCTCGTGTTCATCATCGCCGGCTCAGCGGGTCTGTATGCGGCGCCGGCTCTCCGTGCCGGGCTGACGGGCAACCGCCGAATGCAGGCGCCACCTTTTTTTAGGACTCCTCACTTGACCGCCACTTGAAGCGGGACGTCGATGCGGGACGCCATCGCGGCCTGGGAGGAGTGAGTTTGCAGATATACGGCGGTCAGTTCGGGTTTATTCGCCAAACGCACCGCATTGCCGATCGTCCGCTCGAAACAACCATGGATGTCATTCAGTGGCACGAGGTCGACACGGTTGCCGTGGGTGCACACCACGCGGGCGGCATGCTCCAAGCGACGATAGAACTCGCGCGCATCGGCGGCCTGCGAGAGATTGAGGCCCGCAGCGCTGACAGAGTAATGGACCGTCACCTCGTCCGCGCGGACAGAGGTTGCAAGGACGGCGGCCGCAGTTGCGGCGGCGATGACAAGAGGTTTGATATTGGCCAGGACGGCATGGATGGTCATGGGGGTCTCCAGTAGGGTGTTGAGGGCCGGCTTGAGTAACTTCGACGGCGCCAATATGGGCCGCGCACGCCAGCGCGGGTATCGCGCCAAATGATGAGGGCCATGCCTTCGCCGGCGGGGCGGGTTCGGTTTGCGCCTCACCAATTCTGATGATGGTCAGCGCGCGCCGCGCCTTGTAGCTTCAGGGCGCAAACGTTCTAAACAACTCAAAATGGGGGGAACCTGCATGCGTATCCTGAGCCGATTGACGATTGTTTCAGTGCCGTTGGCGATGCTCCTCTTCGCAGCGCAAGCCAATGCCACACCGCCAGGTGCCGATTACTCGCCGTTGGTTGACAAGGTGCGTGCGGCGACGGCACGATTCCGCGACATCAATGTCGCGATTGCAGAAGGTTTTGTGCAGGGCACCCCCTGCGTCAGCGGTCCCATGTGGGGGGCAATGGGGGTCCATTTCGTGCTGCCGTCGCGCATCAACGGCGGTGTGCTGAACGCGGATGAGCCGGAAGCGCTGATCTACGAGCCGATGCCGGGCGGCGCTCTGCGGCTGGTGGGTGTCGAATTCATCGTACTCGCCAGTATTTGGGCTGCCCAGCATCCGACTTCCGGTCCGCCGGCGTTGGACGGTCATTTGATGAATTTGGTCGACGCACCGAACCGTTACGGTCTCCCGGCCTTTTACGAGCTGCACGTTTGGGGGTGGGAGCATAACCCCGTCGGCAGTTTCGCGGATTGGAATACGCACGTTTCCTGCGACAAGCAACCGAGCGGTTGAACCGGTCCGATAGTCCGCCGGCGGCGATCCGCATCCGCGGCAAGTGCTGCGGTGCGGTCGCACCCCTATAGATGACCGGCGTCATCGCGAATCGCATATAGAATCGGATCCGCATGCAGGACCTGGCAATCGACCGGACCAGTGAGAACCGACTGATCGTCGGGCGGACGCGAGAACTCGAGTTATTCCGCGCGGCGTTCGACCGCATGCTCGCGGGTCAACGTCAGATGCTCTTCATCTCCGGCGAACCGGGCATAGGCAAGACGCGATGCGCCGAGGCACTGGCGCAAATCGCAGAGGATCAAGGCGCCTTGGTGCTGTGGGGGCGATGCCGCGAGGAAGCGGGCGCGCCGCCGTATTGGCCCTGGGTACAAATCCTCCGGGCGTACGTCGACGCGTCCTCACTCGACGAGGTGCGTCTCAACATGGGAGCGACCAGCAAGGACATTGCCGCGCTGTTACCGGAGCTTTTGGATTCGTATGATGATGCCCAATCGGTCAGCATCGTCGACGATTCGAGTTCGGCACGCTTTCGCACCTTCGATGCCATACGGAAGTTCTTTCACCAAGCCGCGCAGCAGGTGCCGCTCACCTTGGTGCTGGACAATCTCCACTGGGCCGATGCACCCTCATTGTCACTCCTGGAGTTTCTCGGCCAGGAACTGGTGCGCAGCCGGCTTCTTATAGTTGGCACATACCGCGAGGCGGACGCCTCGAAAAGGACACCGTTGTTGCAGGCGCTCGGCGGCCTCAGCGGTGGTTCCGATGTCCAGCGCGTGCATCTCACCGGGCTTTCGCAGGCCGGGCTGGCCGAGGTTGCCGCGCGGCTGTGCGAGGTCACCTTATCCGAATCGGCAATCAGGTTGATTTATGAACAGACTGATGGAAATCCTCTGTTTGCCATCGAGTTGATCAAGGTCTTGATCGATGAGAGCGCGGGAGGGGAAATTGCCGCCGCGCCCGCGAGGATTCCTGCGGGCGTTCACGAAACCATCGGACGTCGTTTGGTGCGTCTCTCGGACCGTTGCAACGAGCTTTTGTGTATTGCGGCGGTTTACGGCAGACAATTCACCGTACGCGATATTTGCGCCGCCAACGGCGAGGATGTGCAACGGGTGTTGATCGACCTGGAGCCGGCGGTCGATGCCGGGCTCCTGCAGTGCGATCCCGACATGCCCGGTAGTTATCAATTCACGCATGCATTGATCCGCGAAACAATCTATGAAGACCTGGCGGTGGTTGACAGGTTACGATTGCACGCCCGCGCGGGCGATGCGCTGGCAAGTATTCATTCCGCCCACTTGGAACCCGCGCTGACGCGCATCGCGCATCACTACTATCTGGCGGCAGCGCTCGGCCACAGCGATAAGGCGGTCGCATTTGCAATTCGCGCCGCGGAAAGTGCCACCCGGGTTTACGCTTACGAAGACGCGCTTCTCCACTACGACAAGGCGATTGCGATTCTGGAGACCGGCGGATCGACGCACGATGAGCGACTCGCTCTAGCGTACATCTCGAAAGGCACCGCGCTCAAGCACTTGGGGCAAGTTCCCGACTCGATCGAAATGCTGCTGCAAGCGGTGAACCGGACCCGGGTTCTGGGCAGCGCAGAGCTCCTGGTCGATGTCTTGATCCTGCTTGCGATGTCCTCTCAGCACGTTGCGCAAAAGCATATTGTGCCCTTGCTGAAGCATGCCTTGAATGGCCTGCCCAAGTCGGATTCGGCCGCTCGTGCCAAAGCGCTTGCAACGCTGGCCTTCGCCGAGAGAACCTCGACGAACAAATCGCAAATTTACGTCTTGGTGAACCAGGCGCTCGAAATGGCGAGCCGGAGCTGCGATGCGGCGGCTCAGTGCGCATGCTACCAGCTCACCATGATGGCGCTGCGCGGCAATCCAGAAAATCTGCAGCGCCGGCTGGCGGTCGGACAGGAGTATATTGGCGTGGCTCGCACGGCGGGCAACGCCGAACAACTGGCCGAAGCCTATCATTGGCAAGTCCTGAATTATTTCGAGTCGGGGCAGATCCAGGAACTAGAGACCCTTTTGGATCACTACCACAGTTTGAGCACCGCCCGTTTCGGCTTGCATCAATACCGGTCGTGCGCCTTCCGCATTACCCTGGCGCTATTGCGTGGCGATTGGGCCGATTTGGAGGGCCGAATCGAGCGCCTGATGGAGTTGGGTACAAAAACCCGCCGCGACGACGCGGATGGCGTCTATGGCGCGCAAATGTTTGCGCTCAACCGCGATCGCGGCCGCCTGCATGCACTGGCCCCGCAGATCCGCGAGATTGCTGCGGGCGGGACGGTAAGAACCTGGGAGCCGGGCTTGATGTTGATTTGCGCAGAGATCGGCTTGATCGCAGAGGCGCGCCAGATATTTGAACGGCTGGCCGAACACGACTTCGGTGCCATATGCCAGGACGACATGTACGTCGCCTGCCTGGCATTTTGCGCCGAGACTTGCTGTGTCTTGGCGGACGCCGCTCGTGCTGCGTCCCTCTATCAATTGCTGCGCCCCTACGCAGGACAAACCGTCAATCACCCGACGGCGGTTTGTTTTGGTGCCGCGGATCTTTATCTGGCGATGCTCGCCTGCTCCTCGAATCAACCGGAGCCTGCTCACGAGCATTTCAAACAGGCGCTCATGCAGAATCGTGCCATGCGTGCCTGGCCAGCGCTTGCCCGGACGTTGTTCCGGTACGGCGCCTTCCTGGTGAGCCTACAGGGGGACACAGAGCAGCGGCGTTTCGGACTGCAACAGCTGCGCGAGTCCGAGCAACTCGCGCGTCGAATCGGGATGGACCGGTTGGTTGTCGATATTGGACCCTTGCTGCAAGTGAGCGACGGCGGTTCGGCTTTTCCCGACGACCTCACGGCTCGCGAGGTCGAGGTGTTGCGCTTGCTAGCCATCGGGCGAACCAACAAGGATGTCTCCTTGGTGCTCTCGATCAGTCTCAATACAGTCGCAACGCATGTCCGTAGCATCCTCAACAAGACCCAATGCGCGAATCGCACCGAGGCCGCGACATATGCGATTCGGCACGGACTCCTGGATCACAAACACAACCCGGCCTCCACCTCATCAGCTTAGGAGAATCGCACATGGCTCTGTTCATGATCGAAAGGAATTTCGCCGAAAAATTCAACGCCTCTGCCGGAGATCTCAAGGCGGTTGTCGAGATAAACTCCCTCGTGGGCGTCAAATGGCTGCACTCGTTCTTGTCCGCCGACAAGCGCAAGACCTACTGCCTCTACGAAGCGGAGAGCGGCGATGCCATTCGGGAGGCCGCCCGCCGCGCGGGTCTGCCGGCAGATATTGTCGTCGAGCTGGCCGGCGAGCTGCGCTCGACCGGCTTGCAACCCGCATGATCACCGGCTGCCGGCGTTGGCGTTAGCCTGTCGTCAGGACGCAGCGGATTTGCTGGTGGGCGGCCGATCAAAAGATCAGGCAGGTGGTGGTCGCATGGGCATATAGCTTGCCGTCCGGGCCCACCAGCCGGCCCTCCGCCGTCGCGACTTGCCGTCCTGCGTGGATGATTCTGCCCTCGGCACGCACCAGTGGCACGGCGTCGGTCAGCGCGCGCACCATATTGAGCTTCAGCTCGAGCGTGGTGTAGGCCTTGTCTGCCCGTCGCGCGCACCGCCTGTTCCTCCGCACGCCAGCGGTTCAGAGTCTCATCCGGTGTGGCAGTCATTTGGTGCATATATTGAACTCAAGAGCGGCTGTTTGCCGCCGATTCCTCTGGCATCGAACGCAGCGACTGACGTATGTTTTTGGGCGGGCGGAGGTCTAATGACGCAATATGCGAAACTGCTGGGTTCATTGGCGTTTTTGACAGCCGGCTGCGTGGCCGCCGGCGCCGCTGCAAGCGAGAAACCGGTGGCTGCCCCAGGTTGCGCTCACGAGAGCCCGCAGCAATGCGTTACCGCGGCGCTCGAAGCGATGGGTGGCCGTGATCGGCTGCAGCAAGTGACCAACGTGCGTCTGCAGACCGTCGGGCATACGTTGCTGGTGGAACAGTCCTATCGCCAGGCGCCGTTCATCACCTCGTATGATCGCGCCCACATCACCTTGGATCTGGTCAATCAACGCCTGCTTGCAGAGACTAAATTGACGTGGCCGGAGTCCGACGCCGATCAATCCGACTCCGACACGACGTTGGTCGTGGGCCCGGACGGCGGCGTGTACCACACCAAGTTCGGCGACTCTCCGTGTTCCCTGGGAGACCTGGACGCGGCGAGGGAAGCGCTCGCGCTGGGTCCGGTGCGTATCCTGCTCACCGCCGTCGATGCCTCGGATTTGCACTTTGAAGCGCCGGAAATCGTGCGATCGACGCCGCATGCGGTGCTCGCCTTCAGCTGGCGGCACATCGCAGTGCGCGTTCTCCTCAATCCTTTCAACCATCTGCCGGACGCAGTGGAGACCACGCGTGTGTTTCACGATTTTTGGTATTTTTGGGGCGACGTCCGGCAGCGGATTTATTGGGACAACTGGAAACTTGTCCAGGGGGTCACCTTTCCGACGAACAGGGTCGAGGAACGCAATTCCGGCGCATGGAGTTCAACGCAAGCACTGAACGTGGAATTCAATGTGCTCCTCGACGAAAAAGCGTTCGAAATGACCGCCGGAGCGGTCAAACAAAGCGCGGCGTCTCCGGGTTGGGACCGTCCCTTCGTCGTCAAAGAGGCGACCACTCTGGCGCCGGGTATCGAACTGTTCGCCGGATCTTGGAACGCAGCCATCGTCAAACAACAAGACGGAATCGTGATTCTCGAAGCACCGATTTCCGGGCTGTACACGCAAGGGGTGCTCAAAGAGGCGCGTAGGCGCCACCCGGGGATGCAAATCAACGCCATCCTCTCGACGTCGGATTCCTGGCCGCACACAGGCGGCGTGCGCCAGGCGGTAGCCCTCGGATTGCCGGTGTACATTCTCGATCTGAATCAGCCGCTGCTCGACAAGATGATGGCTGCGCCCCATGGCATCGAGCCCGATGCCTTGCAGAGGTCGCCGAATCCCAAGCCGCATTGGAAGCTGGTGGCGAAAAAAGAGGAGGTCGGTAGCGGGGCGAATCGAATGGAGCTTTATCCGCTGCGCGGCGCGGCCACCGAGCGGCAATACATGGTGTATTTCCCCGAGCATCATCTTTTGTACGCGAGTGACACGCTGGCGCTCAACGATGACGGCTCGCTGTACGATCCCGAATTGATGTATGAGGTCGCACAGGCGGTGAAGCGGGAAAACCTCATTGTGGATACGGTCTTCGCGATGCATCAAGGTCCGATGCCGTGGGAAAAGGCTCTGGCACTGATCGAGAAATCGCGCCAGCCCTGACGAATCAAAGATCCAAGGGTTTCCGCGCCTTGAGATGCCCGGGGCGCAGCTCGCCGCGCTTCAGTACGGCCACAAGTTGCCGCCAATTGTCGACGAAATGACGTGCCCGATCCGCTCCGATGCGGTGCACGATGGTCGTATTGAGTGAGTCCTGCATGGCCTCGAGCTCACGCTGCGCCAGATCGAGATACCACTGATGCCGGTCGCGAAGTTCGACATCAACGAAGCCGGCCGCGCGCAGCGCCGCTGCGCTCTCGGCAAGCGTCGCCATATTGTAGGCAATGCCTTCCAGCCGGAAAAATTCCAACATTTGCGGCGAATAGCCGGCGCCGCCGCCGCGCAACCAATCGCTGGCGATGAAGCTGCCGCCCGGCTTGAGCACACGCAGAACCTCGGCGAAGATCGCCGGTTTGTCGGGGATCTGGACCAGAGCATCCTTGGAGAAAACCACATCGAAACTTGCGATGCCGAACGGCAGGGGTCCACCGGTCACCGTCATGCCACGGATTCGCTTGCCGAGTCCGGCGCGCTCGATGCGCGCCTGCATGCCGCCCACGAGCACCGGGTCGACATCAATGCCGACCACGGACGCTGCATAATAGTCCGTGATCAGCAGTTCATCGATGGCGCCGAGGCCGCAGCCGACATCGAGCACCGAACAGCCGCTGATATCGCTGCCCTCCAGCAGCCTCGCCACTTCCGCTGGGCCTCCCGGGGACAAGTAACCATCACCCCAGATGATCTGCAGCAACGCTTGCATGCCGTCATCGTATTCGCCGGGTTCGCTCGGCTGACCCACCTTGGACGATTCGGTGGCGTTCATCTTCCTTCGAGCTCCGCAAGCAGCGAATTTGCGCCATAGACGGTCTCAAGTGCCGCGCGCATGATTGCCGGGTGCACGGCGATGGCGCGATTGTTCGCGGCATTGAAATTGTAGTGCCCGGCAATCGAGTGGATGTTGCCGTCGAACATGAGGCCGACGATTTTGCCGTCGGCGTTGATCAGCGGACTACCGGAGTTGCCGCCCACGATGTCGTTATCGGTGGAGATGCAAACCGGCGTGCGCATGTTGAGCTGCTCTTTAACCTTGATCCAGCTGGCAGGTATTCGGAACGGCACGGCGCCGGTGGCGCGCTCGAATGCGCGATCCAGGTAAGTGAAGGGGGCGACCGGCGTGCCGTCCTCGACCCAACCCTTGACTACGCCGTAGTTGAGGCGAAGCGTGAAAGTCGCGTCCGGATAGACGTTCGTTCCGTACACCTTGAAGCGCGCGGCGGCGATTCTCTCGGCGGCCGCCGCGATGGGCGCCTCGACTTCATCTTCGTAACGCCTGCGAATCGCGCGTGCATCGGCATCGACCGAGCGAGCAAGCCCGATCATCGGATCCAGGGATGCGTTCACCGCGTTGCTGCCGCCCAGCCACAGTTGCTTGCGCACCTCCGCGTCGTCGAGCTTGGTCTCGGCGATGAGCCGGTTGGCGAGCGCATACGGTGATTCCTTGGACAGGAGTCTGCGTGTCGTAGCATCGTCCGGGCCCAGCCATTCGCGCATGCGTTCGAGCGAAAAAGACAGAGTCAGCACCTCGATTTCGGGATAGACGGGAACGTGTGCAAACAATTCTCGCTGGATCAGCGGCAGTGACGCATCGGTAAACTCTCGCAAGCGGTCGGTATTTCGCTTCAGCCGCTCATCAGCGCCTCTGACCAGCAGGCGTGCATCGTGAAACAGGCCGCTGTTGAACCCGGCACCGCTTTCGAGAAACGTGTAACGCAAATAGAGTGCGCGCTCGCGTGCAGTGGCAGCCTCTATTTCGAGCCAGGGATCGGGACCCGGCAAATGCGCGCTTGCCCGCAGTTTTTCCTCTGCTTCCGATTTGGCGGCCAGCATCGAATCGTCGTTCAGTGCGTCGAGTTCCTTACGGCGCACCTTGATGGCGTTCTGCAGGTTGTTGAGCGGCGCGGCGACGATGCGCTCATTGGCCGGACTGGCGGTCGCAAACTGGATGAAGCGGCCGCGCAACTCCGAGGCACGCATCAGCGTGATGGGCAGCGGCAGGTCGCGATCGAACTCGAGTTCGGCGCGCGTCTGCAGGCGTTCGGTGGATCCCGGATGACCCGCGACGAAGACCAATTGATTGACGGCGGGTCCGGCGAAATCGATCTGCAGATAATTCGCCGTTGCGGCCGGCTTGTTGTTTTCGTAGGCTCGAAGCAGTGCGAAATCGAGTGACCAGCGCGGAAATTGGAAATTGTCCGGATCGCCGCCGAATGAGGCTATGTCCGCTTCAGGAGCGAAGACCAGCCGCACGTCGTCATAGCGCTTGTATTTGTACAGAAAGTATTGGCCCCCTTGGTAGAGCGTCACGGCTTGGCATCTGAGCCTGCCCGACTTTGCCTTCGTGCTTGCTTGTTCGCAGTTTTGCTCGAGCGTGGTCAACGTCCGTTTGCGCGCGTCATTGGCCGCGGTATCGCTCAATCCCGCAACCGCCCCGGCGACTGCGGCGGTCACGTTCTCCGTGCCAATCAGCACATCCGCCAGTTGCGATGAGCAGCGCTGCTCGGCGGTGCGAGCCGGCGCCGCGAAGCCGAGTTCCACGAGGCTCTTTTCCTTTGTAGACAATTCCGCGAGGCAGGATTCCACGCAGTGATGATTGGTGAGCATCAGACCCCCCGGCGAGACGAACGAGGCCGTGCAGTTGGCGAGCCGGATGGTCGACAAGCGGACATGATCGAGCCAGGAGGGCGTGATTTCCGTACCGAAGTTCTGCCGTACGGCGGCCGTGGGGAAATTGTCGAAGGTCCACATCCCTTCGTCTGCATACGCATGCGAAGCCAACCAGCATGCCAGCAGGAGCGCCAATCCACGCATGAATTCTCCCCCCCCGTCTACTTATTCATCCGCCCGCAGGCGATCGCTCAATTCTACTGACTGGCGCGAGACATTGACCCGCTATTTGCATCGAGCCCCAAACGGCGGTCGGAGGAAGCCTGGATTCGGCTACAATTCGCACTGCCACCCACCTGCCGAGGCGCCTAAGACAATTGAGCTCCCTCAACGACGCGCCGCGTGCGCCCAATCCCAGGCATCGCGCCTTTACCTCGTTCGCAAACGCCGATTTTCGGATCTTCTTTTTCGCCGCGTCCGCAGCGATGACGGCCGACAACATAGAGCACGTGATCAGCTATTGGGCGATATTCCAGAAGTTTCACTCGCCCGCCCTGGCGGGATTCGCGGTTATCTCGCATTGGGTGCCGTACCTCTTTTTTGCCGCATTCTCCGGCAGACTCGCGGACCACTTCGATATCCGGCGCTTGATCCAGATCGGCATGCTGATGTTTATCGGGGTGTCCATATCCTGGGGTCTGATGTTCCTGACCGATTCCACGACGATGTGGAAGGCAATGCTGCTGCTCGTCATTCACGGTCTGGCCGGCGTCATTTGGCTGCCGGCCTCGCAGGTGCTGATACACCGTATCGTCACCGTGGAGCAATTGCCGAGCGCGGTGCGGCTGACGGCGACCGGGCGCTACCTGGCTTTTCTGGTCGGCCCCGCGCTCGGGGGCGAGCTCTTGCTTGTGTGCGGACCGACCTACGGCATATTCATCAATGCATTGATCTATATTCCGATGTGCGTCTGGCTCATCAAGGCGCCGTATGGCTCGTCCGATTCGATGGCGCATCCCGCCGCGCAGGCCGTGAACGGTTTTGCCGACGTTTTGGCGACGATGCGGGTCGTTGCCAAAAATCCCGTGCTCGCCTCGATGACGGTCCTGATCGGTGCCGCCTCGTTCTTTGTCGGCAATGCGTATCAGGCGCAAATGCCGGGTTTCGCGCTGGATCTCGGGCACGCCCGGGCAGATTTCTCGTACCGCATGCTGCTCGCGGCCGATGCCGCCGGCGGTCTCGCGGCCGGCGTGATCCTGGAAAGCCTCGGACTGCTGCCGCCGAATGTACGCACCGCATACATCATGGCGATGATCTGGTGCTGCGCGCTCATCGGGTTCGCGCAATCGCACAGCTACGCCGTCGCGGTAACGCTGCTGTTTGTCGCCGGGTTTGTCGAGTTGGGATTCAATTCGATGGCGCAATCGCTGGTGCAGCTGAATGCGCCCCAGGGCATCCGCGGCCAAGTCATCGGCGTATTTTCGATGTCGGCCATGGGCTTGAGAACCTTCAGCGGTTTGAGCGTGGGTCTGCTCGGCGCGGCCGTGGGGATCCATAACTCGCTGGGCTACAGTGCCGGAGCGTTGCTGCTCACGTTGCTGGCGCTGTTTATCATCCGTCTGTCCATGCGTCGGCCGGGCGTCGCCGGGGCGGTGAATTGATGAGTTCGACCCCCGACATCGAGTTCATGCGGCGGGCTCTCGAACTGGCGCAGCGCGCCGCGCTCGATGACGAAGTACCGATCGGGGCGGTTTTGGTGCTCGCGGATGAAGTCGTCGGCGAAGGCTGGAACCGCCCCATCGCGAGTCATGATCCTACCGCGCACGCGGAGATCGTGGCGCTGCGCGCCGGCGCACAGCGCCTGCGTAACTACCGGCTGGAACGGACGACTCTGTACGTCACCTTGGAGCCCTGCGCGATGTGTCTGGGCGCTGCCATCAACGCACGGGTGGCGCGGCTGGTATTTGGTGCGTGGGATCTGAAGGCGGGCGCCTGCGGCAGCATCATCGATCTGCCGCGCGCCGGCAAATTGACGCATAAAATCGACGTGTTCGGCGGCGTCTGCAGCGACGAATGCAGCGCGCTACTGCGCCTATTCTTCGAGACCCGCCGCTAGTTCAGGGCCGCGCCGCCGGCGCCCCACGCCCACTCCAGGAGATCGCGATAGCCGCGCACGTTGTCTACGTAGCGCACCGGCTCCCAGCCGCGGGCGTATCCGTTCTCGGTCTGGGTGTACCAACGTTCTTGCTCAAGCAACGGCAGAAATTCGCGCACGTCCTGCCATGAATCCGGATCGCGACCGGCCCTTTGCGTCAACACTCGTGCGTCCTCGAGATGTCCATAGCCGATATTGTAGGCGGCGAGGGCAAACCAGGTTCGATCGGGCTCCGGTACGTGCGATGGAATTTTCTCGTACACCTGCCGGAAATACCGGGCGCCACCGAAGATGCTCTGCCGCGCGTCGGACGGATTGGTCACCTTGGCTTCGGTGGCCGAATCGACCGTCAATTGCATGAGTCCCTTGGCGCCCGACGCGGAGGCGGCACTCGGGTTCCATTTCGATTCTTGATATCCAATGGCAGCCAGCAGGCGCCAGTCCTGGCTGCTTTGCGCAGCGGCCTCTTCGAACCATTTCTTGTAGAGCGGCAAGCGGCTCTGTAAATGCCGCATGAAGCCGCGCGCGCCGACGAACTCCAGATCCTCAGAACGTCCATAGTAGCGTTTGACGATCGCCGCGAGTTCGCCGGCCACATTCAGCCGCGCGAAATAATTACCCATGTCCTGCAGGAATTCCGGATCACGCGTACTGGCTGCCCAGGCGAGCGACTGGATGCCGGGGAAGTCGAAGGCAACACGCAGATCGGGGTGCGCATCGTGTGCCAATGCAAACTCAGTAGAATCGGCAATCGTGTAATCGATGCTGCCATCGGCAACCCCGTCGAGCAGCGCCTGGGTATCGGTGCTGGCATTCTCCACCCAGACCAAGTCGGGCAGCGAATCGCGTGCGGCGTGTAAGGTCTTCGCATGCGAGCTACCCTCGGCAATTTCCAGATCCCCGCTGCCGATTTCCGCCAATGACGCGGGACGCACCGCGCCGCGCCGGTAGATCAAGTGTTCGCGCACGCGCTGGTAGGCGGGTCCGAATTCGACACCGGGAATATTCTGCGAAGGGACCTTGAGCCCTGCGGCCGCCAGGTGGGCGTGTCCCGAGGTGAGCGCTGCATAGATTTCCGCGTAGCTGCGCACCGGCGTAATGATAAGTTTCACGCCGAGTTCGTCCGCGAAGCGGCGCGCCAATTCGTACTCCGGACCCTCCGGCATGTTGTCCGGGCCGCGATAATAGGCAAGCGGCCCATTGCGTGTGACCACCCGCAGCTCACCCAGAGTCTTGATCTGATCGATCAAACTCGGCAGCGGCGTGCAAGTGCCGAGCAAGGTAACGGCCGAAACGGACACGATGACCTTGGTCCAGCGTTGCCAATGATTGGGGAGGTTTAATTTACGCACGGTCGTGAGCTGATTGGAGTCCCGTGAGGCTGGGCGAGTTCTGTTGAAGCAGGCCCGTCGCCGATGAGCTAGAATAATCCATTATTTATCCCTGCGGGCTCTTGACAAATGCGTTTCTATCGCGGCTGATTATCGCGTCACACTGCGGCAGAATATAAGGTCGATGCCGTTTAAAATTAAGTAAACACGTGGTTTTTAAGTTAACCGGAGAGGTACCGAAGTGGTCATAACGGCGCCGACTCGAAATCGGATGGTCGGGTAATTCCGGCACGTGGGTTCGAATCCCACCCTCTCCGCCATGCAGAAATAAAAAGCCCCCGTTTTCGGGGGTTTTTTATTTCTGCGGAGCAGGGTGTGTGGACGAACCCACCGGTTCGACAAAATCGCGGCGCGATTTTGGACGTTGCAGCCCCGCTGCAACGGTCCGGAGCGAAGCGCAGGACGAGCGGCCGTCCCCGGC